>ENA-OQCO01000646-OQCO01000646.1-human-gut-metagenome-genome-assembly--contig:-NODE-646-length-17983-cov-1.359319_pt1 | contig 17983 bp, 21 predicted proteins | sample MGYA00242500_ERZ504582 | MGnify/ENA primary metagenome ERZ504582 (study PRJEB26092, sample SAMD00036346) | human gut metagenome | host: Homo sapiens | study: EMG produced TPA metagenomics assembly of...
CGCTCGTCCGCCCCGAGGCACTCGACGCAGCCTGCGCGCTCGTAGAACTGCGCGAGGCGGGAGGCCAGATATGCGGGGTAGCCCTCTTCGCCGGGCATCTCTTCCAGACGGCCCGACATTTCACGCAGGGCCTCGGCCCAGCGGGAGGTGGAGTCGGCGATAACGGCCACGTCATAGCCCATGTCGCGGAAATACTCCGCGATGGTGATGCCGGTGTAGATGGACGCTTCACGCGCCGCGACCGGCATATCGGAGGTGTTTGCAATCAGGACTGTGCGCTTCATCAGGGGTTCGCCGGTGTTGGGGTCGTGCAGCTCCGGGAACTCCATCAGAACGTCGGTCATCTCGTTGCCGCGCTCGCCGCAGCCGATGTAGACGACGATATCGACGTCCGACCACTTTGCCAGCTGGTGCTGCACGACGGTCTTGCCCGAACCGAACGGGCCGGGGACGGCGGCTGTGCCGCCCTTGGCCAGCGGGAACATGGTGTCGATGATGCGCTGGCCGGTCATAAGGGGCTGCGAGGGGGTAAATTTCCGGTCATACGGACGGGCCACGCGCACGGGCCACTTCTGCATGAGGCTTAAATGCTCCTCGCCCTTTTCTGTTTCCAGTACGCAGACTGTCTGCTCGACGGTGAAGCTGCCGGATTTGATCTCCTTGACGGTGCCCGCCATTTTGGGCGGCACCATAATCCTGTGCAGAACGGCGCTCGTCTCCTGCACGGTGCCGATCACGTCGCCGCCGGAAACCTTGTCGCCCTTCTTGACCGTGGGCGTGAAGGCCCACTTCTTTTCACGGTTCAGCGCCGGAACCTGCACGCCGCGGGCGATGGTTTCCCCCGCAGCGGTCGCGGATCTCGGTCAAGGGGCGCTGGATGCCGTCATAAATATTTTCGAGCATACCGGGCCCAAGCTCGACGGAGAGGGGCATGCCGGTCGTCGTGACCTCAGCGCCGGGGCCGAGGCCGCTCGTTTCCTCATAGACCTGAATGGAGGCCGAGCCGCCCGTCATATTCAGGATCTCACCGATCAGCTGCTGCTTGCCGACGCGGACGACGTCTGCCATGTTGGCGTCTTCCATCCCCTCGGCGACAACAAGCGGGCCGGATACCTTTACAATTCTACCTGACATTTCATCGAATCCTTTCTGTATTCAAGGATGCTGTTTAAAGAATATTCGAGCCGACCGCGCGTTCGACAGCGGCGTTCAGCGCGTTCATGCCGAGCCCTTTGCAGCCGCCTGCGCCGGGGATCAGAATGACCGCCGGGGTAACGCTGGACGCGTATTTTTCGATCTGCGCGTGCAGCGCCTCGGCATACGTCTCGGTCACATAGATGATCGCGTATGCGTCGGACTGCCTTGTGAGGCGGTGGAAGACCTCCGCCGCTTCCTCGGCGGAGTCCACGGGGAACACGGCGAGGCCCAGAGCCGCAAAGCCCATGACGCTCTCGCGTTCGCCCAGAACTGCGATTTTATACATACCGCTCACCTCGCTCATTGATACAGATCCCGCAGCCGTGCGCGGATCGTGTCGGCGGGCAGCCCCGCCTGCAGGCCGCTTATGATCATGCGGGCCGCTGAAATTTCATTTTCCAGCGCACAGAGATAGGCGATGACGACCTGCTCCCCGAATACGACCGACTTTGCCTTGGCGAAATACGCTGTGAGCGTGTTGTCGCACAGCCGTTCAAACGCAGTCAGAGAGCCAGACTGCGACTCGTCGCCCGCCTGCGCGGCGGCGAAGAGCGCAGTGTTCGCAAACAGCGGCGCAAACGGCTCGTCCTGCGCAAGCACCTGGCAGATCTCCTCCGCCGGAACGCTCCCGCCGGGAACGAGGACGCTCTTTAAAAACGCAGCGTCCTTGTGCATACGCCGTGCACGCACGGCGGCGCGCAGATTCGCGCTGTCCGCCTGCAGCTGCGCATAGCCCATCAGGAACGCGCTTCCGACCTGCGCGGCGGTTTCGTGATACTCGGCAAAATACGCGCGGTCGAGGATCAGATCGGCCAGCTGCGGGTCGGCGCTTCTCGAAAGCGCGTCGCGCGCGGCCTGCATTGCGGTCAGAACGGCCTGCGGGACGCTTCCGGACTCGCCGGTTTCATAGGCAGTTTTGAGCGCCTGCGCGTCTGCGCGGCCAGCGCCGGAGAGCAGGGGAGCCGGATCTGTGCCGACAGTCTCGGCCTTGACGATCGTCTTGGCGTTGTGATAGTCATAGCGCATACGAAACAGCGATACAACGCCGTCCTTCGGCGCAAGCGCCTCCACCTCGGAAAACACGGCGGCGCGCCGGTCGCTCAGCGCCTTGTCAAGCCCGACAGCCAGCACATCGGCATAGCCGCAGCTCTCCAGGATCCGCGCCGCCTCCTGCACGGAGGAGCCGAGCATCCGCCCGGCCTTCTCCGCGTTGAGCAGCTGCGGCTCCTTTGCGCGCAGATACGCCGAAATAAACAGATACTCCGTGTCCTTGCACGCTTTTACTTTCTTTTTTTGTTCCGTCACGTCAGCCTCCCGGCCTCAGCCAAACAGGCAGGCCGCAACCTTGCCGGAAAGCGCGGGCCGCAGGCCGCTTATCATTGTGCCGATCGAGCAGTTCGTCTCGACCAGCCCGTCCTTCAGCACCACGCCGCCGCGCATCGGCCGCGTTTCGGCGGAAAGCGTCAGCTTTGCTGCCTTCCCGGCCTTCTGGAGCAGCGCGTTCGCCTGCTCCACGACGGCCTGTCCGACCCGTTCGCGGTCCTCTGCGCAGAAGATCAGCTCCTCGCTGCCGGACGCGCTTGCCCGTGCGGCAAGCTGCGCGCAGAGCTTCGTATACTCCGCCGTGGGGAGCGAGAGAAGCTGCTGCTCCGTCTGCCGGAAGGCGGCGTCGACGAGCGCCTGCTTCGTTTCGAGCAGCTGCCGCCGCGCGGCCATCCGGGCCGCGCCCTGATCGCGTTCGAGCTGCTTATCGGCCTCGGCCTGTGCTTCCGCCGTCAGCCGCTGCTGCTCAAGCTCGATCCTGCGGTCATAGTCCGCGCGGATCTGCGCCGCCTTTTCCCCGGCCTGCGCGCGGATCGCGGCGGCCTCGGTCTCAGCGTCGGCAAGGATGCGCGCGGAAATTTTTTCAATTCCGTTCATTGCTTCACCCTCTTCTGCGGGGTTACTTGCTGATATTGATGATCATCAGCATGGAGGCCAGCAGGGAAAGGATCGCGTAGAACTCGACCGTGACGCACAGCACCATGCCCTTGGACCAGTGGTCGGGCTTCTTGGCCAGCAGATTGATGGACGCGCAGGCCACGCGGCCCTGTGCAATCGCGGAGATCATGCCGCCGAGCGCCATAGGCAGGCAGGCGACAAAGTACTGCAGGCCCTGCGTGATGCTCAGTTCGGGCAGAGCGCCGGACAGCAGGCCCATGCGGAAAATGGCGAAGAACCAGACGACGAGGCCGTACAGACCCTGCGTGCCGGGGGATGACCTGCAGGATCAGGACCTTGCCGAACTTTGCCGGATCCTCGCACAGAAGACCCGCGCCGGCCTCACCGGTCATGCCGGTGCCCTTTGCCGAACCGATGGCGCACAGCGCCGCCGCGAGACCCGCGCCCAGAAGCGCCAGAGCCAGACCGCCGAAAGCGTCAAAAAATGCTTGCATGATAGAGTTCCTCCTTAAGATTGAATATCCACGTATTTTGTATTGATTGCCAGAGGCTTGAACGGCCTGCCGCCGTCCTTATAGAATTTGCCGAAGTATTCCAGACACTGCAGACGCAGATCGTGAACATAGCAGCTCAGCAGGTTCAGCGCGAAGTTGAGTCCGTTGCCGAGCATCGACACGATCAGGAAGATCACCACGTTCCCCGGGATCGCGCCGAGCGTATTGAAGACCGAGGCGATGACAGAACCTGCCAGCATCAGGGTCATCAGTCTGGAATACGAAAGAATATCGCCGAAGTAGCCCGTCACATGGTTGTAGACCGAGCCGAAGATCGCCGTGACCTTGCCGAAGCCCTTCGCGCTCCAGCCGGAGCCGACCACGACCATGCCGATGCCGACGTACAAAACGATGTTCGTCACGCCGAGCGCCATGCACGCGATGCCTGCGAACACGACCCACCAGGTCAGCTCTTCCCAGATGGCGTCCATGATCTCGCCCTTCTTGAGCTTTTCAACGAAGCTGATGGCCATGCCGGTCACGATCTGGACAAAGCCGAGCGCCATGGCGCCGATGAGGATCGTGATCGTGTCGTCAAGCGGGGTGAAGAGCGAGGGGAGCGCCTTGAACGTCGTATTGGGGTTGATGATCCCCGCCAGCTGCGGCAGGAAATCGCCGAAGAAGCCGCCCGTCAGCGCGCCCATGATAAATGTGCTGATGCCGCAGGAGAACATGAGGCCGAACATCTGTCCGCTCGTGCCCTTGGGCCGGGCTTTTTTCGTGATGATGATCGAAGCGAGGATCATCAGAATCCCATAGCCCATGTCCGCCATCATGATGCCGTAGAACAGAATGAAAACGGCGCCATGAGCGGGTTCGGGTCCACGCCGTCATAGGCGGGGAGGGAATACATCTCCGTGACCATGTTGAGTGGCCATGTCAGCCTGTTGTTCTTGAGCTTGACCGGCACGTCCGGATATTCCTCCGGCGACGGGTCTTCCAGTTCCCATGCGCAGCAGAATTTCTCCAGCAGCGCCTCAAGCTTCGGTACGTCCTCACACGGCACCCAGCCGTCCAGACAGAAGGTCCGTTCTGAGTGTGCCAGCCGGTCTGCGGCCTGCGCCTCGAGATCTCCTGCGTGCAGCGATCGGCTGCCAGCCGGATGGCGGGCACATCGCCCGCAAGCGCTGTGAGCTTGTCCGTCAGACGCTTGTCCTCCTGCTCGCAGGCGGCGAGCTTTTCGTCCGTCAGGCGGATGTTCTCTTCCGCCGTGCCCGACGCGCCGTCGAAGCTGGCCGTCGTAAAGCCGAATTCGCGCAGCGCGGACGCTGCGGCGTCATACGCGCCCTTGTGGACGATCACCAGCAGATACTGGCTCTGCAGGTCGGCGCTGATGCGTTCGACCTGCGCTTCGCCTGCGGCTCCGTAAACGGTCTCACGCAGCGCGTCAAGCTCTGTCTGCGCCGGAACGGTACCGAGCAGCACGCGCGCGTGCTGCGTCCCGCCTGTTTCCAGCGGCAGATCGAGCGTCCGCCACGGCACGAAGCTCTCGCGCAGCGCCGTGAGGCGGCTCTTTTCCGCCTGATTGCGGCTGCGTGCGTCCTGCGTGTCCAGCGCCTCCTGCGCCGTCTGCACAGCCGCGCGGTACGCGTCGTCGTCAAACAGCTCGCCGAGCGTCTTTTCCGGCCGGGCGGAGAACATCCCGCCCTTTTTCGTTTCATAATGCTTGAGCGTTTCCAGCGCGGAGGCGAGTGCGGCGGATGTCTGGCTCAGCGCGTCCGCGCCTCCGCCGTCTGCTGTGCGGAACAGCTGCGTCTGCTGCGCTTCGGTCAGCGCCTCGGGCGAGCCGATCTCGACGCTTCCGAGCAGCTGCAGCTCACGAATGAGCTGATCCTGTTCCTCCGCGATGCCGCACAGCCGAATTTTTTCATTTTTAAGATTGCCATTCGCTGTCCCAGATCCTCTCTACGATCATTGCCGCCGCTGCGCCGGACCGGCTGGCTGCCGCCTGCTCCAGTGCCCGGCACTGCGCGGCTGTTTTGCTGTTCAAATCCGTTTCAAATGCCGCTGCCTGCTTTCCGGCCTGCCGCTTCGCCTCGCGCATACGCTCCTGCGCGCCGGATATCACGCGTTCAGACGGGCTGTGCCGTCCTTTTCGGCCTGTACGGCCAGCTCGGCGGCCTCCGCACGTGCCTGCTCGCAGATCGCGCGGGCCTGTTCCTCCGCTGCGGCGATCTGTGCGAGCTCCTGCATCGCCATTTCCATCACCTCCTTCATGTACACCCTGCGGCGCTGCTTTTTCCAAGCCAGCGCCGATCATATTTCCAGAACAATACAGAAAATGCTCTATATATTATGTACAGAATGTACTCGATTTTGTAATTCTAGCATAGCCGTTAAGAAACTGCAATAGATATCGATAAAAAAATGCCTAAATAGGCGTTTTCGACAAAATCCATAATTGGCTCTGGTTTTTTCAAATGTGTGCGTATATAATAAAAAATTGCATATGGAGGGACTGGCATGGAACAGATTCTGAGCGGCTACTGCCGCACGATCGACGCTTCGCGGATGGTCCTGGTAGAGGACGGCGAGGCGGACTGCGATTTTGAAGTCTGCGCCTATCGGGACGTCTGCCAGATCGGGCAGCAGATCGCGCAGCTGCAAAAAACGGAGGAACGGACATGAACATTTGTCTTTACGGCGCGTCAAGCCCTGCGCTTGACCGCGCATATTTTGACGCGGCGGAGGAATTCGGCCGCCTGCTGGCAAAAAACGGCCACACGCTCGTCTACGGAGGCGGCGCGCAGGGCGTTATGGGCGCTGCAGCACGCGGCGCTGCGGACGCGGGCGGAAAAATCACCGGCATCGCGCCGAACTTTTTAAATGTAGACGGCATTCTGTTTGACCGCTGCACCGAGTTTATCCTGACGGACACCATGGCCGAGCGCAAGGCCGCCATGATCGCCCATGCAGATGCGTTCGTCATGGCCCCCGGCGGCTTCGGAACGCTCGAGGAGTTTTTCGAGGTGCTGACGCTCAAGCAGCTTGGCCGCCATAACCCGGCCATCGCCATTCTCAACACGAACGGCTTCTATGATAAACTGCAGGAATTTGTCCTGTCCGCCGTGGAGCAGCGCTTCATTCGCTCCGCCTGCCTGAACATTTACGCTCTCTGCCCCACACCGGCGGATACGCTGACGTATCTGGAGCAGTACGACCCAGCTGTCCTCGACGTGCGGCATCTGAAGAACATCTGAGCGCCCTGCGCCTGTACGCAAGGCGGATATGGATCAAAATAACGGGAGGAATCGCAGCATTCTGCGGTTCCTCCCGTTCCATTTTCAAAATCCGGGTTATGCCTTTGCCATCAGCTCGGCGGCGGGCAGGACGGCGCTGACGTCGGCCTGCGCCATTTTGCCTCGTCAAACAGGGAGGCGATGTCCGGATTGATCGGCAGGCGCGCGAGGACCGGGAGCGAGAATTGCAGCGCCAGCTCGTCCAGCCTGCTTTTGCCGAAGATCTCGACGCGTTTGCCGCAGTCCGGACACTGGAAATAGCTGTAGTTCTCCACAAAGCCATAGACCGGTACGTTCATCATCCGCGCCATGTTGACGGCCTTGGAGACGATCATGGACACGAGGCTCTGCGGCTTGTGACGATCACCACGCCGTCGACCGGCAGCGACTGGAACACCGTCAGCATCACGTCGCCTGTTCCGGGCGGCAGATCGACGAACATATAATCCACATCGCCCCAGCAGACGTCCGTCCAGAACTGCTTGACCGCGCCGCCGATGACCGGGCCGCGCCAGATGACGGGGTCTGTCTCGTTCGGAAGAAGCAGATTGATGGACATGACCTTGACGCCCTCGGGTGTCTCGGCGGGGAGCATACCGTCGTCGCTGCCCACGATCTGCTCATGCAGACCGAGGCTCTGGGGATGGACGGGCCGGTGACGTCCGCGTCGAGAATGGCCGTTTTATAGCCCAGCTTCTGCATGGCGACGGCCAGCATCGACGTGACGGTCGATTTGCCGACGCCGCCTTTGCCGGAGACGACCGCGATGACCTTTTTGACATTTGATTTTTTGTTCGGCTCTGCCAGCAGGCTCTCCGGCTTGCGGTCAGAGCAGCTTTCTCCGCAGCTGGAACAGTTGCCGCTGCATCCGCTCATAAAAAACACTCCTTCAATTCTGTGTGGGTTACAGCTATTGTACCACCAAAGCGGGAAAAGTCAAACGTCCGCATGGCGGTTCTGGATGAGGCTCCGCAGTTCGTCGTGCGCATGGATGAGCGCGTCGGCGTTTTTCTGGAATTCTGCCCAGCGCGCATCAACCTGCGCACCGGCCTCAGCCAGGATCCTGTCTGCCTGTGCCTGTGCATCCTGTACGATCTGCCCGGCCTGCTGCTTTGCATCCTGCATAATCGTCTCGCGCTGCCGCTGCGCCTCGTCCGTCTTCTGCACCATCTCGGCTGTCGCAGCCTTGACGGAGGCAAGATACTGGTCAGCGGCGGCCTGCGCAGCCTCGAACACGCTGTTTACCTGAATGGCTGCCTCGGCGATGGAACCGGCGGATGCGATGCGCAGCGTCCGGTCCTCCAGCTGCTGCCGCAGCGCCTGATTCTCTGCCAGACTGTCCTCATAGCGCTTCCGCTGCTCATAGAGAATGTCCAGCAGCTCCGCACGGCTGAGCCGTCTGAGATCCTTATCGGTCATGATATCTGCTCCTTTCCTGTTTCTGTACGGTCAAACGCATCCGCGCGCTGCCTGCCAGAACGCCTTGGCAAAGGCGAAGACCTCGCGCAGCGTGTAATTGACCTTCAAGATCCACGGCCAGGTATCGCTTGCTTGGCCGTATGGCTCCATGGAGAGCGTCCGCGCGATATACTTGGCGCGGCACATATGAAAATCGCTCGTAACGATCAGCACGCGCGACGTATCAAGCCCCGCCGCCTCGGCAAGCTTCGCCGAAAACAGCAGATTTTCCCGTGTGTTGGAGGCCTTGTCCTCCTCAATGATCCGGGACGCGTCCGCGCCGTGCTCGATCAGGTACCGGGCCATGACGGACGCTTCCGTATGGGCCTCGTCTGGCCCCTGGCCGCCGGAGACGATCACGGTCCTGTCCGGGTGCTCCTGCATGAATTCGAGCGTTTTATCCAGCCGCTTTTTTAGCGTCAGCGACGGCCCGCCGCCCTGTACCTGCGCGCCGAGCACGACGACAAACTCAGGCGTCTGCTCCTTTGTCATCACACTGTCTCGTCCCTGCACGGCAATATACCCCATCGCGCCGAAGATCACCGCCATACCTGCGGCGGTCAGGCCGGTCAGAAGACGGCTCCAATGCTTCGGTGCGTTCTTTTTCTTCAAGAGCCGCAGTGCCAGCAGCACCGCCGCAAGCAGCAGCAGACAGACGCCCGTCATGCCGATATGCAGCGGCAGCGCCAGACACACCGCGCCGAGCGCCGCGAGCAGCGCGATCACCCAGACCGGGATCATGTTGCGTCCTCCAATTCGGATGAAAGCCGCTCCCACTCGTCCATCAGGCCGGTAAGCGCATCGTCGCAGGACTGCTTTTCTGCCATCAGCCGCGCAAGCTCCTGATAGTCGGAGCTTGCAGCTCGATCTGCCGGTCCAGCTCGGCAGAATGCTGCTCCTGCTTTTCGATCTCACGCTCCAGCGCGCGGATCTGCTTCTCCAGCATCTTGCTGCCGGAGGTCTTCGGTTTTTCCTTGCGCTCCTTTTTGGGCTTTTCCGGCGCGGGAGCCGCGATGGCCTCCTTTTCCTTGATGGAACGGTATTTTTCATATCCGCACGGGAAGTTGCGGATATGCCCGTTTTCCAGCTCCCAGATCCGCGTGGCGAATTTGTTGACAAAATAGCGGTCGTGGGACACGAAGATCAGCGTTCCCTCATAGTCCTCCAGCGCGTCCTCAAGCCATTCGCGCGAGTCGATGTCCAGGTGGTTCGTCGGCTCGTCGAGGACGAGCAGGTTGATCTTCTCATCCATCAGCATACACAGCCGCAGACGGCTCTGTTCGCCGCCGGACAGGCTCGAAACGGTCTTGAACACGTCCTCGCCCTCGAACAGATACGCGCCCAGCCGGTCGCGCGCGGTCTGCACGGAGCAGTTTTTTTCATAGAGCATCGTGTCCAGCAGCGTCCGTTCGGGGTGGGCGAAGTGAATGATCTGCGGCAGGTAGGCCCACTTGACCGTGGGGCCGAACTTCACGCGGCCCGCACCGGCCTCCTCGCCGAGCAGGAGCTTTAAAAACGTGGACTTGCCGGTCCCGTTGTCGCCCAGCAGCGCAATGCGTTCGCCGCCCGCGACCTGCAATTCGACGTCCGAAAACAGCGTCCTGCCGTCATACGCCTTGCCGAGTCCCTTGACGGACAGCACCTCGTCGCCGAAAAAGTCCCGCTGGGCGAAGCGCGCCCGCAGGGTCTTCTCCTGCGTGGGCCGGTCGGTCTTTCAATGCGCTCCATGCGGTGCTGGATGGACATGGCGCGGCGGTAGAGCGTGCGGTTGTTGATGCCCCAGCCCTTCATGCGCTCGAGCGTGAAGCCGAGCTGGCCGAGCTTGGCCTGCTCCTTTTCATACTGCTTCAATTGCAGGTCGAAACGCGCCTGCTTTTCCTGCACGTAGAACGAATAGTTGCCGGAATAAAATTCCGCCTTCCCATCGTGTAGCTCGATGATGCGGGTCACGACGCGGTCAAGAAAATACCGGTCGTGGGAGATGGTCAGGACGGTTCCCCTGAATTTTTCAATATAGCCCTCGAGCCATTCGACCGCGTGCATATCCAGATGGTTCGTCGGCTCGTCGAGCAGCAGGATATCCGTCTTTTCCAGCAGCAGCCGCGCCAGATTCACGCGCGTCTTTTCGCCGCCGGAAAGGCTGTCAAAGTCCTGCTGCCGCTGCGCGGCGGGGATGCCGAGACCGTTGCAGATCTTGTCGGTCTGCATATCCGTCTCATAGCCGCCGCCGGTCTGAAAGCGCGTGGAAAGCGCGTCGTATTCGGCAAGCAGCGCCTTGTCCGGCTGCGCGGCCATCTGCTCTTCCAGACGGCGCATTTTGCTCTGGATATTCGCAAGCTCCCGGAACGCCGTGCGCAGCACGTCCTCTACCGTATAGCCCGCCGGGTAATGCGGGATCTGGGAGATAAGGCCGACCTTCCGGCCCGGCGCGAAGCGCACCTCGCCGGTGTTGTAGTCCAGTTCTCCGGTCAGTATTTTGAAGAGCGTCGTCTTGCCCGCGCCGTTTCGCCCGAGCAGGCCCACACGCTCGCCTGCCTGAATGTCAAAGCTCACGCCGTCGAGCAGATTCGTGTCGGCGTCGAAGCTCTTGACCAGGTCCTTTACAGATAGATCGATCATGGATGTTCCTCTTTATTCTGCGGCGGTTTCAGTCTCCGCTGTCATCGCCCATCAGCGGCCGGATGACGCCTGCGGCGTCGAACCGGGTATCGTGGGAGGTCGTGACGAAAACGAGCTGCGTGGCCGGATCCGGCAGCACCTCGCCCATGGCTTCGGTCATGGTCATTACGTCGTTGGCCTTTTCTGTCGTGATATACACGCGGCTGGCATACTGCGCGACGGACGGGACCGTCGTGCCCAGCGCGAGGCGGATGGAGCTGCCGGTCAGATTCGCGCCCAGCGTCTCCGCGCAGTCCTCCAATGCGGCGACCTGCGTGATAGCCTCGGCGTCCCATGCAATGGAGCTGTCGTCCGGTACGGTGAAGTTATCGAACAGCACCTCGTCAAACCCGCGTGCGTCAAGCTCCAGCGCGATGGCAGCCAGATAACTGCGCGCGTCGAGCGAGTCGGGCCGCAGCCAGTAGCACCGCCGCTCGTCCATCCACAGATCGCCGGAGGTCGTCGTCAGGGCGGAAGAATAGTGCTTGGCGACAAAATTCGGGTCGGAGAACGCGGGCACGCGGGCGATCACGATCAGGTCCGGCGTTTCGGTCAGCTCCTTTATGAGCGCGTCGCAGGCGGCGATGTCCGCGTCTGCCGTCTGGGCGTCGGCGATGTCGGTCGAATAATAGAAATTGCCGAGCGGGCTTTTGACGTCGATGAGCACGGCGTTATAGCCGTCCGCGTCGGCCAGCGCCTGCCGCACCTCGTCCACGCTGTTTGCCAGCATGGTCGTGGAGATATAAAAGCCTTGCAGCTGCACCGCGTTCGGGTCGACGTCCGTTTCCTCGGCAGCGGCGGACAGGATCGTTTCAAATGGATAGTCCTCTGCGTCGGCGGGCGCTTCCGGCGTCTGCGGGGTGCGCTGGAGCTTCTGCGTTTTGTCAAAATACACGCCGTTTGGCGAATACACGACGTAGCGGCCAGATAGCTGATGCGCGCGAGAATGAGCAGGCCGAGCAGAACGACGGCCAGCAGCGCGATCAGCGCAATGCGCCGCAGCGTCCGCTTGTTGCGGTAGGAAAAAATACGCATGGGGTTCTCCTTCCTCCCGTCACGCTTCCGGCAGCGCGGCGGTCACGCGGCACCAGTCCTCCTGCTGTTCGGTGGAGATGATCTGAAGCCCGTTTTGTTCCAATGCGGCCAGAACCTCCGCAAGGCGCGTGTTAAGAATTCCGGAGCAGATGAACACGCTGTCCTCCTGCAAAAATTCCGGCACGACGCGGCTCAAGGGAATGATGACGTCGGCCACGATATTGGCCAGCACCACATCGTAATGTCCCCTGAGCGATTCCATCATGGCCCTGTCTCCGATCACGTCGCCGGTGACGGCGGTAAAGCGGTCGGAGAAGATCTGGTTGATGGCGGCGTTTTCCCGGGCAATGTCCTCGGCCTTGGGGTCAATGTCCACGCCCGTGGCGTGGGCCGCGCCGAGCAGGACGGCAGTGATGGACAAAATGCCGCTGCCGCTGCCGAGATCGAGCACGCGCTCGCCGCCCTGAATGGCCCGTTCCAGCTCGCGCATACACATCTGCGTGGACGCGTGCGCGCCGGTGCCGAAGATCATGCCGGGGTCGAGCAGGACCTCGACGCGGTTTTCCGGGTTTTCCGGGTGCAGCCATTCCGGAACGACCAGCAGCCGTTCGCCGATGGGCAGCGGCTGATAGTACCGCTTCCAGTTGTTTTCCCAGTCCTCGTCCTTGACGTTTGCCAGCTGTACGTCGAGAGAGCCGAAGTCCACCGACGGGTACTGCGCGCGCAGCGCGGCCAGCTGGCTTTTCAGACTTTCGACCGTTTCCGGCACGGAAGCGTTCTGCTCCAGATACAGCCGGATCTGCGAAAGTCCCTGCATCTGCTTTTCCAGATCCTCGTCTACATAGTCCCAGTACTGACGGTTCTGCTCCAGAAATTCATGAAACTGCTCCTGATCGTCGATGATGAAGCTGTCAAAGCCCAGCACGGTCAGCCGGTCGCAGACAAGGTCAATGGCCGCCGGAGCCGTTTTGATGGTCAGTTCGATCCACTGCATGATAGTCCTCCCGATCTCCAGGGCGGAGATCTTTCAAATTGCAATATTTGTTCTATTTTACACGAAACCGGAGCAAATGACAAGTAGGGAGATTCTGATTCGATCACCGGGATGCCTCCGGCGGCCCCAGCTTTTCCATCCTGCTGGGAGGCTGTTTGATGGAAAGAATCAGCGCCCCGGCTCCGCAGAGGGGCCGGGCGCTGTGCCTGAGGGGGGAAAAGGGGGTTCGCGAAGGGTTATGATACTGCGGGCAGTTTCACAAGGGGCGCATACCGGTGTTTGGATACCCGCCGTACATACGGTGGCCGCGGCGCCTATTGCGCCGTATAGTTCCGGCTGTGCCGGTCTATAGTGGCAGCGTCACTGGCCACTAGAAATACTTATATCGCTGGTGTAGTTCAGACCGTTGTAATAATAGATCGCGTTAAGCCAATAACTGATATTGGCTGACAGGCTGGTTCGGTCGATAACATACTGTCCGCCTTCAACCCATCCTGTAACAGCAGCAGGACCTGGCGACCATTGTACATTGGCAGCGTTAAAATTGGGAATATTGGTCTCAATGCGAAAGACCAAACGGTCGCCTGTAACAGGATAGACCGGGACGATGTTGAACGTATACTTGACCTGATCCGCCGCCTGTTTCATGCTGTCGGTGTAGGTCCTGCCGTTATAGACATAGGAAGCTGTTACAGTGCAGGTGATGGTGCTGTCGACATATGCGCCTCCATCTGCTGTAGACCAGTCAGCATCGGCTGGGGTGACCGACCATGTGACATTCAAGGCGTTAAAGCCGGGGATGTTGGAGTCAATGAGGTAGGCATTATAGGGATCATACAGATTGCAGTAAATCTTAAAGGAATAGTTTGCTGGCTCTTCCTTATCCATGCGATCCCCGACGACGACCGTTGTCGAGCCGGAATATTTACGGCCATTGTAGGTCATCGTGGCGGAAATGACCGCAGTGCCCGAGCCAGCTGCGTGAAGAGTTTTACCCTCAAAGTACGCGACGCTCGGATTCGACGAGCTCCAGGTCACGTCCTGACCGGCGGGATCGGTCGTAGCGTACAGGCGCAGGCCCTCGTTCAGCTCCTCCTGCGTGACGGTGACGCTCGGCGTCTTGACCGTGACATTGAAGGTCGTGCTGATGCCCTGATAGGTGACAGTGACCTGCTTGGAGCCTGCGCTGCTCAGATCGGCGTTGGTCGTAAAGCCGCTGGTGATGGTCTGCGCTTTGCCGACGCGTCGGTATAGCGGGCGGTCAGACCGGCGGTATTCAGCTTGTCGCCGATATAATAGGACGTCTTGTTCGGACGGCTGGTTATGGACAGGGTCGCCTTTCCGGCAGGCTTGTCCGGCTCAGGATCCCTTGCCGGTTCTTTGGGCGTATCTGCCGGCTGCTGCGCGGCTCCGCCGCTGATGCTCAGCTCAGGCGTGCGTGTGCCGGAGATATAATAATAGTCCGAATCGCTGTAGCCGGTGAAGTCGAAATCCGCGACGCAGCCCGCAGCGGCCGGGCTGTTATACACCTGCTTGACGGTGTACTCGACCCCGGCTGCCTGCAGCGCGGCCTCCGCGTCGTGCTGCGTGGTGTTCTGGTCGAAGCGCTGCACTTTTATATAGCTGTCGGAATCGAGCACCCACACGGTACACTGCTTGACCTGTCCCGCGTAGAGCGCGGTCACGAATGTGCAGCCCTCCGAAACGCCGGTCACAACGCCGTTCCACAGAACAGAGGCGACGCGCGGGTCAGCAGAGATCCAATAAACCAGGCCAGCGTCAATGTCAACCTGCTGGCTGAGCGGGAACGCCTCGCCGACCTCCAGAATGACGCTTCCCGCCATTTCCAGCGGCCGGCTGTCATTGACTGTCACATAGCAGGTGGCTGCCTCGCCGCCGACGACGACAGTGACCGTCGCTGCGCCAGGGGCAATTGCGACGACATAGCCGTCTGCGTCAACAAAAGCGATGGAAGGATTGCTGGACGACCAGACGATGGAAGCAGCGCTGCCGCTGTACTGCAGCGTGTCTGCCAGATCAAGCGTCTCGCCGACCTGAAGATCGAGCTCCGCCTTGAACTGATCGATCGTGACGTTGGACTGCGTCGGCTGGCTGGTGCTGTCGGAGCTGATATCCAGACTGATCTTTGTGCCGGGCGCCGCCTCGCTGCCGCCGAGCGGCGTCTGCGCCGCGACATGGCCGGGCGCGACATAGCTGCTCGTGACGGCCTTCGGCGCGGAGCCGAAGCCGCTCTGCGCCAGCAGCCGCTCTGCCTCTCCCTGCTCCTTGTACAGGACGTTCGGCACAAGCTGCTTCTGCGGGCCGAGGCTGACGACAAAGTAGACGCCGCTGCCCTTCAGGATCTTTTCGCCGCCCTCCGGGGACTGCTGGATGATGCTGCCGCTCGGAATGGACGGATGGTAGCGCAGCTCGCACTTGACGCCGTAGAGCGACACCGTGCGCAGATCGGCCTTGGCCGTGTCAAACGACTGGCCGACGTAATCGCGGACCGTCACGTAGGAATCCTCGGACGGGACCAGCTCACTGATGTCGACCGAGCCGCTGGAGCCGCCCGAACCGCTGCCGTCCGACGGCGGCGTGGGAACCGGCGTGACCGGGGTCTGCGAGGGCTGCGCGACGCTGATCGTAACATTGGAGCTGGGGGTCAGCGTCGAACCGGCTGTCACGCTCTGGCTGACGATGGTTCCGGGCATTTCGTCGTCGCTCGCGACATATTCCCAGTTGATCTGCACGTCCGAAAGGCCCAGCTGCGTCAGGTAATCCTCCGCAGCGTCCTTGAGCATGGAACTCATGTCGTCCATGACACCCACGGGGCGTTCCTTGCCGAGGCTGGCCGTCGCGAGCAGGTCGGACGCGGGCGCAAGCTTCGTGCCGGGGTCCGGATTCTGCGTCAGAATGCGGCCCTGTTCGACGCCCGCGTCATAATCAGAGCCTTCCACGACCAGATGCAGCGAGGCGTCTTCCGCCGCTGTCACCGCGTTGACGACCTGCATATTCACCACGTTCGGACTCAGAACATAAGAGCCGTCCTCTGCTGCTGTGTCGGTTTTCGGCTTGCGGTTGAGATAGAGCAGAACGCCGCCCGCGACGATTGCGGCTGCCAGCACGCCCGCGGTGATCTTTGCCCAGAGCGGCCAGCTGAAGCTGCTGCGCTTGCGGATCGTTTCCTGGACGCGCCGGACCGGCGTCTGCGCGGTCAGCTCCTCATAAAGCTCGGCGACGCTCTGCGTGCGGTCCTGCGTATGCAGCGCCATGCCGTTGAGGATCGCCGTATCCTGCGTCTTCGTAACGGCCTTGTTGAATTTGGACGGAGGCGGCAGCATATCGCGCTTGTGCTTCTGCAGATATTCTCCGCGCTCGATCGCGCCGGGCGGCGTGATGCCGGTGATCATCTGATAGAGCGTCGCGCTGAGCGCGTAGACGTCGGCGGCGGGACCCTGTACGCTGTGGCTGTTGTACTGCTCCTCGGGCGAATAGCCGTCCTTGATGATCACGGTCATGCTCTTGCCGCAGTCGTGGACCGCGTGGCGCGCAGCGCCGAAGTCGATCAGACGGACGCCGCCGTCCTTCAGGAGCATGATGTTGTCCGGGGCAATATCCCGGTGGATCATCCCGCTGTCATGCACACGCTGCAGCGACAGCATGACCGGCGTGAGCATACTGATAGCCTTTTCCGGCGCGATCCGTCCCTGCGGCGAAACGGCGGCTTCCTTTTTCAGATACTCGCTCAGCGTGATGCCGTCGAGATATTCCATCACGAGATAAGCCGTTTCGTTTGCGGAGAAGCAGTCGTAGACGTGGACGATGCCGTCCTCGTTCTGGAATGCGGACAGGCGCTTGGCCTCGTCCAGAAATTTTTCCTTGCCGAACTGGAAGTATTCGCCCTCCTTGCCTGAGAAAATGGTCAGGCGGCTCTCGCCGGGGCGGCGGGTTGCATATTCGCTGGGCAGATATTCCTTGATCGCGACCTTGTGCAGCAGCAGCGCGTCCCAGGCAAGATAGGTCACGCTGAAGCCGCCGTGACCCAGTGCGCGGCCAATGACGTAGCGCTCGTTCAGGATCGCGCCCGGCCGCATATAGGTCGCAAGCTCCGGCTCGGTTCCCTCGGCATAGCCGCAATGCGGGCAGATGTCGAACGAGTCGTCGTATTGCTCAAAGCATCCAAAGCATATTTTCATATTGTTCCTCTCTTTCTACACGATTCCGCATGGCCGGGGCTTTGCATCGGTCAGAACGTCCGCAAGCTCTCCGGCAATATTCCGGTACTGCTCATATACTGTGCTGGACACGGGGATACTGGGATACTGGTTTTCAAGATACAGGCAGCGCTGTCCGTCCTCGCTCAGAAGGTACGACAGGAAGCGCACGGCGCAGGCCGTCTCCTTTTTGGAGGACTGCTGCGTGACCGACCAGACGTTCTGGAGCATACAGGCACGCTCCGGCGACTGCACGGCGTACAGCTGGTAGCGTCCGGCCAGCTGCGTCTGCACGTCTGCGGCGTCTGCGGTGCTGCCGTAGTACAGGCCCTGTTCGCCGGACAGGAACGCATCCAGCGCGTCCGCGCTGACGGTCATGCTGTCCGTCTCCGGGATAGAACTCTGGAACAGCACCTCATAGGCGGGCAAAAACGACGCATCCATCCCGGCCTTGAGATCAAGACCTGCAAGGCTTGCGAGCGTTGCGCTGCTCGCCTGCCGGAAATCAAAGCCGATGCCTTCGGCGCACGCATTCGACGCATACAAAACGGGAAGTCCGAGGCCGAGCACGGCATAATCCCCGCTGACCGGCGCGCCAAGACGGAAGCCGGCTGGATCGTACTGCCGGTTCAGCTGCCGGAGCGCTTGGCATTGCAGGCGAGATCCGTGCTCCTGCGCGGTGCGCTCGAA
>ENA-OQCO01000647-OQCO01000647.1-human-gut-metagenome-genome-assembly--contig:-NODE-647-length-17962-cov-1.513373_pt1 | contig 17962 bp, 16 predicted proteins | sample MGYA00242500_ERZ504582 | MGnify/ENA primary metagenome ERZ504582 (study PRJEB26092, sample SAMD00036346) | human gut metagenome | host: Homo sapiens | study: EMG produced TPA metagenomics assembly of...
CTTCAGGCACAGGAACGCGGAGAAGTACAGCTGCTTACCCTTGCCGATATTTTTGAATAACACAAGAAACGCTCTTGTCGGTGTAAAACTGGCAGGAGCGTTTCTTGTTGAAGATCAAAGGATCATTCGGATTGCAATTACTGTATGAATATGCTATGATTACGTTGAAAACCGTTTGTGTTTCAACTGATCAAACAGGGAGCGTATGAACAGCCATGAAGCGTTTGCAGGATATTGCAGATCAAGTTGGTGTAAGCCGGACAACAGTGTCCAATGTGCTGCACGGCAACACCAAAAAAGTCTCCAAGGAAATGATCCGGAAAATTTCGGAAATTCTGAACCAGGAGGGCTATGTCCCGAATACATCTTCCCGTGAGCTGACCCGCAAAGGTCCTGCATCATTGGACTGGTGCTGGGCTACAACTGTGTCCACGGCATCCCTTCTCTGCGCGATACCTTTGTGGCAGAACTTCTGTCTGGTGTAGAAGAGACAGCCCATCGAAACGGATATTATGTCATGCTGATCAATGGCCAGGACAAAAATACGGACCAGGTGGCAGAGATTGCCTCCCGATGGAATGTGGATGGTCTTGTCGTCCTGGGACTGGACGAAAAGAAATACAAGGAGCTGCGCAGGCAACTCAACAAATATATGGTCCTGATTGACACCTATCCCGAAGCGGAGTACCACTACGTCAACGTGGGGACTGATGATTTCGGCGGCGGCGCCATGATTGCAAAGTATCTGCTGGACAACGGGTACACCCAGGCCATCTTTGCCGCCGAGTGTGATACCGGCGCAGACCATTACCGCTGGAAAGGATTTCAGCATCAGATGCGCTCTGCCGGGATTGACTGCGGAGAAGAGCGCCATATTCTTCTCCCTGAGGATCTTTCTCTGCGCCGTGTCATGTACGGCCACTATTTGGATCGCTTTGTCCAGGCCAGGGCTGTGGCCCTGGCCTCTGACTATGATGCGGCGGAAGTGATGAATTATCTGCAGGACCACGGCATACAGGTGCCGGAGCAGGTCTCCGTCACCGGGTTTGACGACTGCATCTATGCAGAACTCATGCATCCCCCCTCTGACGACAGTGCGTCAGAACGTCCCGGCCAAAGCAGAGGCCGCCGTGGAACTGCTGGTGCGTCTGATTCGGCAGGAACCGGTGGAGTGTAAAAATTACGTTCAGCCTGTTGAACTGATCCGCCGCAACTCGGTGCGCGAATCAACCCCCAACGCCGCGCCCTGGTCACAAGATCTGCACAAAACCCACAAATAATTCTTGTGGTATTTATCAGTTTCGTAGGAAACGTTGCGCAAAATCCACAAATAATTTTTGTGGTATTTATCAGTTTCGTAGGAAACGTTGCGCGAAACCCTTTTCAAATCCTCTTCGGTATTGTACAATGAGCTCGTCAAAAAGACACGCTGCGCAGCCTGTCAGAACGAGACATATACAAACTGGAAGAGGATTTGTTTTTTGTATCCTGGATGGAGCAGACAAAAAACGAATTCCGGAAAATCTGACTGAACATCGTGGAGGATTTTATCATGAGAAAGATTTCGCGCAGATCATTTTTGAAGGCTGCTACCGTTGCCTGCGCACTCACCGCACTGACCGCCTGCGGAGGCGGCGATGAATCTGCCGCCGTTTCTGTGGCTAAGGACGAAAACGGAGCCTATGTGGACACCCTGACCATCACCCTGGGCCGTTTTGCGGAGCCTTCTGCCGCTGCCCTGTTCCCGGAAGGCCAGACTTTTGAAGACAACGCCTACACCCGTTACATTGAATCCAAGCTCAACGTGGATCTGGTGGACAGCTTTGAAGCAGGCGGTGACGCTTTCACCAACCAGCTGGCCACCTGCGTCGCCTCAGGCGAACTGCCCGACATCATGACCGTCATCAGCTACGACACCTTTGTCGAGATGGTGAACAACGGCCTGACCTATGACATGACCGATGTGTACGAGGAGTACGCCTCTGACTACATCAAGAGCCTCTACGATTCCTACGACGGCCGCTGCCTGAGCATGGCAACCTTTGACGGTCGGCTGATGGGTATTCCCGGCACGAACCCCGACAACAGCGTCCCTGTCCTGTGCTGGATGCGCAAGGACTGGCTGGACAAGCTGGGCATCAACCCCGACCCCGACGGCGACCTGTGCATCACGCTGGATGACATCGCCGCTGTGGCCAAGGCCTTTGTGGACGCCAATGTAGGCGGCGGCAACAGCACCGTGGGCATGGCTTTTTCCGGCAATGATATCGGCGATGCCATGTGCATCGCCAACGCCATGGGCGGCTACATCGACCGATGGATCGAAAACCCCGACGGCACCATGAGCTGGTCCACCCTGGCGCCCGAAGTCAAAGCTGCCTGGGCCAAGATGAACGAGTGGTACGAGGAGGGCATCCTGGATCCCCAGTTCGGCACCCGCACCACCGATGACATCAACGCCATGATGATCAATAACGAGCTGGGCATCGTCTTTGGCGCATGGCATATCCCCGACTGGCGTCTGAGCAGCGTCAAGGCCCTGGTGCCGGAGGCCGAGTACATCGCCTATACGGTGGCCGATGACAACGGCATCGTCCACGCCTACCACGAAAACGCCGCCGAGCGGTTCCTGGTGGTCAGCAAGGACTGCAAGTATCCCCAGGTGGCAGTGGAAATTCTGAACATCCTCTATGACGATCTGGCCCGCGCCACCGCGGAAACCGCGCCGGATGTCATCGCCTACATCAACGCCGGCGGACACAACGAGGGCCGTCCCTATTACATGGAAGTCCTGCCCTCCAACAATCCCTCCATTTACTACACCGAGCACATGGCCGTCATCAACGGCGAGATGACCCCTGAGGAAACCACCATTGCCGAGAACAGAGGCTCTTCCCAGGCCATTCTGGACTACCTGAAGGATCCCCAGAACGTCACTGAGGAAACCCTGGGCGGTTGGCACTTCTATGAGTCCCGCATCATCGGCCTGGGCGCATCCATCGATGCGCTGGAAAAGAACGGCAACGCCGAATGGATCACCCCCAAGTATCCCCCCACCACCCCCACCAGCGAGCAGAAAAAGGCAACCCTGGACAAGACCGAGCTGGAGGCCTATGTGGCAATCGTGACCGGCGCACAGCCCATCGATTATTTCGATACCTTTGTCAGCGAATGGAAGCGTCTGGGCGGCGACGCAATCGCCCAGGAAGTCCAGGAATACTTTGCACAGTAACAAAGGGGGTGGAAACGGATGAAAAATCAGGTCAAAAAGAGCCACGCAAACCAGGCCTATCAACTGTATTACCACGGCATGATGCTCCCTGGTTTCATCTTCCTGATTCTGTTCAACTTTGTTCCGATGTTCGGCGCCATCATGGCCTTTCAGGACTACAGACCCGCCAAAGGGTTTTTCGGTTCTGACTTTGTGGGCCTCAAACATTTCAAATACCTGTTCGAAATGCCAGACAGCTTTGAGCTGTTCCGCAACACCCTGATCATCGCCCTGGGCAAAATCGTCTTGACCACCATCATGTCCATCGCCTTTGCGATTCTGCTCAATGAGGTCAAGAACCGGACCCTGAAAAAGTCGGTTCAGACGGTGGTTTACCTGCCTCACTTCCTGTCCTGGGTTGTGCTGGCTCTGGTCGTCAAGAATCTGTTCAACCTGGACGGCTCCGTCAACGCAATGCTGGGCACCTCGCTGAATTGGCTGGGCAGCAACTCCCTGTTCCAGCCCCTGCTGATCCTGACCGACACCTGGAAAGAGTTCGGTTATGGCTCCATCGTCTATCTGGCAGCCATCACTTCCATCGACTCGACCCTTTACGAGGCTGCTTCCATCGATGGCGCCACCTGGTGGAAAAAGGTCTGGCATGTCACCCTGCCCGGCATCCGCACCACCATCGTCCTGATGGCCGTCATGAATTTGGGCAACATCCTGAACGCCGGTTTCGACCAGGTCTATAACCTGTACAGCGCATCGGTCTATGCCACCGGTGATATTCTGGACACCTATGTGTACCGCGTCGGCCTGCAGGGCCTGCAGTACAGCTTCGGTACCGCCGTGGGCCTTTTGAAGTCCGTGATCGCCTTTGTTCTGATGATCGGCGCCAACAAGCTGGCTCAGAAGTACACCGACAGCAAAATTTTCTAAGGAGGTCCGTCTGGCAATGAAAGTTGATAAACTCCGCACTGTCATCATCTACATCATTATTATTCTGCTGGGCCTAGTCTGTCTGCTGCCGCTGCTGAACATTGTTGCCATCTCCTTCTCCTCCTCTGCAGCAGTGGAAGGCAACATGGTAGGGCTGATCCCGGTGGGATTCAGCACCGCAGCCTATGAGAAGATCCTGGAGGACTCCCAGTTCTGGCACTCCTTCCTGATCTCGGTGGAGCGGGTTGTGCTGACCCTGATCATCAACTTTGTGCTGATCGTACTGATGGCTTATCCCCTCTCCAAAACCAACGCACAGTTCCGGGGCCGCAACATCTATGCAAACCTGATGATTTTTGCCATGCTTTTCAACGGCGGCATGATCCCCACCTTCCTGGTTGTCAAATCCTACGGCCTGCTCAATACCGTCTGGGCCCTGGTTTTGCCGGGAGCCGTGCCCATCTTCAATGTCATCCTGGTGATGAACTTCTTTGCTGCCGTTCCCAAAGAGCTTGAGGAAGCCGCCTTCATTGACGGCGCCAACCCGTTCCAGGTTCTGACCAAGATCTTCATCCCCATTTCCAAGCCGGTTCTGGCCACCGTATCCCTGTTCAGCATTGTGGGCAGCTGGAACGACTTCTACAGCGGCCTGATCTACATGTCCAAAGCCGCCTATTATCCCCTGATGACCTATATCCAGAGTCTGCAGATCAACGTGGAAGATCTGATCAAGCAGGGCAATCTGTCTGCCGTGGTGGATTCTGCCTCCCTGGGCAACACCAACCTCAATGCAGCCAAGATCGTTATTGCAGTTATCCCGCTGCTGCTGATCTATCCCCTGTTGCAGCGGTACTTCGTTTCCGGCATTGTGGTGGGCTCGGTTAAGGGCTAAGTTAAGGGCTAATTTATATTCTTTCAGAGCGCTCCGGAGACGGGGCGCTCTATCTGACAAAACAACCACTCAGTCACTTTTATTTGGGAGAACGGTATGATTCAAAAGTATCTCTATGGTGTCCCCTTTGACACCGAATCGGTGGTCGCACCAATCCCTGCAAGCCAAGGCGAACCCCCTGTGGGAACGGTCAAAACCAGTGAGTCTGGCTTCTGCTTTGCCTGCCCCCTGGCGGAGGGCGACCGGGTCTACGGCCTGGGCGAAGCCAACCGCGGCATCAACAAGCGGGGCTTTGTCTACGTTAGCGACAATGTGGACGACGGCCTCCACACCGAAAACAAGCAGCGAATGTACGCCGCCCACAACTTCATCGTGATCTCAGGCCAGCAGAATCTGGGGCTGTTCTTCGACTATCCCGCCCGGATTCGGTTTGACATCGGCTTCACCCGCAGGGATTGGCTGGAAGTCACCTGTGAGCGGGCCGACCTGGCCCTTTACGTCATCACCGGCGACAGCGCCTGCGATGTGGTCAAGCAGTTCCGGGCCATCATCGGCCGCAGCTACATCCCGCCCAAATTTGCCTTTGGCTTTGGCCAGAGCCGCTACGGCTACAAGACCCAGGCCGACTTTGAAGAGGTGGTGGCCAAACACCGCCAGGCCCACATTCCCCTGGACATGGTGTACATGGACATCGACTACATGGACCACTACAAGGACTTCACCGTCAACCCGGAGAATTTCCCCGATTTTTCCGGCTTTGTATCCAAGATGAAAGAGCAGGGCGTCCGGCTGGTGCCCATCATCGACGCCGGCGTCAAGGAGGAAGCAGGCTATTCGGTCTGCGACGAGGGCAAGGAAAAGGGCTACTTCTGCAAGCGGGCCGACGGAACCGATTTTGAGGGAACCGTCTGGCCGGGGTGGAGCCACTTTCCCGACGTGCTGAACCCCGAGGCGCGGGCCTGGTTCGGCAGCCAGTACAAGGCTCTGACCGACTGCGGCATCGAGGGCTTCTGGAACGACATGAACGAGCCCGCCATCTTCTACTCCCGGGAGGGGCTGGCCGAGCAGCTGGATCATCTGCCGGTTCCCCATGAAGACGGCACCATCGATCATTTTGGCCAGGCCATCGGCTGGCTCAATCTGTCCAATGCGCCGGAAGACTACGCCCGCTTTTATCACAAGGTGGACGGCAAAATGGTCCGCCACGACCAGGTCCACAACCTCTACGGCTACAACATGACCCGGGCCGCCTCGGAGGGGCTGGCCAGCATTGCCCCGGGCAAACGGTTTCTGCTGTTCTCCCGGTCTTCCTGCATCGGGATGCACCGGTACGGCGGCGTCTGGACCGGTGACAACCACTCCTGGTGGAGCCACCTGCTGCTGAACCTCAAGATGCTGCCCTCCCTCAATATGTGCGGTTTCCTGTATGTGGGAGCCGACCTGGGTGGCTTCAACGCCGACACCAGCCGGGATCTGCTGCTGCGGTGGCTGGCGCTGGGGGTGTTCACCCCCCTGATGCGCAACCACTCTGGCAGCGACACCCGCCGGCAGGAGTTCTACCAGTTTGAGGGCCCCGAGGACTTCCGCAGCGTCATCGAGACCCGCTACCGGCTGATCCCCTACCTCTACAGCGAATACATGAAGGCAGCGCTGAACGGCGATATGCTGTTCAAGCCCCTGGCCTTCGTCTACCCCCGAAGACGAGATCGCCCTTCAGACCGAGGACCAGCTGATGCTGGGCAATGAGGTGATGATTGCCCCGGTCTACACCCAGAACGCCACCGGACGGATGGTGTATCTGCCCGAGGAGATGCTGTTTGTCAAGTTCGGCCCTGAGGGCCGCATCACACAGGAAGTCCTCCCCGCCGGCACCCACTTTGTGAAGGTGGCCCTCAACGAGGTACCCCTGTTCATCCGCAAAGGCGCCTGCATCCCGGTGGCGGACCCCGCCCAGACGGTGGCCGGCATCGACCCCGCCACCATCCGGATGATCGGCTGGCCCGGAGCCAGCTATGACCGCTACGACGACGACGGGGTTACCATCCCCGCAGAATAAGGAGGAATTGCCATGGACCGCAAATGGTGGAAAGAAAGCATCGTATACCAAATCTACCCCAGCAGCTTCCAGGACTCGGACGGAGACGGCATCGGAGACCTGAACGGCATCCGTTCCCGGCTGGATTACCTGAAGGATCTGGGGGTCAATGTGCTGTGGCTGTGCCCCGTCATGGACTCCCCCATGGATGACAACGGCTACGACATCTCCAACTACCAGGCCATCAACCCCCGGTTTGGCACCATGGAGGACTTCGACGCCCTGCTGGCCGAGGCCCATCAGCGGGGCATCCGCATTGTGATGGACCTGGTGGTCAACCACAGCTCGGACGAGCACCCCTGGTTCATCGAGAGCCGCAAGTCGGTGGATAACCCCTACCGAGACTACTATATCTGGAAGCCGGGCAAAGACGGCCACGAGCCCAACAACTGGGGCGCCAGCTTCGGCGGCTCGGCCTGGAAATACGACCCCCAGACCGATATGTATTACCTGCACCTGTTCTCCCCCAAGCAGCCCGACCTGAACTGGGAGAACCCCAAAGTCCGGGACGAAGTGTTCAACATGATGACCTGGTGGTTTGACAAGGGCATCGACGGGTTCCGGATGGACGTCATCAGTATGATTTCCAAGGACCAGCGCTTTCCGGATGGCGAGAAACACGGACTGTATGGCAATGGCGGTCCCTACTATGTCAATGGGCCCCGCATCCATGAATTTTTGCAGGAGATGAACCGGCGGGTCCTCTCGAAATACGACATTATGACGGTGGGCGAGACCCCCGGTGCCACGGTGGAAAACGCCCCCCAGTATGCGGGGCTGGACGGCAAGGAACTGAACATGGTCTTCCAATTTGATCACGTCGGCATTGGGGACGGACCCCTGGGCAAGTGGACCACCCAGCGCTACGATTTTATGCAGCTCAAGAAAATTCTCAGTCACTGGCAGACCGGCCTGGACGGCAAAGCCTGGAATAGCCTGTTCTGGGACAACCACGATCAGCCCCGGGCTGCATCCCGCTGGGGCGATGACTCGCCCCTCTCCGCCAAGATGCTGGCCACCTGCCTGCTGAGCCTGCAGGGTACTCCCTACATCTATGAGGGCGATGAACTGGGGATGACCAACGCCTATTTCAAAGATCTCAGCCAGTACCGGGATATCGAAAGTCTCAACGCCTTCAAGGAGCTGACCGGCGCAGGCTTGATTTCTGCAGACGAAATGATGGAGTGCCTGGCCCTCCGCAGCCGGGACAACGCCCGCACCCCGGTCCAGTGGGACGACTCCCCGAACGCCGGTTTTACCACCGGCACCCCCTGGATTGAGGTCAACCCCAACTATACCGCCATCAACGCCGCCGCCGAGGAAAAAGACCCGGACTCGGTGCTCAACTACTACAAGCAGATGATCACCCTGCGCAAGAGCCATTTGGGGCTGATTTACGGCTCCTTCCAGCTTCTGGCCGAGGAGAACCCCCAGGTCTTTGCCTACCGGCGTACCTTGGCCGAGACCGGCGAGAACTACCTGATCGCTTGCAACTTCTCAGACAAGGTCGCGGCCTTCACAATTCCCGCTGATTTTGCGGGGGCCCGGCGCCTGATCGGCAATTATCCTGACACCGCTCCCACCGGCGCTGTGACCCTGCGCCCCTATGAGGCCTTTGTGCTCCAGAAGTAAACCAGGTGATACCCTATGATGACTTTTTCGACCTGGATGCCCCTCTGTTCCGTTTCTTAACCCGGGTTGCGGATATGGTGATTCTCAGCCTGCTGTGGCTAATCGGAAGCCTGCCGCTGTTTACCTTGGGTATTTCCAGCACAGCCCTCTATTATGCAGTGAACAAGTCCCTAATTGAGGACCGGGGAACGGTCAGCGAGGAATTTTTCCGGGCCTACCGCCGGAGCTTCCGACAGGCAACTTTGAGCTTTCTTGCTCTGGCAGTGCCGGAGAGCATTCTGCTGGCTGACTGCTTTATGACCCATTACCTCAAGGGGCAACAGGCAGCGACGGGTAATCTTTGGATCATTTTTACGGTGCTGAGTACCTGTGGGCTGGCCTGGATGATCTACAACGCAGCCTATGCGGCAAGATTCGACGACCCAGTCAAAAAGACGGTGTTGCAGTCCGGTGCCATGGCATTGCTCCATTTTGACAAAAGTCTGCTGCTTTTGGTGGTGCTGGCTGCGTTCGGCCTGCTGACAGCATTCTGCCCGCCGCTGATCCTTCTGGCACCTGCCGGATATGCGCTGTTTGCCCGGTGGGTCCTTGAGAAAAAGGTGTTCTATCAATATCTTCCCGATATAGACGATGGCATAGACAAGGAGAATAAAGGCTGTTCCCATCAGGATTGATCGTTCCTCCAATTTGACCATTCTTTTCTAGAAACCATCGAAAGAATCTGTCTGGGCTTGGGAATCACCTTAAAAGACTTCTTTGATTCCTCATACTTGTAGTAAAAAGCCGCTCACCATGCTGGAAACTGATATGCTACCCCTAGAGTAGACAGAGAAAAAACAAAACTGAACTGGTCCGTAAAAAGTAGACAATAGCCAAAAGGCCTCCCCATGTAGGATAATAAAACTACATAAGGAGGCTTTGCTATGTCCAGAAAATATACAAAAATCGACCAATACGAAAAGCAGATTCTTTCCATCCTCATCGTCCGGGCAAAGCCGGAGCAGAAGGTCTACCTCCAAAGATTGAGAAAAATATTCCTCCAGTTGTTCACGTTCGCTCATCCAGTCGTTTTCATCGGAAGAGATAGGATCAGTATCAGGTCTTTGTAGCAGGGAACCAGCACACAGGGCTTTGCCCGCTTGTAGGGGCACCCTTCGCACTTGCTGGGGCCTTTGGGCGGCTCGATCAGATAGTAGCAGTTCTCTTTGCCGAGAACGCAGCCCTTCTTTCGGTTCTTCCAGAAGAAGCAGTGCCGGCAATCTGCCGGGCGGGAAGCGTGGTAGCGGATACCGTCCATCGTGACGGTCAGAACTTTTTTCATCGGTAAACCCTCCTTTGGTGGATTCGGGAAGTTCAGCCCGAAAACAAAAAAGCGCGTTCCTTTTTCTGTTCGAGAGAACAGCGAGTGAACGCGCTATGTATGGAGAAAAGTGTTTTGCACGGTTTCCGGTAGGAATGTGGAAAATAGATTTACACAAATTATCTTGTATTTACATGGATTTACAGAAAAGCGGCTACCAATTTTAGAAGAGAGCCGGGAAACAGAGTTCAAAAGGTGCTTTATGGGGCTTCATTAGCTGGAAGCCTGATTTTATTAGCTGGAACCGAAAATTCTGCTAATGGCATTCGCTGGCTGATTTTGGTGATCGATTCAAAATGAAAAATGCGAAGATCGTCTTTCCCATGGGAAAATGATCTTCGCATTTCGTAACAGGATGTCCCTACCCGGATTCGAACCGGGGGCGTTTCGCTTAGGAGGCGAACCCTCTATCCAGCTGAGGTATAGAGACAGAACCACACCTCATTATAATACCGCAAGTTGGAGAGAAAATCAAGTTGAACGAAAAAGAAAAAAGGTGTATCCTATAAGGGAGATGCCGACCCCGGAACGGGGGAGGCAAGAACGATGCTGCATCGGGAGCGCAGAGGCTGCCGGTGCGGGAGAAGGAGCACTTCATGGGAAAAACCAGAAAAAAGAAGAACCACCCCAAAGGTTGGCTGGTGGGCAGCAATGCGACACAGATCATCTGCGGGAGCTTTGTGCTGGTGATCGCGTTGGGAACGCTGCTGCTGACGTTGCCGATCGCCAGCCGCAGCGGGCGGCTGGGCGTGGTGGATGCGATGTTCACCGCAACGAGCGCGACCTGCGTGACGGGCCTCGTCGTGCGGGATACGTGGACGCAGTTCACGATGTTCGGGCAGGTGGTGATTCTGCTGCTCATCCAGGTCGGCGGTCTGGGCCTGGTCACGCTGACCAGCTTTTTTGCACTGGCGGCCAAGCGGCGGATGGGCTTCCGGGACCTGCGGCTGCTGGGCGAGAGCGTTTCGGCCAGCGGCTATTCGCAGGCGACCGAGGTGCTGAAGATCGTCATCCGGCTGGCATTCCTGTTCGAGGCCATTGGCATTGTGCTGCTGGCGTGTGCCTTTGTGCCGCAGTTCGGGCTGGAAGGGGTCTGGATCAGCATTTTCACGGCCATCTCGGCGTTCTGCAATGCGGGCTTCGATCTGTTTGGCCGGTTCGGGCAGTATTCCTCGCTGGCTCCCTATGTCAGTAATTATTATGTACAGGCTGTGATCATGTTCCTGATCATGGCAGGCGGTCTGGGCTTCATGGTCTGGGTGGAGCTGGGCGAATTTCGCAAAAAACGCCGCCTGTCCCTCCACGCGAGGTCGTGCTGGCGTTCTCGGCCATTCTATGGGTCGGCGGCGCGGCGCTCATTTGTCTGATGGAGTGGTCGAACCCGGCCACCATGGGCGGGCTGTCAGTTCCGGGCAAGGTGATGGCGTCGCTCTTCCAGTCGGTCTCGACCCGTACGGCGGGCATGAACACCATCGACCTGGCGGCCTGCGGGCCGGTCACCAAGCTCCTGATGAGCGTGTTGCAGTTCATCGGTGCGGCACCGGGTTCGACGGGCGGCGGCGTCAAGGTGACGACCTTTGCTGTGCTGATCCTGACCATCCGCAGCGTGGCGGAGGGCCGCGACGACTGTGTGATCGCCGAGCACCACATCGAGTCCAAGACCGTTTACCGCGCACTGACCATCATCATGCTGGGCATCGTGGCATCGCTGGGCTCGGCGGTGGTGGTCTACTACAACACCTCGGATGCCGTGTCCGTCATCGACGCCATCTTTGAGTCCTGCTCGGCATTCGGCACGGTGGGCCTGTCGGTGGGCGTTACCAGCCAGCTGAATGTCGGGGCCAAGCTGCTGTACATGCTGGTCATGTTCATGGGCCGCGTGGGCCCGGTCTCGCTGGCCATCAGCCTGACGGTCAAGCCCGGTGACAACAAGCGCAAGATCCTGCCGGTGGGGCATATCAACGTGGGTTGACAAGCAAAAAAAGGAAGAGCGACATCGCCGCTCTTCCTTTTTTGCTGTCTCTGTATTTACTTGCTGTAGATCTCCACGATATTCAGCAGGACTTCGGCCGCCTTGTCCATCCGCTCGACGGTGGTGCACTCGCACACGCCGTGGAAGTTGAAGCCGCCGGTGCCCAGATTCGGGCAGGGGAGGCCCTTCCAGCTCAGGACGGCACCGTCGGTGCCGCCGCGGACGGGGACTTCCTCCGGGGTCAGACCGGCCTTTTCGATGGCCTTGCGGGCGTTCTCGACCAGATGGAAGTGCGGCTTGATCTTCTCGATCATGTTGCGGTAGCTGTCCTTGATCTCCACTTCCACGGTGCCGTCGCCGTACTTGCCGTTCAGGTAGCAGGCAATGTGCAGAAGGTTGTCCTTCTTGAACTGGAGCTTGCCTGCGTCGTGGTCACGCAGGATGTAGCCGAGCTTGGCCTCGGTCACATCGCCGTACATCTGGCACAGGTGGTAGAAGCCCTGACGGCCCTCGGTGGTCTCCGGGCGGGCCATGACGGGCAGGGCCTGGTGGAACTCCATGGCCACGTTGGAGGCGTTGATCATCGCGTCCTTCGCGGAGCCGGGGTGGACCGAGAAGCCGTGGACCGTGACGGTGGCGCTGGCGGCGTTGAAGTTCTCGTACTCGATGCCGCCCACATCGCCGCCATCGACGGTATAGGCAAAGTCGGCCCCAAAGCCGGGGATGTCGAACAGGGAAGCGCCCTCGCCGATCTCCTCATCGGGGGTAAAGGCGATGCAGAGCTTGCCGTGGGGGCGGCCCTCGGCGATGAGGGTCTCGGCGGCGGTCAGGATCTCCGCCACACCGGCCTTGTCGTCGGCACCCAGCAGCGTGGTGCCGTCGGTGGTGATGAGGGTCTCGCCCTTCAGGTCTTTCAGGAAGGGGAAGGTGGAGACCTTCATGACCATGCCGGTGGCGGGCAGGGTGACGTCGCGGCCATCGTAGTTCTCGTGCAGGACGGGGTTCACGTTCTCACCGGAAGCGTCCGGTGCGGTGTCCATGTGGGCGATGAGGCCCAGGCGCGGGCTTGTCCTCGCAGCCGGGGGTGGCGGGGAGGGTGCCGTAGACGTAGCAGTGCTCATCCACAAAGGCGTCCTCGATGCCGATGGCCTCAGATCCTCCACAAGGATATGGGCCAGGTCGAACTCCCGCTCGGCAGAGGGATGGGTGCCGGAATTGGGGTCAGAGGTGGTGTAAACGCGGGCATATTTTAACAGTCGCTCGTAAGCACGCATAGGTTGATGCTCCTTTGTTTTTTATTTGATTCTATCATAACCGTTTTGGCCGGATTTTACAAGAGGGAAAGAAGCTGCGGCCTGCTTCTTATCACAAGATCTGGAATTGTCAAGAGGGAAGAAGCCCCGAAGTTCCGTCCTGTTTTTTGTGGAAACAGCGAATAGCGCCCGGCGGCGGGAAGTGCTACAATAAGACACAGCGTGTGCACGGCACACCCAAGATGAAACAAAGGAGAGCTGCGGCTTTATGGAACAACTTTATCTGATGCCCGGACAGGAACGCTGTGAAAAATTCCGAGATCCCAATGGGGTGCCCAAAGTCCGCTACTCCTACTGCTCGCTCCACGGTGCATTGTTCCACTGCGTCAGCCGCAGCGTGGAGGAGGCCCAGCGCCTGTGCGAGGACTGGCTCGTCGGGCAGGACCGCTGCTACCGCAACTGAGGAGCAAAAACGGACGCCCGGAGCGCACGATCTGCACTCCGGGGCGTTCTTCTGCGTTCAGCCGATGATCTCGTATTGGAAGTATTCGCACTTGATCTTGCTGCCGACCTCGATCTCCGGCGGCAGGAGCGCCAGCGCAACGGGGTTCAGCTCGTCGCTGGCGATGTCGGTGCGGCGCAGGTTGACATAGTCGCCGTCAAAGCTGACAACCTCATAATACCAGGGGCCCATAGACCATCCCCCTTTCGTTTTTCTTTTATCATAAGGGACCGGGCCGGTTTTGTCAACGATGTTTTTGCTTGACAAATGGGGAACATTCTACTATACTTATACTCACGACAATGCGCCATCGCCAAGCGGTAAGGCAGGGGACTTTGACTCCCCCATCGTAGGTTCGACTCCTGCTGGCGCAACTGAAGACCGTCTGCTGAAGGAAACGTTCGGCAGGCGGTCTTTGTGTTTCGCAGCTGCTTCCGGGGCGGCGGAACATTTCGCAGACGGAGGCGCTGTGCTGCGGGAAAACAGGGCATTGCGGGAGGGCTGCGCCCGGCGGTTGTGCGGTGTTTCGTTTTGAGGATGCCCGAAGCTATGCCGGAAGTTGGTTGGGATGACCAAAAAACAAGGAAAAAAATATCGTATTTTTTATCCGAAATCTTCTTTTTTGCCGGGAATGCTTGACAAGAAAGTGCTTTTTGCCATAATAGATTTATAAGAAAAATTCTTTGCAAGAAGATCGATCCTGGAGGTAGAAAAACGATGCCGATCAGTTTGAACAAGGTCAACGCGGAGGCGTATGCAAAGGTTGCCGCTGCGTTGGAACAAAACGGAAAAGCAGCAGTGGAACATGCCACCGGCACGGGCAAGAGCTGCATTGCATGGCAGCTCATCGCGGACCATCCGCAGGCGTCGTTCATCTGGCTGGTGTACGGTGCGGCGCGGCTGACCCTGCGCAGGGAGGATGTCCGCCGCTACAACGACGGTGTGCTGCCGGAGAACCTCATCTTCTGCGACTGCGGTGTGCTGGCCGAGGCGTCGGCCGAGGAGTGGGTCCGGCTGGCCTCACGCAAGCCGGATTACCTGATCTTCGACTGCTACCATGAAGTGACGGCGGCCTGCTGGGCAAAATCGGCCCAGCGGCTGCTCCGCCTGTGCCCGGAGGCAAAGCTGCTGGGCCTGACAGTGCCCAACAGCACCGACCAGAAATGCCAGGCGGCCGCGGAACTCTTCGAGGGGACGGTCGTCTCCCGGATGACGGTCGGCGAGGGAATGGCGCTGGGCACCCTGCCGGTGCCGTCGAACTACGCCGCGATGCTCTGGCCGCAGGAAGGGCAGATGAACCTGCTCCGTGCCCGGATCAAGAACCTGCACCTGCCCGCGCAGACCAACGCGCTGAGCGCACAATACGATGAGATCAACTGGTCGGTGCGGCAGGCTGAGAACCCCATCGCCCTGATGCCCCGCGTCCTGACCGACACCCAGGGCCGCTATCTGGCCATCTTTGAGTCGGAGGACTACCTCGACGAGGTGCAGGAGCAGCTGGAAGAGTTCCTCCGCACCGTGGATTCGAATGCCCATTTCTACCGTGCCGAGTGTGATTGCCTGCGCGACGCCGAGGCGGTAAAACGGTTCTGCACCTCCACCGAAACGGGGCCGAAGGTGCTGTTCTGCGTCAACTCGCCGGGCGTCCAGCAGCCCATTGAGGGGCTGGCGGGTGCCATTCTGGTCCGCGAGACCGGCGAGGCAGGCCGGTTCCGCCAGATGCTCTGCCGGGCGTTGGTGGCCTGCGGCCGCAAGCCCATCCCGGTGTTCGACCTGACCGCCCGGTTCGACGGTCTGGGCAATGGCCGTGTGCTGCAAAAGGAATGCACCACCGCTATGCTCCGCGCAGGCAGCGAACACCCCGGCTTCCAGCAGCAGAAACCCATGCGTCAGAGCTATCACCTGTACTGCCGCCTGAAAAAGGAACTGGAAGCCCGGTGGGAGGCTTTTTATGCAGCGGCGGCGGCTGTGGCCGCAGAGCGGGGCGATTTGCAGCTGCCCTATAACTATCTGACCGAGGACGGCCTGCCTCTGGGCCGCTGGCTGGAAACGCAGCGCCAGGTCCGGGCCGGGCAGAAGCCGGGCCGTCTGGATGCAGACCGCATCGCCCGGCTGGACAAGCTGAACATCGGCTGGAAACAGCGCTCGGAGCTGGCCTGGGAAAAGGCCTTTGCCTCGGCGCAGAAGTACCGCGACGACCACGGCGACCTGCTGGTGCCGGTGCGCTACCGCGACCGCAGCGGCTTTGCCCTGGGGGAGTGGATCGTCTATAACCGTCAGCGCTACGTCAGCGGCAACCTGAGCCGCGCCCGCATCGAGCGGCTGGAGGGCATCGGCATGGTGTGGAACGCTTCCACCGACCTGTGGGAGCAGAGCTACGCCGCCGCCGCCCGCTATTATCTCGAACACAAAGACCTCGAAGCACCCATCAAGTACGTTACGCCGGATGGCTTCGCGCTGGGCGTCTGGCTCAGCAGCCAGCGCAGCGCCTATAAGAACGGCGAGCTGACCCCGGAGCAGGTCGAGCGGCTGGAAGCCATCGGCATCAACTGGGTCAACCGGAATGTCCGCAAGTGGCAGGAGAACTTCGAGGCCGCTAAGCGGTACGCTGAGCAGTTCGGGGATCTGGAAGTGCCCTCCAATTATGTCACACCGGACGGCATCCTGCTGGGCAAATGGATCGCCCGCCAGCGCTACGCCTGGCAGAACCCGGACAATTCCAGCGCCCGCGTCACGCCGGAACGCAAGGCCCAGCTGGACGAGATCGGGATGGTCTGGGACAAATACGACCCCTGGCGGGAGCGCTTCGAGCTGGCCCAGAAGTATCGGGCAGAGCACGGAGATCTGGAGATCCCGCTGAATTATAAGACCGAGAACGGCATCTGGCTGGGCAGCTGGCTCTACCGCCAGCGTCAGTACCGCCGCACCGGCGACCCGCGCCTGGGTGAGGTGCACCGCCGCGAACTGGACGAGCTGCTCAAGGACGAAAAGCCCCACAAGCAGAGTGCGGCACCCTCCGGCAAGGAGAGCCTGCGGGAGAAGAACTGGGAGCACAACTTTGAGGAAGCCGCCCGCTATGCCGAAGAGCACGGCAACCTGCTGGTGCCCTCCAATTACGTCACGGCCGGTGGGTTCCGGCTGGGCGTCTGGATGTCGAACCTCCGCGCTGCCCGCAAGACCCGGCCCGACTCCTTCCAGGTGACGCCGGAGCATGTGAAACGACTGGACGGCATCGGCATGGAGTGGGACGCCCGCATAGCCAAGTGGGACCTGGCCTATGAACACGCAGCGGCCTATGCCAAGGCCAACGGCGACCTACTGCCGTCGGCCACCTACCGCAGCGAAGACGGCTTTGGTCTGGGCGACTGGGTCCGCCGGATGCGCACGGCCCGCGCGGAAAATGACCCGAAGCTGACCGAGGACCGCATCCGCCGTCTGGATGCCATCGGCATGAAGTGGTAAACCATCAAAGCAAAAATACCGTGTCCCCACGCCGGGGACACGGTATTTTTTGCTTGCGGGAAGATTAGAGTGCATCCAGTTCCGTTTGCAGCTGGGCCAGCGCAGTGCGGATGGGCAGGTGCTGGGGGCAGACGGCCTCGCACTTGCCACAGCGGACGCAGTGGCTGGCCTTTTCGGCATCCGGGAAGCGGGCGGTCCACTGGTGCCGGACGGCGTCCGGCTGGCCGAACATCCCCAGCCGGTTCCAGATGCTGAAGTTGTCCGGGATGTCCACGCCCATGGGGCAGGGCATACAGTACCGGCAGCCCGTACAGCCAATCTTGATGCGGCTGTGCAGGAAGGCGGCGGTCTGCTCCACCGCGGCGGTCTCTGCAGCGGTCAGCGGCTCAAAGCGGGCAAAGGTGGCCAGGTTATCCGTGAGCTGATCCTCGGCGCTCATGCCCGAGAGGATGACATGGACGTTCCGGTGGCTGCCCACCCAGCGCAGGGCCCAGGAGGCATCCGAGGCCTCGGGCCGCAGGGCCTTGAGGGGTGCTTCGGCCTCCGGGGGCAGGTTGGCCAGCGTGCCGCCCTTGATGGGCTCCATAATGATGAGGGGGATGTTCAGCTCCTCGGTCAACTGATAGCCGCGGTCACCCGAG
>ENA-OQCO01000648-OQCO01000648.1-human-gut-metagenome-genome-assembly--contig:-NODE-648-length-17954-cov-1.591294_pt1 | contig 17954 bp, 25 predicted proteins | sample MGYA00242500_ERZ504582 | MGnify/ENA primary metagenome ERZ504582 (study PRJEB26092, sample SAMD00036346) | human gut metagenome | host: Homo sapiens | study: EMG produced TPA metagenomics assembly of...
ATCAAAAAATGAGTCATTTTGTAACACTGGTCAATTTTTTATATGCCCAAGCTGGAGGAAAACTGCGAGGAAAATATGCGTTATGCGGAACAGATCGCAGAAGTCAAAGAAAAGCTGGCGCAGGACCCGGAGAGTTTTGCTTTGCGGTTTCTTCTGAAACGACTTCAAAGCAAGGCCAGCACTCTGGAACGTTCGGCTGAGTGCGAGATTGATGAGCTGATGGCCCCATTCTGTGAAGGAACGGATGACCCGGCCTATCTGGAGTTTGAGGATCGAACCGATGACCTGCGGCGGGATTATGAGACCGACAAAATCAACTGTGTCCGTTTTCCAGACGGAACTGTCGTTCCGGAGTACAGCCGGCTGGTGTGCGAAAAATATCTCATCAGAGATGACAAGGTGTTTCAGAAAAAGGCCGGACGCCTTGGCCATGAGAAGCGCACGAAGAAAGCGAAAAAGATGCGCGCACTTATGGGATATCCGGTGAAGAAGCTCTATCCCAGTCTGAAGCAGTATGCGGAGGACTACTGCGGTTATACCTTTGACAGCAAGAACAATGCGTATGGGTATTACTGCAATCCAAACGCCTTCTGGGATTGGTATTCCATTGGTGGCCGCTGGCCGTTCCAATTCCTTGTCCGTGACACAGCGGAACGAATTAACGGTGAGCGCTCATGGGGCAACGAAGATGCTGTATGTGAAGCGCCCGAAGGCTATATATGGGTCTGCGGCGCAAGAAAAAGGGATATTGCATGGGAGCTCATGAAGGAATGGGAGCTGCAGCACGCCCAAAAGCGATTTGAGCTTCTTGCAGAGACATTTCGTTCCGGCAAGGCTCCGGAAGGCAGCTTCTGGAAGATCACGGAGGATGGAATTTTCTCTTTCGTAACGCAAATCTATTTCAAGAATGAAAGCGAGGAGGTTTACCTCCGCCGCAACGGACTCGCACCGGATCAGCGCATGATGCCCGACGCCTATTCCTTCCTTCAGGACGGAGACTGGCACTCCAAGGGTGATATGGGCTGGTGGGGTATCAGCTGCAACGACAAGAAGCCGGACGCATGGCGGCAGATGTTGGCAGACTACATAGACAGCATCCCTGACGATCATTTCATTGTCGGGATCGACTGCCATATCTAAGGAGGAGCGAAAAATGATTTTGAACAGAACTGGCGCTGAATTTGCGTATGAAGGCGTCACATACACGATTGGCGGAGCCATTGTCGGCACCGCCGAGAGTGAATACGCAGGGCTTTATGGCCGAATAAACGCCATTCACGATGGCGAGGATAAGGAGACCGAAAACGAAACGCCTGACATCTATTGTGAGTTTGACCCTCCGGTCATGCCGCATGAGGTCAAGGCGCTGGAGGATACCTTCTCTGATCTGTATCACCAGCCAAAGACCATTGCTGATATCGTACTGGACATGGTTATCATGGCGCCCGAAATGATTCGTCCGTTGGATGATCTTCGTTCTATGCGCAAACGCGTCAATGTTTTTCTTGTGATGGAAGACTGGGCTGTGGATGGCGAGCACGGAAATGATTGCGAGGCGTTCTCGGACTATGACGATGCAAAGCGTATTATGACAAATCGTATTCGAGAAGAATTGGAGGACGGAAGTGTTCCGTCTTGGAGAGAATCAAGCATCTTCGCAGAGAATTCTTCGATGGACTTCTACGAAGCATATCTTAACGGCGAGTATATGGAAAATCACTACAAAATCATGATTATCCGGCAGCCGCTGATGATGTCCAGTAGGTATATTCGGGAGGTTGGAGGAGTGTATAAGGCGCAATGCCAGACTGAAGACTTTATATCGCAAATCGAACAATGGGATGAAGTTGCAGCATTGAGTGACGCACAGTATCAGAGACTCATTACAAACCCGATGATTCCTGAGTGCATCGAACGCCATCTCGGGCGCAATGACCACTATTGGGAAGCGTATTGGGAAAGTGTATCTGAGGCTGCTCATGGTTTGGTCAGACAAGCATCAAAGCAGCCGGACTGTTTCACACCAGAAGCAGATAATCCATACCCGCTTTGCATTGGCTCGGGCAAATCAGAGTGCGATGATTGCTGCCTGTATGTGCATATGAAAGGAGAAGGCGGCTATGAGTGCTGAAAACAGGCTCACCTCCATCGTCTCGTATCCAGAGCGCGGAACTGGCGGCAACAATCGCTATCGCGGCAACTGTTCACCCAAGCTAATTGAGGATCTGATCGGTTTTTCGGGCCGGCGAGATCTGCGACTACATGTGCGGCAGCGGCACGACGCAGGATGCCGCTCATTCCATGGGAATCATTAGCCATTGCTACGATCTGCACAGCGGATTCGATCTCATCAATTGTGAGATACCGGAGCGCCCGGAATTTGTGTTCTGGCATCCGCCATATTGGGATATGATTACATATTCAGACGTGATGTACAAGGCTTCGGAGGTGCAGTCAAAATACGGATATGATCCCCGGCAGTTCGACTTATCACGTATCCCCAAATGGGAGGACTTCGTGCGCGTAATGAACCACGCCATGATGAAACAATTTTGCGCTTTGGAGCGTGGCGGCAGGATGGCCGTGCTGGTTGGCGATATCAAAAAGAAGGGGCAGCTTTACAGCATGCTCTTTGAATTGATTAAGCCGGGCACATTGGAAAATGTCATCATAAAAGCACAGCACAATTGCTTTTCAAATCAAACACAGTACAGTGGGCATTTCATCCCCATACTGCATGAGTATCTACTGATTATCAAGAAGGATGCGTCCTTGGTGTATCCGATCCTGATGACGGAGCCTGTACAAAAGGATATCCGCGATATGAACGGCGCTACCTGGCGGGATGTGGTTGCAGCAGTGCTGGAAACCTGCCAATCCCCTGTATCGCTTGCATACATTTATGAGCAAGTCGAGCCATATACCAAGGCGAGGAAAAACCAGTGGTGGAAAGAGAAGGTTCGCCAAACCCTGCAATGCAGTCCGCAGTTCTTCGTGCATATAGGACGCGGGATGTGGGCGTTGAACCGTTCCGCATAGTTTGCCTTTCGAGGGATGCCGCATCTGCGGCATCCCTCTTTCCTTTCAGCTTTTATGGTCTTTTCGTTTGACTATGGATTGACTGTCGGCCGCTGCTCTGGTATAATCATCATGTAAGTATCAGAGTTTAGCCACGGCTAAGCAGAGTTTAACCGAGTTGCGAAGTGTCATTTGTGCATTGCACGAATGGCACTTTTTTGTTTCCGGCCAATTCCATAGTGGCATAAGCCAGCAGTCCGATTATGGGTTGCTGGTTTTTGTTATATCACGCGAATACCGCCAAAAAAACGAAAGGAGAACACAAAAATGTTACAACCATGCCAGGACAACTACTCCACAACCTTTGCTTCCTACGATGGGATGCGCCGGTACCATGAGAAGGAATCGCTGGAAAGCCGATGGCACAGATGCAGGGTCAACGAACTGCATATTGAGCCGCTGGATAAGGCGTCGCCGCTTTATGGAACTCCGTCTGCATTCGCTGCGGGAATCAGCGCCGAGTCCGTTGAGGACACGGCGGAAAACCTCGGTCTTGCCATGCGGGTAGATGGTTCTTACTATCCCGTCCGCAGCACGGCCTACAAAAGCCTGTTGGACAGAGCAAAAATCAGCGGATCGGCCTTGCCTAAGTTAAGCCGCCAAAGATTGGCGTCGGTGCTTAACGATTGCCTGGAGCTGTATTCTTCGGAGACGCTCCTTCTTATCCGAGATGAAAAGATCTCGGCAGCACACTCCGGCGATTCCATGGATTATTCCGTGCTGCCGATCGATGAGCTGCTGAAGGTTCTGACCAAAAAGCTGGACGACCGTTTCCCCGGCAGCATGTTTCAGGGCGGTTATCGCGATCATTCGCTCTCCAGCGCCTCATGGACTATGCCCGGGCAAAAGGAAGACCTGCTCGGCGCCTATGCCAAACTGCTGGCGTCGCAGGGGAAAACCACACTTGCTGCCAAACTCGTTCCCGCCATCCGCTTTGTTACCTCGGATACCGGCATTGCCTCGGCTAAGGTTTCCGCCATGCTGGAGGGTACGCAGCACCCGATCCATATTGGGAGCTGTATCGCCGTGGACCATAGGCGCCAGAGTAAAGTGGAGGACTTTGAAGCAGCATTGGACCAGCTGTTTGCGCAGTTCGGTGATTCGGTCGCCAGATTACAAAAGCTGTTGGATATCCATCTGAGCTATCCGGTCAACACCATGACCCGGATCTGCAAAAACTGTCTCTTCCAAAGAAGGCCGCTTTGGAAGCAATCGGTATGTTTGAGATGGCCTATGGCGGAGGAACCGCAACCGCCCATGATGTGTTCATGGCTATGCAGGAGATCCCCTATATTCTCAAATCCGACCATACACCTGAGAGCAAAATGCTCGTTGTGGAGGAGAACATGGCGCGGGCGCTTACGCTGAGGTGGGGCGATTACGACCTTGCGAAGGCGGTGAGCTACTGATGTCCGCTCCGATTATTCTCTGCGACACTGCAGGCATGACCAACGAGCGATGGCTGGAATGCCGCGCCCACGGGCCTAAGGGCACCATTCCATATACGGTGGGAGGCAGCGATGTGGCTGCTATCTTCGGCGTATCGCCGTGGACAACACCGTTAGAGCTATGGATGATCAAAAAGGGCCGGATGAAGGCGCCTGTGAAATCCAATCAGGAGCAGCTGATGATGGGGCATCTTCTGGAACCTATCGCGGCCTATTGGTATCAGCAAAAAACCGGCAATACGGTCTATGACGATACCTATATGTATCAGCATGCAGATCACCCGTGGGCTCTTGCGGACTTTGACCGCCGCTTTACCCGTAAGGAGGACAACGCTCCCGGCATTTTGGAGTGCAAAAGCTGCACCTATCACAAAGCCGGAGATTGGGCTGACGATGCCTATCCCATCTACTATGAGCTGCAGCTTCGCTTCTATCTGGCTGTGGCGGATGTGGAGATTGGCGCGTTTTCTACTATTTGGGGAAACAATCCGGAACATGATCTGGCAATGCCGGCGCTTACCCGTGACCGAGCCAAGGAGGATATGATCTTCCAGCGGCTTGAGGAATGGATTTGGAGCTTGGAGCATGACAAGCCACCTACGATGGCGGATGTCAAGCCAGCACTGGCACTGGAATCCCTGGCGCGCATTTACGGCGCCAGCCAGCCCGGACTCCCCACGATTGAATTCCCTGCAAAGTATGAGAAGGCGCTGCGCCAGATCGCGCTGCTGCAGGGAAAAATCTCCGACTGCAATGCGGAGATCAAAACCTATGAAAGGGAGATCGCTGCACACAGCGTGCGAATCGCAGAATTGATGCAGGCGCATGAGCATGGCGTACTGAGCACGACCGGCGACAAGCTCCTCATCGACTTTGTCACCAAAACAACCAAACGTCCCGACTCGAAACTCCTCAAAGAGAAGTATCCCACCGTGTATGCGGATGTACTCAAGACCAGTGAGAGCCGGAAACTAAAAGTATCGGTTACACCGACATAAGAAGGGAGAATCAATAATGCACGACGCAATGAAAGCCTATCACGAAAGCTGGGAGCGCGAGCTAGACCGGCAGTTCCTGAAAAACGACCGTTACCGGAAACGCGCCTATATCTGCTCACCTTTGAGCGGGAGCACAGCGGAAGAAGAACTCAGCAACATCTGGCGTGCTCGGGCATACATGCTCTATGCCCGCACCATGCTGGGATACATGGCACGTGCCCCCCACGCCTATCTGCCCATGCTCCTGTGTGACCATGTAGCGGCGGAGCGTGCACTGGCTCTGCAATTTGGGCTTCAGCTTTTGGAACAGAGCGAGGTTTTGCTGATTTGCGGGGATCGCATCAGCCGCGGTATGAAGGGCGAAATCCATCATGCCGCCCAGTTGGGAATCCCCATCATCGTATACCGTGAAGACCTCTATTTGGATGTGCGCAAGCTGGCGACACGGGCCGGAGCGGATAAGAAGTTAGTCGCAATGGACGAAACGCATCCGGCGCTGGCCTCCAACGAGCCGGGAACAGACCGGTCCTGGGAGGTGCGATGCCTTGCGTAGATTCTATCAGCCGGTAGATCTCCGGTCCCGACAGGAAATGACGCAGTATCTGACCACACATTTTCGCTATCCAACATTAAACTCCTGGAACAGATCCACATCGTATGCTTGTAACCTAAAAATCACACACCTTGGGCTCTCGCCCGAGGTGGTGGACAAGCTGTTCGATATGATCCAGACCCAGGAGTTTTTTGATGCCATGGACGAGTGTAAATGGGAATTTGCTGCGAAGCACAACTATCTCTGGCAGGCAGGGATGAACGGACGAAGCGGCGGGTATCTGGTTCTCTATCAGGGAGAAAAGCGGCCGAGCGGCTACAAGTCCTACTGCGCTAACTGCGGACAGAAGAATTACCAGCTTGCTGCCGATGGCAACTGTACCTGCGGTGTCTGCGGAAGACCCACTCGGGTCAATTTCTCGCAGACCCACATGCAGGTGGTAACTTATCCGGGGCGTGGCACTGACGACGGCGAGGATTTCGAGAACTGGAGCATGCACGCGCTTCGTGAACGTGTAAAACTCGTGCAGGAGCTGGATCAACTGGCAGACCGTATGGTTGAGCTGGCGCTCCGGCTTACAAGAGAAGCACAGGTCATTGAAGAGGAGTATTTCCTTCCACAGACCCGCAAGGTGCTGGTCACGACCCTATAACAGAAAGGAGCAGATTTATGCTGAATGTTGGAGATAAACTGATCTGCAAAACAGAAGGACAGCCGGAAACGGAATTCTGCATTCGCGGCGAGGTCAAAAAGGTCGAAGGAGACATTGTGACCATCAGCCGCGCGCTTAAATTCGGGGCTCTGCCCATGCACAAGGATCTGACGCTGCCGGAGAGCGAACTGCTGAAATACTACACGCCATTGGACAATCAAGCGACCGGTGATTGCCCCGAAAACGGGTCTATCTATGAGGTCACGATCGTCCGCACAGGTGTCGTGTTCGTAAGAGCAGCTACCTCGGTTGCTGCTATGGATCTTGCAGACCATCTCACAACCGATCATGTCAACTGGTCAGACGACTGGAGCCCAACCAATGCCGAAGAACGCAGTGACTACGACGGCATGGTCTTTGAGGAGCCTGACTTTGACTGATTACCCGATTTCAAAAGGAAAGGAGAATCGATCTTGATATGTCAATTCAAAAGGCTGATCTACCCGAAAGCCGTTACGGCTGGTGATGCCAGCTACATGATCGCCCTGTACCGACCTTGTGAGAAGGTCATGGACGCGGCGGGGAATGTGGTTTCTGAGATCAAGGCGGTGGGTTATTGCCTGCCGACGGCAGATAATCTGCGTTATGATATGCGCGGACGTTGGAGCCGGAGTGCCAAGCATGGCATCCAATTTGAAGTCGAGGGCTTCGATGAAGTGATTGTACCCAGCAAGGAAGGCGTCATCGCTTACCTGTGCTCCGGGCAGATCAAGGGCATCGGCCCTAAAACCGCGGAAAAGATTTATGCCATGTTTGGGCAGAACACGCTGACCGTGCTAGATCATGAGCCGGAACAACTGCTTGCCGTGTCGGGCATCAGCAAAACAAAGCTCAAAAAGATTTGTGACTCCTATCTTGCCTCCCGCGGCGCACGCGATGTGGTTGCCTTTCTGGCGCCACATGGTGTAACGCCTAACAGGGCGGTCAAGTTGTACAAGCAGTACGGAGAGCATACCATGGACATCGTCAGAATCACCCTTACCGTCTGTGTGAGATGGTGGGCATCGGCTTTAAGACGGCTGACCGTATTGCTGTCAGCATGGGCTTTGACCCTCTTTCGCCGGAACGTGTGGATGAGGGGCTGATATTCACGCTGACTGATGCAGAGCTGAAAGGACATCTGTGTATGGAAAAGCACAGCTTTCTCAAGCAATGCCTGAAGCTGCTGGATACTGAAGACCTGACGGAAGAGATGCTGGCGGTACGGGCTTCAAGAATGCTTGAGTCCGGCCGCTTGGCCTCCTACGACAGGCAGGTATACCGTGCAGTCACAGCGCGAACGGAACAGAGCCTTGCGTGGGCTGTTTGCAGAATGCTTACTTATGAGAAAGCGGGATCTCACGTCAACATTGATACGGAGATCTCCGCAGAAGAAAAAAAGCAGGGCATACAGTTGGCTTCCGAACAACGGCACGCAGTTACGACGGCCCTGACATCACAGCTCAGTGTGATTACCGGCGGACCCGGTACCGGCAAGACGCTGATCCAGCGATTCCTGCTGGATATCTATCGCAGGAAAAACCGCGGAGCAAAAATTATCTGCTGTGCGCCTACAGGACGCGCAGCCCGCAGGATGGAGCAATCGACCGGGTTCCCGGCCACTACCATTCACAAAGCGCTTGGGCTTCTGGCCGGTGAGGACGGCGACTACTGTGAACCGGAGATGCTGGATGCGGATCTGATTGTAGTGGATGAGGTGTCCATGATGGATATCTATCTTGCCAACCATCTGTTCCGCTCCGTACCGCACGGCAGTCAACTTGTGCTGATTGGCGATGCGGATCAGCTTCCCTCTGTCGGGCCCGGCGCCGTGCTGAGCGAGATCATCGCCTGTGGCGCTGTACCGGTAGTGCGGCTGGATCGCATATTCCGGCAGAGCTATGGTAGCCGTATCGCTGCTAATGCAAAGCTCATCCGACACGGAAATCTTAGCTTGGAATACGGCGAGGATTTCCAGTTCTATGACTCCTGTGACATGAGTGCTTCCGCACAGCAGATCGAGACACTGTACCTGCAGGAAACCGCCAGATACGGTGTTGACAATGTGGCGCTTCTGACCCCATACCGCCAAAAAACGGAGACGGGCGTGAATGCGCTGAACGAGCGGCTTCGGGAAAAGCTCAATCCGCAGGACGGGAAAAAGCCGGAGGTTGCATACAGAAAGCGGATATACCGTTTGGGAGACAAGGTCATGCAGATAAAAAACTGCGAGGACATCAGCAATGGCGATATCGGTTATATCACATCCGTCACCCGTGATGACACCGACAGTGTGCTGACCGTTGATTTCGGCGATGGCCGAATTGCCGAGTATGACGGAAGCGACCTTGAAATGCTGGATCTGGCCTACGCCTCCACCATCCACAAGTCCCAGGGCAGCGAATATAAGTCTGTCATCATCAACCTGCAGTGCGCCCATGCGGTCATGCTGGTGCGTCCGCTTGTTTATACGGCAATTACACGCGCAAAGGAGCGCGTGCTGATCGTAGGAGAGCGGAGAGCATTATGCATTGCCATCAAGCGTACAGATACGGAACAGCGCGGGACGATGCTCTCGGCGCGAATCAAAGAGCTAATCTCAAATGTGAAAGGAGATCATTACAATGGCAACTTGGCTCAGTGAGTACAAGAACTTGAAAAACGAGATGGAAAAGCAAATCGGTGCAGGACATGCCTCCCTGGAGCAGCTGATGCTGTATCAGGAGCTGCTGTATCGTATTGAGGTGCTTTATGCAAGTCAGGCATTCTGCCAGACGGCACCGGTCACGACGGATGTAGCCGTTCTGTCCGGACATTACCAGCTGGTAGACGCCTATATCCAGTGCCTGACCAAGGAACGGCGGCTGGGACAGCCTGCAGATCAGAATCTGAAGGCCAAGCGCCAGACGGCGTCCGAGACCCTTGACAAGGTCGTTCTGGATTGCCGGAAGCGGTTTTCCAGCTTCACCCCAACAGATCAGTACCAGTATCGCAAGGGAGTAAGCAGCCTGATCAACACCGTTTTACCGGTTTGGTTGAAGCTGCGCAACACCTACATCAACATCAGTAAATAAGAGGAGGGCTTTATCATGAGTCAGAACAACTCGAATGCCAAAACAGCTATGCTGGCAAAGCTGGACAGCATCCACAAGGTGGAGGGCTTTGACCCATCCCCGTTTGCCGTGGATTATACGGATCTCAATACGCAGGAGACGCGAAAGCGTCTTCCTGTCATGATCCAAATGGCATGGTTCCGCCTGAAATACCCTGAGGCCGTATCGCCATCCAGGTGTCGCCCGGCAAGGATTGTTTTGTGGCAACGGCGCGCATCTATCCCAGCTACAAGGACCCGGTTGACTGCTATCTCGCAGAAGCTACAGCGTCAAGGGGGCCGGATGCCTCCAAGCCATCTGTGTCACCGCGGGAATGGGCGCAGACGGCAGCGGTAGGCATTGCACTAAGAAACGCAGGCTTTGGGCTTCAGTTCTCAGCGGCCGGAGACGATTTCGCCGACATGGCGCCGGATGAACTGCCTGCCGGCGAGATGGACACGGACAGGGAGCCACCGGCTATGGAGCAGCTGTACAGGCGGAGATTGAGCCGACATACGAACCGGCAGTTCTAACGGATGAGCAGAGATTGGAGCAGGCTTTCCAGAAGCCGTGCCCCATCAAAAAGTACAGCGGCAAGACGCTTGGCGAGGTGTTAGCGATGGATCCGAACGCGATTGCATGGGTGGCCAATAAATACAAAGACAATCAGGAGCTGTCTGACGCGGCAAGGCTGATCTGCGAACATGCCATGCAGCAGGCATCCGTGTGATGCGGATATCATCACGGGGGACGGATATTCCGTCCCCCGGAAAGGAGGCTGTATGGACATCTTTCATATGTCAGACATCATTCCGCTGATTGGGCTTCCATACCCGCCATACGGAAGAAGCAACTACAATGTACCCTGCCCGTGCTGTGATGACGAGCCACATGCAAAACACCTGAACATCAATCTGCAGAAGGATGTATTTCGCTGTCCGCGCTGTGGGTTCTCCGGCGGCATTTTCGATCTGTATGCATACTATACGGGGATTGCCCGCGAGGAGGTCCGTGACGCGCTGATCGCACGCTTGGATGTGCAGGGCAGTATACCGAAGCCGGAGCACGTTCCTATGCCCGTGGTTGCAGAAGTCCCACCGACAGATATTGCATCACGCAGCGACACCTATACCGGGCTTCTGTCCAAGCTGACGCTGGCCTCCGACCATCGGCAGAACCTGCGAAACCGGGGCCTATCAGATGAGGAAATCGACAGGCTTGGGTACCGGACCACTCCGGTGGTGGGAATGCAAACCATTGCAAGGCAGCTTCAATCCAGCGGATATTATCTGTCCGGTGTACCCGGCTTTTACCGAAAAGACGGTAAATGGTCCTTTGCCTGTGAGAGCCGCGGTATTCTGATTCCGGTGCGGGACAGCAAAGGCCGTATTCAAGGCATGCAGATTCGCCGGGATAATGCGGCGCGGCGCAAATTTCGCTGGGTATCCAGCACCGGCCGCACAGACGGCTGTAAGGCGGAGGGATGGGTACATATTGCGGGGGAACCGCGCAATATGGTGCTGCTCACAGAGGGACCCATGAAAGCGGATGTCATCCATTACCTGACAGGACAGACGGTACTCGCAGTTGCGGGGGTAAATACATTGACCCAATTGGAGCTTATCCTGCCGCAGCTGCACGAGCAAGGTGTAGAACGTATCATGACTGCATTCGACATGGATTTCATGGAGAACCCACATGTGCAAGGCGGATACAGGACGCTGGTCTCACTGCTTTCGGATGCAGGTTTTCGCTATGGCACCTATCTGTGGGATCCCCGATATAAAGGTCTTGATGATTATGTTTGGGAGCACTGCTTCCAACGGCAATTATCTTAGTGAAAAAGGGCGGTTCAGCTTCGGCTGTACCGTCCTTTTCTCGTTCCTGCGTTATCTCATATTTAGTGTTCCAACAGAAAGTCAATAATGTTCTTTTGACGGATCCCTCCACGATTGACCCGCAGCAGCGTATCCGTGGACAGAACAAGCTTTTCGTAGTTATCCGAGATCGCCTCCAGCGGCGCAAACTCCCGATCCGTATTTTCCGGCGTAAGAATATAGCAGACTTGGATATAGAGACGGTCGTCAGCCCGGTTTGCAACAAAGTCAACCTCTGCTACATCCTGCTTTCCGATATTGACGGAGAAACCTCTGCGCAGCAGCTCCAGGAATACAGTGTTCTCCAGAACGCCGGCAATATCATTGTCCCGGTAGCCAATAACGGCGTGGCGCAGACCTAAATCGGAGAGATAGTATTTTTCCTGCGTCTCCAGTATCCGCTTTCCCTTGATGTCAAAGCGGACGACCTTGTGGATCAGGAAGGCACTTTCCAATGCTTTCAGATAATTGTAGACGGTTTCCGTGCTTAGCTTTCGCCCCTGGCTTTTTAAAAAATCAGAGATTGTTTTTGCGGAAAAAGTGTTTCCGATGTTGTCCATGAGATACAGGACAATGCTCTCCAGCAGTGCCGTGTCGCGTATCCGGTTTCGTGCGATCACATCCTTCAGCAGAACGGAATTATAGATGTCATGAAGGTATTGCATGACGCGATCTTCATCCCATTTCAGCTGATGGATGCCGGGCAGTCCCCCCAAAACGGAGAAAGTTAGCAAACTGCTCCTGCTTCGAGAGCTTTGCCTCGTCCTCATTCTCTGCTGCGAATGCCAGATATTCTTCAAAATCCAGCGGATAGACCCGGATCTCCACATACCGCCCAGCCAACAGCGTGGCGAGTTCCCCGGAGAGGAGCTTTGCATTTGAGCCTGTCACATAGATATCGCAGTCAAGATCTACGCGGAGAGAATTTATGACCTGCTCCCAAGCGTTCACTTCTTGGATTTCATCGAGGAGGACGTAGATCCGTCCCTCTGTCTGTCCCGCGATTTTGATGATCTCTGCGTACAGCGCCTTATAGTCCCTGAGCGCCTCATAGCGCAAGGATTCAAAGTTGATGAAAATGATATTCTTCCTGTCAACACCGCGGTCGAGCAGCTCCTGACGCGTAAGCTCCAATAGAGCGCTTTTGCCGCTCCGCCGCATTCCTGTTATGATTTTAATCACAGGCTTATCCATAAAATCACGGATCAGCCGCATATATCGTTCACGCACGATCATGGCAGGTCACCTCCGGAGTTTTCTTTTATCATAGCACAAGCAGCTGGAAATATCAATAGTTTCTTTTATGGAAGAAATGATGTAAATGCGTCGAATCGTGTTCTTCCAAGAGAGAAACAGAGGCTTTTTCCCCACGGAGAGCCAGAAGCCTGATCCTTCGTTTCGCGCGTATTTATTGACTCAATGCGTATTTCTGCTGTAAATACGCATGCTAAACCGTGTAATTAGATAAACCAAAATGGGAGGTACTCTTATGTTGATCGCCATTGATCATGGAAATTATGCCGTTAAAACCCCGCATTTCTCTTTCATTTCCGGGCTGACAGAACACACCGTAAAACCGCCTATGGCAGAGGAGGTTTTGGAGTACAACGGGAAATACTGGTCGCTCACCGGGCAGCGCTTGCCCTATATGAGAGACAAGACCAGAGATGATCGATACTTTATCCTGTCGCTCTTTGCCATTGCTAAGGAGCTTTCCGCTGCCGGTGCCAATACGGCGTTTGAGCAGATCGACCTTGCGGTTGGCTTGCCGCCGGAACACTACGGGATGTTGAGAGAACGCTTCGCGCAGTATTTCAGGCGGTTTGGAACAGTGAATTTTGCTTACAACAACCGTCCTATGAGCATTGTGATCCGAAATGTCTTTGTGTATCCGCAGGCGTATGCCGCTGTTGTTCCTCAAAGCGGACAGCTATTGAAAACGCTGCGGATGTTTATCGTGGATATCGGCGGATATACTACCGATGTGCTTCTCCTCCGCAACGGAAAGCCGGATCTGCAATTCTGCCGCAGTTTGGAGAGCGGAGTCATCACCATGAACAATGATATCATTGGCAAAATCAGCGCGCAGCACGACATGCGCATTGAAGACGAGCATATCTGTGCAGTGCTGCAGGGGCAGGAAACGATACTGCCAGAGGAGGTAAAAAGGCGATTCGTGATGCGGCTCAGCTGCACGCAAAAGATATTTTGGGCAAGCTGCGTGAGCTTCAGGTGGATTTGCGTACCAATCCCGCCATCTTTATTGGAGGCGGAAGCGTCCTGTTCAGACCGTTGATTGAGCATACCCCGCTTGTGGCGAAGGCTACCTTCATCGAGGATCCAAAGGCAAACGCGATCGGTTATGAGATGCTTGCGCGAGGACAGATGGCCATGCGCGCGGTACAATAATGAGGGTTCCGTTGTGAAGCGGGATGGGAAATACCGTTTTTCGCTGCAGTTCGGTTCGGAAACGCGAGAACAGGTGCAGGCAGGAGAGCTTTTAGAGCGTCTTGGAAACCGAAAAAGCGCAGTTGTCATAGCCGCACTGAATGCATATATTGCTGCACATCCCGAGCTTGCTGAACCTGCGCCGGTAAGTGTTAAAATTGACGGCGGGATAAGGCGTGAGGCGCTTGAGCAAATGATTCGATCCATTATTGACGAGCGAATCGCAAACGGTCAGTTGCTTGCCGGAGGCGTTGAAACACCATCTATACAAATGCAGGAAGATTTGAACGTGGACATTGCGGCAATGATCAGTAATCTGGAGTTGTTTGATGGTTGACTTTTAAGAACTTACAAAACTGTGAATCTACTTTTCTGTTGTTTTGATGAATAAAAAACCACTTCAAAGCGCAAATACGCATTATTAAGGTGGATAATGGATTTATAGTAACTTCAACAGCACGCCTCTTTTTTGTAAAATAATAATATAGAAGGAGACGATGCTGGTGGACAAAGTAGCTCTTGGAAGACGCATAAAAGCGATGCGTCAGAACCTCGGAATGACGCAGGAGGAGTTCGCTGATCGGCTGAATTGCACGAACAGCCACCTCGGCAAAATCGAAAATGGCAAAGGCGGAATCAGCATTGAACTGCTGGTTTCAGTGGCAAACATGCTGCACACCACAGTGGATCAGCTTTTGTTGGATTCCTATGACTATAAGGAACAGGTCATCATGCGCGACCTTTATGAGCGCATTGATAAATTCCCTGTGAAAACAAAGATACTCACCTGCGATCTGCTGAGGCAGTTGGTTGACATCATCGAAAAAGCTCATGACGAGCGTTGAGTTGTGAATGCCTTTCCCTGGAGTCAGCGATTCCTGCTTAGCAGGCACTAGGTCAACACAAATGAATATTCTGCACCGTACAGTCTATATCTGCACGGTCAACGAGAGCGAAAGGCTGTCCGGTTCTTGCTGGACAGCTTTGCGTTTTATCTGGGGAAGTATCATCCGAATAGGAGGTGAACGCTATGATGAACGGTGATAGAAAGGAAGGAATCTGCAGACTGAATGTAGATGGTAATGGCTGCGGTTATTTGCGCATTCTGAGCGATTTGGAAACCAAACTGCGCAACAATACGAACCCAAAAGAAAAAATCGAACTGGCACTGCAGGGAGCGCTTATGTTCTACGGCGCTGACAGAGCGTATGTCATTGAAGTGGACGATGAGTTGGGTATCGGAGTCAATACATATGAGTGCTGTGCCCCTGGAATAGCGCCCGAAATTGACAATCTCCAATTTATGCCGTTCGAAATGTTTCCGCGCTGCTTTGCTCACTAAAGAGCGATACGCCAATCATTATTACGGATTTGGAGCAGATTAAAACTGAATTCCTGGAAGAATACAGATACTTGGAGAAACGGAGTGTGAATTCGCTTCTGGCGGTTCCGTTTCAAAAAAGACTCAATGCCGGTTTTCTCGGCGTGGATAATCCGAAACGCAATGTGGAAGATCCGGGTTTTTTACGACTTGTTATCCTTTGCATCGTTGTGGAGCTAAATGAAATACTGCTGCAGGAGTGGAGAGAACGGCGCTATGCGAGTATAAAACAACCAACAATCATTCAGGCAAATCTGTTTGGGAAACTGGAAATCATTTCTGCAACCGATGTTTTAAAAGATGATTCATTTACAAATGAGTCTGGATATGTGCTCCTGACATTTCTGCTCTTAAACCGCAAAAGAGAACATCCTCTGCGGCTGCTTACAGACGTCATATGGGAAAGTACAGACATGGGAAATCCGTACAATTCGATTAAGAATGTCGTATACCGCCTTCGCAAGACGCTTGCCTGCATAGGGCTCCGCGATTTGATTCAGGCGTCGCACGGGACATTTACGTTAAACCCTAATTACACGATTTTTACTGATGTTGAGCGCTTCGACGATGCATGCAAACGGATCGATAATTCTTCCGACCAGGTGATTTTACAGACGCTGTATGAGAGCATTATTGGACTCTACCGAGCAGTCTCCTTCCGCGGTACGATTTTTACCACTGGCTAATGCCCAAAACGCTGTATTACCAAAACAAGTTTCTGCACTACATGAAACGATATCTCTCTATGCTTTATAGAGAAAAGAACTACCTTCGCGTACAGGAACTATCCATGGATTTGCTGTCCATCGATATGTATGAGTCGGAAGTCCATTACTATCTCATAAAAGCAATGCTTAAGTCCGGCAGCAAGACCCTGTCACAGATTTATTTCAGGCAGGCAGAACCATATCTCACAGATGAGCATATGCAGGAAGTGAAAACGCTTTTTACATCATGCAGAACATGAACTGCGGCTTTTATCCGTTTTTGTGACCGTAGTTGAGATTATTTTGAGCCTTTTCTGACCACAAACAAGCAGGTCCTTTCACCGTAAAAATATGACTTCAGAGGTGGAGCTGTTGAGCCCTACCAAGCACCCATCCGTTTTGTACAGTTTATTAAAACTGTCAACGGGTGGGTACTTTTATGGGCAGACAACCCTCGCTTATACAGGGAGGAGGTGGTTTTGATGCGTTGATGCGCTGCGATTCCGCTCAAATTCCTGATTTAACCCCATATCTTACAGATCATAGCATGCCATCGTGGCGTGTTTTGATCTCTTTTGCCGGGGTGGCATGCGCCAAAGGAGGCGTAAAAAATGTCACCCACGGACGGAAGGGATGAACTGCGTGGTCGATTCACAAGATGGATCGTCATAACTGCAGAAAATGCACAGAAGAACTATCTGCGTGCTGAAAAAAAGCAATTGCAAACCGTACCCCTTGAGGAAACTGACGTTGCAATTGTGGATACGGCGCTATTATCTGCTGGTGTTTCGCCGGATAGCTTTGATTTCGAGGAACAGCGTTTGGCTGAGGCATTCCGGGAACTTCCGCTTATGCGCAGACGTATACTGGAAATGCTTTTTGTCGAAGAGCTTACACCATCTGAAATTGCAGCAAAACTCCACTGCTCTGTACAGCATGTATACAACCAGCGTTCCCTTGCGATAAAGCGATTAAGAGAGCGCCTTATAAAGGAGCGAAAAAAATGACCGACAATGAATTTAGACTGCTTCTGGAAGCTGCTGTATGCGGAGACCGGGAAGCGTTGGATTCCCTGCTTGCTCTATATATGCCTCTGATTAACCGGCTGAGCAGTTATGCCGGTAATCTCGACGAGGATTGTAGGCAATACATTATGCTGCATATTGTTCTGCATATTTCGGAGTTCAGAATTTAGCCAAAGGCTCCGGTGATTTGCCGGAGCTCATTATTTTCTCAGAGCATTAGATTTTGCGTTTTTCGAGTGTTTTTACTATATGAGGCAATCCCGTTTTCAATGAACCTTGAAAATCGCATAGCGGCGCCCTCTCGTTCCTCTGGCGGCAAGCGGCTATCCATTTGGTTTGGCAGGCCAAAGCCAAGAGCACATAAATACGGACGGCAACCGTATGCGCGATGATCCGCCAGGGGCAATAATGATACTTCCGTAATTCGCGGCCCGGCCATAATGAAGGCGGGGGGATAAGACTTCCATGGACCCGTTCGCCACGGGCGGAGGGTGACTGCATCGTTTGAAGGAATAAAACCTATTCAATTGGTCAAAAATGGAGTTAGAGTTTAGGAAAGGAGTTCCTGTTTGTGGATAGTTTAAGGGATAAACGAAAAGGTTGGAACAGCTTCGAGCGTGGATGTCCGGTCCATAGATAAAAACGACTTGATCGAC
>ENA-OQCO01000650-OQCO01000650.1-human-gut-metagenome-genome-assembly--contig:-NODE-650-length-17850-cov-6.356994_pt1 | contig 17850 bp, 17 predicted proteins | sample MGYA00242500_ERZ504582 | MGnify/ENA primary metagenome ERZ504582 (study PRJEB26092, sample SAMD00036346) | human gut metagenome | host: Homo sapiens | study: EMG produced TPA metagenomics assembly of...
ATAATAGTGATATGTACTGACCAACTTAAACGAGAGGATTTAACCAATATCAATAAAAAATACCTGATTGGGAAAAATATGATGCTGAAAAAATTTTAGTTTCAAGACAACTTTCATCTACGAATAAATCTCATATTTCCGGTGCAAGCATCGCAGCAAAAAAAAATATCCGAAGAATGTAATGTAGCAATGGCTACCGTTTACAAATATTCTGCTTACAGTAGTGCACTAGATATAATTGATGAAAAAGTTCCGGATCTTGTCAAACGAGTTCGTTCTGGTCAGCTTTGGATTTCCCAAGCTAATATTATTGAACTTTCAGGATTATCAAAAGAGCAGCTTTTAAGTCTAAATAACTACCTTCTTGCCGAAAAGATAGAACATCTCAGTTATCATGATATGAAAAGGGAATTACTGTGGAATAATTACGCCAAACCGATATTAAAGAAAGAATCTTCCGTTTCTATTCCATCTATACGCAATCTGCCACAATTTGATCCAGATGCGGAAATTGCAAGTCTTACGTTGACGATTCCCTCATGGAACAGTTCTATCGAAAGAGTATTAAAAGTTTCAGATTTTAAAATTGCATCTGATACAGCAAAATATAAGCTTAAATATCAGCTTATGTGCCTAATATCAACCACAAATAATATTTTGAAAAAATTGGAGGAAATATAATTATGGATGGAAATACCGAAGATTTACAAAAGTTTGTTCCCCAAGTGCATTTTGAGCAAATACCTATTAAAAATTTATGTTCAAATCAAGATTACCAACGTAATCTTTCTATCAAACACGTTCAGCGTGCTGCAGCTAATTTTGACCTTTATCAGATAAACCCTGTAAAAGTAAGTAGACGTGATGGGATAAATTATGTGTTCAACGGACAACACACTATAGAAATTGTCGCTCTCGTCTCTGGATCAAGAGAAACTCCTGTCTGGTGCATGGTTTATGATGATCTTGTTTACACTCAAGAAGCAGATATTTTTGCAAATCAGATGAAATATGTCAAATCGTTACTACCTTATGAAATATTCATGGCTAATATTGAAGCTGGTAATGATAGAGAACTTATTATTCGTGACCTTGTTGAATCATATGATCTCTCTATTACTTCTTCCTCTCGCCCCGGAGGTATATGTGCTGTATCCACTTTAATTAATATCTATGAAAAATATGGTTTTCACACTCTTGATCGTGTTTTACGCCTTTGCGTTGCCACATGGGAAGGCGCGCCTATGTCCTTTAGCTCCAATATGCTTAATGCTATTGCCCGTCTGGATAATGCTTATGGAGAAACAATGAAAGATGACACATTTAAAGAAAAAGTAGGACGTGTCTCTGTCAGAGAAATCAGTCGTACTGCCAGAGAACGTCGTGCCGGTTCATTAGGGTTTGCAGAAGCTCTTTTACTAGAATACAATAAAAAATCCAAGTATTCACTTCCTTTTGAGAAATTATACACTCATAAAACACCCAAAAAAAGAGAACAATCAACTGAAGATGAATCCGGTCAAAGTTCCACTCCAGAAGGTCAGTTAGATTTATTTTCTACGGATCAGGACAATACTCAGGCTCTGCCAAACGAATAGCGCAGAGCCTTCAGCCTCGTTCTATCCATACTTTCAAAAGAATACCCTACTCTAAGACTCCCTTTCATGCAAGCACTATTTTATCTTATTCCAAATTCATCATCCGCTCCATCCGCCACCTTATATATGAATATCCATTCCAAATATTTGCTTTTACCGGATACTCTTTCCTGTAAGCAAATACAGTGTGATATTTAACAAAATGCATTCTACACCAGTTATGTATATCCTTCATATATATGTTACTTATACCGTTCACCCACTGTTCTAAAAACCATATGTCTTTATCTGACAATAACTCCATTATGAACAGTACATTATAATATTGAATGACACCTACTCTCTTCCTTTCCTCTATTAACCTTTTACACAATAACCTATACTTAATGTTCATATCGTTCCTATGCCTTCCCTCTAATCTATATTTTCCATCCTTATATACGTTATATATATAATTGTTATATAGTACATATAAGTGCCTGTAGCATATCTACCGCCTCGCCTCCGCGGACTTCACCCACAACAATACGGTCCGGTCGCATACGAAGAGCGGTCTTGATCAGATCACGTATCGTAACTGATGTTGCACCTTCTGTATTTGCCATCTTTGCCTCCAGCCGTACCAGATTCTCAATACCCTGAATCTTCAGTTCTGCATTGTCTTCAATAGTGATCAGTCTCTCGTCACTGGGTATAAAATTGGACAGTGCTCCTAGAAACGTTGTTTTTCCACTTCCTGTTCCTCCGCCAATGACCATGGAATATCTTGCCCTGACCAGTGTTTTCAGAAATTCCGCACATTCCGCAGACAGACTTCCAAGCGCGATCAGTTTTTCCATGGTGATCGGTGTATCCGGAAAACGGCGGATCGTCAGTATCGGACCATTCAATGCAACCGGGCGGACCACCGCATTCACTCTGGCTCCGTTCTCCAGACGGGCATCCACAATAGGCATTGATTCGTTGACCACCCGGTTGCATTTTCCGACGATCTGCTGGATCACATCTTCCAGCTTTTCTCCGGAAGTAAAGGTCTTTTCCCAACGGGAAAGCTTTCCGGCCCGTTCCACAAATATTGCATCCGGACCATTCACCATGATCTCTGTCACCGTTTCGTCCTCGATCAGTTCCTGTAGCACATCCAGTTTTCTTACAGAATGAAACAATTCCTGACGGAGCTGTACTTTTTCCTTCAGAGAAAGGCAGGAATCCCGCATCCTCTCCAGAATCAGTGTATCAATTTCTTCCAGGATCTCTTCATCGGTCAGTTCTCTTGCAAGGTCCAGTTTTTCCATCAGAAGCATTCTCAGTGACTGAAAAGTTTCTCTACTCATACCTCATCCTTTCCGAGCAGTTCTCTGACAAAATCGCCAAGCGTTCCCCAGACCAGCTGCTCTGCGCGAAACGGCTCTGCCAGGACTTCCTGTCCATACGGCAGATTCAGTTTTACCATACGGCTCAAAATCTGCGGATAATCCCGCACACTCAGAAGTTCTTCAAACTGTGCCAGTTTACTCCGTGACATTTTGTCTGTTTTTATCGGAGTATAAACCGTAGTACACATGTCCAGCATCTGAAAAACCTCCTCGATCCCGTTTCCTATATCAAGTACAATCATCTCATAAGAACTGTGGAGAATGATCTCCTGCAAAAGATGTTCCCAATCCTGCCAGGAAGTTCCTCTGATATCCTCCGGTGACTGCACAGGTGGAATAAAATCCACGTTTTCCATACTCTCTGCCATTCCATTCATCTTAACTGCAATCCCTGTACTTCCCTGTTTTACAAAATACAGAAGATCACTGAGTGTATGTAAAAATTTTTTCTGCATCAGTTCTTCAAACCCGGCATACTCTTCCAGATTCAGATAAAGGACACTTTTTTCCCTGCCCAATATCTGCGCCAGTGTCAGTGCAAAGCAAGTCTGAAGGCAGCCTCCCAGCGGCGAATATACTCCCAGTATCTCCGTCGTCTTCTTTAATACTGGCAGCTGCGCCGGAAGAATTGCCTTCTCCGCACCATAACAGGCCATCACTTCGCGTACTACATCTGATGATGCCTGATATTTATACACACCAGTATACTTCTCCAGTTCCTTTGGCTTACTTCCCTCTGTCAGGATCACGATCTTACCAATATCCAGTTCTCCTATTTCCCGGCACATTGCCTCCGAAGAAATCAACAGCAACTCTACGGGGTTCTTCTTCACATATGCCACCAGACTTTCCACACTGGTAAAAGCCTGGATTTCAAAAGGGATATTTTTCTTCTGATTCAGATAGTCCATAAAGTTGCAGGCATACTCTGCCTCCAGATCACAGACTGCAAAAATTTGTTTTTTCAATACATACCTCCTGCATACAGCATCACACTCATAAAGACAGGAACCGTGAAATGAATATTTTCCCACGCAGTCCCATTTCGGTAATAAGCTTTCCGTTCGCCTGTCCGGATATACGTTTTCATATATTTGACCAAATATTGGATTCGCTGGCTGAAACCGCCGCACAAGATCAGAATGGCCAGTGAAAGCAGCCCTCCTGTCAGAAATGCATACCAGATACACCACAGAATATGTACTGGTCCCATAATTCCTCCCAGTACACAAAAAAGTTTGATATCTCCCGAACCAAGCATTCGGAAATAAAACAGCCATCCGAGAACCACCAGTGGAATTCCTGTACCTGAAATAAAAAATGCCGTTCCATTCCATCCTCCACGCCACAGATCATATCCGAACCCGATCAGCATCGAAAAAAGGATCCAGCTGTTTTTTATTTTCATCTGATACAGATCCATTAAAACAGCAACTCCGGTGATCGTCAGAAGCAGTATCCTGCCACCAATAACACCCATCACACTCCTTTCTGTATACAATTATCTCAATTATAAAAAAGGGATTTCCGTCTGAACCGACGGTTATGAATACCAGAAGATCTCTGGTGAGTTTTATTATAGAACGGACCGTGCCGTTTTGTAAAGAAGATTCGTTCGCCAAATTCTCTGTATTTCCGACATTTATGCACCGGACTTGCGGTTGCACAATCCGCTTCTGTTGGGTATAATAAAAAGCAACAGCAAAAGGGGGGCTTTATCTTCATCATGGAAAAAAACATCAAAAAAATCGAAGATATGTCGCTGAATGCCTGGCCATCTCACAAAATGGAGCTTTACGATGGCTGGATCCTGCGATTTTCTTATTTCTATACGCACCGTACCAACAGTGTGGAACAATTTGGAAACTCTACGCTTCCATGGCGTGAAAAGGTTGCCTACTGCGAAGATGTTTACAAACGTCTGGGATCTCCTGCTATCTTTAAGATCAGTCCGCTGGTATCTCCGGATTTTGATTATACTCTCGAAAACCGTGGTTATGAGATCCAGCATGTAACTGAAGTCATGACGCTTCATCTGAGTGATGCACGTCTGGATGCGCCATATTCTGCCGTAACGATCACGGATGAGATTCCGGATATCTGGATCACAAGTCTTTTTGATCTGAAAGGAATGACAAACCCGATCCACCGGGCCGTTGTTCCTTCTATGTATCGTGCCATTCCCAAAGAAACGATCTGTGCTTCCATCTGGAAAGAGGGGAAGATCATCGCTACAGGACTTGGTATCCTTGACCGTGACTACATCGGAATCTACGCGATCCATGTAAAGGAAAACTATCGCGGACAGGGATTTGCACGCCAGATCTGTACTGCACTTCTCACGGAGGGCATGAAAAAAGGTGCTGAAAATGCCTATCTTCAGGTCGTTCAGGGAAATACCGCTGCCAAACGACTGTATGCATCTCTTGGCTTTACTGATTTTTATACGTATTGGTTCCGTGTGCAGCCTGAAGCTGTAACACAGAAAGGAGTTTCATGAAAAAAATACTGGTGGTCTGTATCGGATCACTTTTTCTGATCACTTTATCCGGCTGCAGTCTGGGAGATGTTGTTGATCGTTTCTCAGATTCAGAAGATACACAGATTCAGGACATCAATCCTGGGAGCACCCGTGTATATATGGATGAGATCCGGGGTACTCTTCAGTATTTTACCGGTAATCAGCTTACTCTTCTCAGCGGATCGGATAACTATGTCTTTGATATTTCCCAGGCAACTCTGGAATGTGCAGACGGAATGCTCTGTGGCGATGCTGTCAGCGTAATCTACGAAGGGCAGCTTGACAGTACGGATACAGGTGCTGTCCGCGTGCTCAAAGTTGTTGACGACTATCATGATACTTCCGAAGTAAAAGAAGGAACTACGCGTGGACAGGTTCAGAATCTGACCGCCAATTCCATTACGATCAGATCTAAAGGTGGAAAAACCGTTACTTTCCCGATCACAGGAACAGAACAATATTATCAGGGCGGCATCAAAGCCGGCAATTGGGTTTATCTTCACTATAAGGGAGATTTTGGTCCAGCTTCAGCCGATGATCCAAATGTACTTGATGGTTCTCAGATGAAAATCTACAGTGTTTCTGATATTGATCCGCTCAATGTGCCTGCACCCACTCCTACTCCTGCACCTCAGGAGGGAGTTGAGATCAAACCGGAAAACAAACTCCGGGCTGTGATCCAGAACATTCAGACAAATATCCTTCAGGTATCCCCAGAGAATACCACAAACATCCTGAATCTGGACATGTCTGCAATTCCCTGTTATTTCAGTGGTGGAATCGAATCCGGAGCACATGTAAATGTAATTTATACCGGAGACTTCAATGGAACAACCCTTGATGGACTCACAATCCTCGGTATCACCGGAGATATCCCGGAAAACTTAAGTGAACGCAATACCGGCTTCACTATTTCCGGAGAAATTACTGCATCCACTGCCAACACCATCACCCTTCTGACTTCTGATGGCGTGCGAATCACCTGCAATACAGAAAGTGCCTCTAATGAATCCACTGGCGGACTTCTTACCGGCAGTTCCGTGAAGGTCACTTTCAACCCGGCCGATTCCAGGCAGACCAATATCTATACTGCATTAAAAATAGAAGACCTGTGATTTGGTCTTCTGCAACAGATGTTTGTCATAACTTAAAATCCCGGCAGTTTTGCCGGGATTTTCTACAGATTTATGTTGATTTTGCATTTTAACATAGGCAGTCCCCTATCTATCACCACCAAAGAGCAATGCTACTTTCAGCGCTCTTTTCTCTTTAATCGCATCAAACCCTTCCTGAAATCTTTCAACAGGAAATACATGTGAAATCAACAGATCTGTATTGAGTTCTCCATTCAGAATTGCCTCCGCAATCTGGTCATGCGTTTTCATCTCTTCCGTCTCAATCGGCCACTGTACAAACTGAACCGTAAAATTTCTCATCTGACTGATATCAAGTTTTAATTCATTTCCTGTTCTCAGGCCATATACTGCAATCTTGCCTTCCTGCGCGATTATCTTCATTCCCTGGTCAATCGTTGTCAGACTTCCGATCGTATCCAGATAAAGTGTAACTTTGCCTTTTTCTTTCTCCAGAAATTCCGCTTTTCGATCAGCATCGTGATTATTGCACACTTCTTTTGCACCGATCTTTTTAGCTATTTCCAGGCTGCTGTCACGATTTCCAATCATCTGTACATCCGTATATCCTTCACAGATCAGGTTGGAAAGAAAGCACAGACCAACCGGTCCATCTCCGACGATCACAATATGATCTTCCTTTTTTACATTCATTCGGTTCACTGCACTGCATGTCTCTTTCAGTGTGATCATCAGGGATGCCTGCACTGCTGTAATTCCTGCCGGAACAACCTGCTGCGTCAGGCCCGGAGCGTATGATTTTCCATCCTCTTCCATGGCTTTCGCATCTGTCACCAGTCCGTATTCGGAAAATCCACCCCAGGAACTTGCATATTTATCAGATGCTGGAAGACTTGCGCGAACAACCATGTCTCCAATTTTATAGGCTTTTACTTTTTCACCGATTTGGACAACTCTTCCGGCACTTTCATGTCCGAGAACTGTCGGGAATACCTGAGCTTCCGGCAGTTCTCCCCGAATAATTTCCATATCTGTTCCATTACATATCATACAGCTTTCTATTTTGACCAATGCTTCATATGGTCCTGGTTCTGGCATCGGAATATCATCTGCCAGACGAATCGTTCCATCTTTTTCTACTATAATTCCCTTCATTTTAGTCCTCTTTTCTGCATATAAGTTTTACCTTATGATGTCCTTGCAAATTCCAGAAAATTTTCTTGACCTCTACTCCATCCAGTGTCATTTTTACAATTTTCCCTTCACCTTCTGAGGACACATCAAGACACATATTGACATATCTGAGATTGAAAATTCTGATTTCTGATAACACTGTCGGAATAAATCCCTCAAACCATATTCCTTCTATATCTTTTTTCAGACCGAATACACCTGACAGTAATAACGATATATAAGCAATTGCATTCCATGTCTGTGCAGGCCATCTCCATGCTCGTCCATCATCTGCATTATAAACTTCATAAAATGTCTTATTAAAAACAGCATTTCTGATCTGCTGTGCGATCAAAGTGACAAGTAATTCTTCTTTTCCAAGTTCTGCAGCTGCAACTGCATATCCGGTCGTATAAACCGTCCATACAGACCTTGCCAAATGAGTTTTTTCAAGATGTCCCGGCATCAGCGGAATACCATACGGTGTTATTATTTTATGCTCCAGATTATCCATAATCAAATTTTTCTGCTCTTCAGATGCGATTCCCCAGATGTTCCAGATAACACCTTCTTCACCTGCTGTTTCCCATACCTCATCTTTAAATGCCACTGACCCGTCAGGCCCCGACGTAAATATTCCAGCGGTCGGATTCCAGTACTTATTTCGTATCATTTCCAGCATCTGTGCTGCTAAAAATTTATAGTGTTCCGCTGGTTCTCCTAGACATTTCAGGATATTAAATGCACATTCAAAAGCATACATAAAATAAATTTCTGTGCTTAAGGCATAGCCCCCTGCTTCCGTATCTTCGTAAGCATCATTTGAGGAACAGAATGCTGCATAAACTAATCCTTTTTCTTCGTTAAATACTTTTTCACACTGTTGTATTTTTGCTTTTATCGTATCTGCATTTTTTAACAAGAGTTCTCTGTCATGTGAAACCAGATAGTACTCCCAGACAGAAATAACTACTGCTGCCAGGCCATCCACTGCATTGTCTTTTCCTGATTTTAGAATATATTCTACTGTTCTTCTGGTTATACCAGATTCAATAAAGCCAATACCTCTTAGCAGCATCTGCATTGTATCCCGACACCAGACTCCAAACCCCATTCCAGTTCCCTGAAAAGCTCCGGCTGACCACATTCCCTGTTCACCCTCAAAGGCATATTGTGGAGATTTTGCCTTATCAAGAACATCCATTGCAATCTGAAATGCAGCATCTACAGCTGGAATTCCGGTACTGATTCTGAATTCTTCCCGTGAACTTTCTCTCTTCCATTCACTTCCTCTATTCAATACTCTTGTCATATCTCCCATAGGGTTATGACACCACTGAAATTCTTCTGTCACCCGCTGCAACGAAATCACATGTTCAGGAGAAACTACATATGCATCTGGCTTTCCATACATCTCATCTTCAAGATGATTATAATAAATTGAATAATGATCATTTTTGAAAAATAATTTGTCCTTGCATACCAGTTCTCTTCTCGTTTCCTCTGAAATAATCTCTTCCTTATACTCATCGGCTGTATGAATTCCACATACCTCCATCCATACCAGCATCCCATTATTTTCACTTTCAAATGCTCCGGCATTTCCACATTTTGTATCAATCTGTACATGTAAATCATACTGCCCCGAATCATATATATTTAGTTCTCTCTCACCTCCCTGAACTCGACATTCAGTTCCTTTTCGGGTAATTTTCAGCTGGATAATTCCATTTTGATGATGAAGATAGGTTTCCTGATTATTTAAATGTAATCTGTTCTGAAAAGCATCCCATATAATGCTGATTCCTAGTGTCCTTATATAAATTACATGATTCATACCAACATCCAGCATAAGACTGATTTCATATCCCTCTGCTTTAAATCGGAAATCTTTCTCTTCAACATCAAACATCTTAATATCTGGCCAGTCTGTAGTCATATAATCAAATGGTATGCAGAAATTATTTTCTTTATCTAATTTCTGGTATCTCCATTCTCTTCTCCAGATTTTTCTGTCATCATCTTTCTGTACGCTATTAATTCCATTCAACATAAAACGGCAACTTTCTCATTCTACTTAATATATATTCTCTGTGCACTTCATCCGGTTCTTCAAATTTCACACACTCTTTTCCAATCCACTGGTATTTCATTTTGCCTAAAGAATGATATTTTAATAGTTGAATCTTTTTGACTCCATCACCCAATGAACTGATATATTTTATTATTTCATCAAGCTCCTGTTCTGTATCATTCACATTATGTACCATTGGAATACGAATCCAGATGTCCGCTTCCTGTGATAATTTTTGCAAATTTTCTTTTATCATTCTGTTCGTTACACCAGTATATTTTCTGTGCGTGTCTTCGGTACCAGCTTTGACATCTACTAAAAAAAGATCCGTATATGGCAGTATCCCTTCTATTGTGTCCCATGCTACATTTAAAGCGGTATCTATACAGATATGTATTCCTCTCTGCTTCAGAATTTCTGCTGTTTTCTTTATATTTTTCGCCTGAAGAAGACATTCTCCACCTGAAAATGTAACTCCTCCAAACTCTGGAAATACCATAGAGTCTCTGTATGCTTCCTCAACAATCTCTTCAACTGTTTTACTAACTCCATACACTGACAAAGCATTGGTCGGACACTGTTCAGCACATTTTTCGCATACTTTACAATCTTTTCTTTCATAAATATGCCTGCCATTCTGTACATCAAATCTGTGATGTTCTGGACATATTTGAGTACACATTCCACATCCAATACATAATTCTTCATTGTAAGAAATCTGAGGTTTCGCCTGTATTGTTTCCGGATTATGACACCACTGGCATTTCAGATTACATCCTTTAGTAAATACAGTTGTCCTGACTCCCGGTCCATCATGTACAGAAAAATGCTGAATATTGGTAATTCGAATTGTATTATCCATTTCTTAAAGCCCTCTGTATAATTTCATCCTGTAATTCTTCGCTCAATGATATGAATGGAGCGCTGTAGCCACACACTCTGACCACAAGATTTCTGTACTGATCAGGATTTTCTTTTGCTTTTATCAATTTGTCTTTATCGACAACATTGAAGTCTAATGCACTTCCTCCACAATGAACAAAGGCACTCAGCACATATTCAAATAATGCTACATCTGTATCTGTCTGACTTACCGGCATTTCCAGATAAGTCACCCCACAGCCCGGATATTCTGCCATGTCAATTGACCGCAAAGAATTCATCAGTGTAGCTGCATCAATATTTTCCGAAGTTTCACCTGGATTACAGCCTCTTGATATTCTTTGTCCCGCATGCCTTCCATCAGGTGTGGCCCATGTATTTTCTTTTACAACATCATAAAAGAAGAATGCAAATAATGAAGCTTCGTAATATCCGCCTCTTGGATTCGGCATACCTGAAGAGTGTTTTGCAAGATCATGAAATACCTGTTTTGCAAGTTTATCTACTCCGGCATCCGGCTGTCCATATTTTGGAAGCTTATTCATCAGATACTGTCTATCTGCCTCAAACCCCTGAAAATCAGCCTTGATCATCTCTTTCAGATGTTCCAGTGTATATTTTCTGTCTTCAAATACAGTCTTCTTAATCGCATAAAGTGAATCAATAAACGTACCAATTCCAATCAGTGAAAAGCTGGTAGAATTATATACAGCCCCACCTTTTGTAATTTCGGTCTTCTTCTCAATACAGCTTTTCATAGTTGCAGAATATAATGGCATCGGATTTATTTCACTCCATATCTGTTCAAAGCGATAATAATGTACTGCACACATCGCAAGAAACTGTGCCGTGTTATATACAACACTCTCATAAAACTGTTCAAAATTCTGTGCTGTATCAACTCTGGACATTCTGAGATTTTCCTTTGACCAGAAGTCCAGTTCTTTTGGAAATAGCATTGCATCCAAAAGCAGCGGTAAATTAAGATACATAAATGCTCTTGAATTACATTCGTTAGAAAGAACCGGCTCCTGACATCCACCTGCAAGGTACATCCTACAATCTTCTATTTTTTTCCCTGCTCTGTGATGAGCTTCGATCAAAACATCGTCATTCAGGATTGAAAGACAGTTGCGTCCTAATTTTGCGATCAGTGCAACATGTTTTTTGTATTTATCAGGATGTTTTGAAGAGATTCTGATTTGCAGTTTAGGACTTGATACCTCATACTTTTCAAATGAATTTAATATCATTTCTGTAACTTCGTTATAAATGATATTTCCTTCCCTGTCACAACCACCAATCACTACAGAAGCATTTGTTCCACTTGTGTTCTCATTATGTTTCCATCTTGCTTCTGTTATCAGCATCATACAATCTATCAGATTCTGAGCTTCTTCTTTTGTGATTCGTTGTTCTTCAATGTCTTTTCTGTAATATGGATACAAAATCCTGTCATAGTGTCCCATGACTGCAAATCCGCTGCCTTCCATTGCAGTACAAAGTTCTCTTGTAAACCACACAGATGTCAATGCTTCATAAAATGTCTTTGCCGGAAGACGTGGAACTCTTCCTGCTGTGTCACGGATTCGGATAAGCTGTTCCCGTACAGAATCATCTTTTTCTGTCTGGAGCATTCTGTCTGCTTCTTCTGAGAATTTATATCCCAATGTAATTGCCGCATCACAGGCTGCCAGCATGCTGTCCTTGAATTCCTGTTCTTCTGTACTTTCGGCTTTCATTTCCGAAACTTCTTTTCGGATCTTCTCAAATCCATCATAAAGTACACGTTCTACATCAGCATAATGATGTGAATGATCTGTCATCATCTCTGCAAAAAGGAGGTCTCTTTCCACATATGGCTTTCTCCAGTCATCAAATTCCTTTACCGGATAATGCGTTCTGAGCGCCCAGCAGCCAAGCCCCGGTATTGGAGGAAATGCCCCTGCAACTGAATTTCTGTCCCTTCCTGTAATGACTTCTGAATAAAAAGGACAGTACCTGAAAACTTTGACTTTGCATTTCTGTGCAATTGCCTCATATGTCCATTTTTTCTGTACCATTGCAGATACTTTTTCTTTCTCATAACGCTGATTCAATTCATTTTCGATTTCCGATACATCAACCGGATATGTGCTATAAAATTCTTCGCTTTCTTTTTTGAATTCTGCTTCATTAAATACAAAAGACATTACTGTCCCTCCTTACTCATCTATCTTCCACCCATTCCTGTCAGTGATATTCCTTCAACCAGGGATTTCTGGAAAATTATATAGAAAATAACTCCCGGTATAATGCTGATTGCTGTTGCAGCCATCAATGCTGACCAGTCTGTTCCGTATTGTCCGCTGAACGCATATAAACCTATAGGAAGAGTTTTGTACTTGTCTGATGATGTAACGATCAGTGGCCAGAAGAAAGATTTCCATGAATTTACAAACGTAAATATTGCCAGTGATGCAAGACCTGGTTTTGACATTGGCAAAATGATTCTCAGAAAAATTGCCACCCTGCTGCATCCATCTATTTTAGCAGCCTCTTCAATTTCTGCCGGGATAGTAAGAAAGAACTGCCGGAGCATGAACACACCAAATGCGCTGAAAACTGGAGGTACAATCAATGCGGCATAAGAATCATGCCATCCCAATATACGTAATATCATGTATAATGGTATGATAGTTACCTGAATCGGCACCATTAATGTTGACAGATATACAAAAAACACCTTATCTCTTCCCTTAAATTTCAATCTTGCAAATGCATATGCCGCCATTGCTGATGTGAATACTGTCAGTGCCGTTGTTGCCAGTCCTACGAAAATTGAGTTAAACATATATCTGGCAAATGGAAATGCATTCCATGCTCTCTCATAGTTTTCAGTAGTTACTCTGGAACCAATCAATGATATAGTATCCTGCAAAACTTCCGACTTTGGTTTCAATGATGTAGAAACCATATATACCAGCGGAATAATAAATATTACAGCTATTATGCTGATAAGAACAATTGATATAATTCCTCTTTTTTTCTTCATGTAAGCCTCCTGCTTATGAGTCATAATTTACTAAACGTTTTTGCTGTTTCATCAAAATGCCTGTAATAATAAGCATACAGAAGAATAATACCCAGGCAATCGCAGACGCGTATCCCAGTCTCTGATATTTAAATGCATTGTTATACAGGTACAGTACCATCGTGTTTGTTTCATTATTAGGTCCTCCCATTGTTGATACAAATGTCTGATCAAATACCTGAAAGGAACTGATAACAGTCATTACCACTGCAAAGAAAATTGATGGTGACATTGCAGGAAGTGTTATCTTAAAGAAAATCTGGATTGAATTTGCCCCGTCTATCTTAGCGGCCTCTGTCAATGATTTGGGAACGCTCAGTAACCCGGAAATAAAAATAACCATGTTATATCCAAATCCCTGCCAGATACTGACGATCACAACTGCGATCATTGCTGTCTTTGTACTTCCAAACCAGTTAAATCCTTCTGCTCCAAAAAAACGTAACACTGTATTTACAATTCCCGTATCATTCAAAATCCATTTAAAAATCATGGTTGAAGATACAATACCTACCATCATTGGAAGGAAAAAAACAGATCTGAAAAACTGATTTGCTTTTTTCAAACTTGTAATCCACACGGCCATTCCAAGTGCTATTACTACATTTAAAGCCACATACGCAATAACATATACAAACGTATTTTTCATTACCTTAAAAAACAAAATATCTTTAGTAAACAAAGTTATAAAGTTTTTTAATCCAACAAATGTATGAGTTCCTGTAAGAGGCCAGTCATATAAACTCATAACCAGCGAGAATACCATTGGTATCAGTGTAAATATCAAAAATCCAATGAAATTGGGTGCAAGAAATAAAATCGCAGCACCGAGATCACTCTTCTCTTTTTTTCTACAAGATTTGTTTTTTTTATTTATTTTCACGTCCGTTTTCACCTCTTTTTAAGTAAGGCAGGTAAGTTCTCTCACCTGCCTCATCTGCCTTATTACTGTAAAATCATGTCTACCTGTGCCTGAATATCTTTCGCTGCATCTTCTGCTGATACTTCGCCTGCCCAAACTGTATCCATTCCTGAATTGAAAACAGTGCTTACTTCAGAATATTTCTTGGTAACATAATATGGCACACCAATTTCCATAGATTTCTTTATCGCATCTTCCAGTCCTTCCTGTTCACTTGTTGACTCATAATAATAATCTCTTACAGAGTCACGTGACGGAAGTGCTCTTCCATTCTCTGCCAGAAGTTTCTGTGCTTCTGGGCTTGTCAGAACTTCCAGTGCCTGATACGCTTCCTTCGGATGTTTTGATTCTGAAGTTACAGCAAGTGCTGAACCATTAATTGTTGTAACCTGTTTTTCAGCCTTAGGAATAATAGAATATCCAACATTAAAATCACAGTAATTTACAACATTTGTGACAGTCCACGGTCCATCTATCAACATTCCGATATTACCGCCTTCAAACTGTTCCCAGTTCCATACTGTATTCGCTGTATCAGCAATCTTTGGAGCAACTTTATCTACATTGATCAGATCTGCCAGAGACTGTAACGCTGCTGTAGTCTTATCACCTGTAATATCAAATTCACCTTTTTCGTTAATAATTTCTCCTCCCAGTGACAGAACCTGAGGATCATAATAATCCAGACTGGAAGCAAATACTGTTCCGTAGTTTCCATCCTGTGTCAGCTGTTTACATTTATCTTTAAATTCTTCCCAGGTTGTATTTTCATCCGGATATTCAACTCCATATTTATCAAACAGATCTTTATTGTAGTACATAATATATGGACCGAAGTCATATGGAAGTGCATAAACCTGATCATCGAATATAAAGGAATCGAGAATTCCTGAATAGAAATCATCAATATTTATATCTTCATCTTTTTCGATATAATCGCTGATTGGAAGCATAGAGTTTGTATAATCTGATGCTCTGGAAAAATGCATATATATTAAATCAGGTGCATTGCCACTCGCCAGTTCTACAGGAAGTTTTGTCCAGTAACTTGTCCAGTCTGTATTCTCAACTGTTACTGTGATATTTGGATATTTCTCATGGACAAGATCTGCTACCTGCTGCCATATCTGAGCTTCCACATCACTCTCACACTTATTAAGCCAGTGAAGCTCAACTGCTTCATCACCTGATGCGGTGTCGTCTGCCACTGTATTGTCTGCTGTTTCAGTTGCTTCTGTTGTTTCCTGATCTGCTGCTGTACTGTCATCTTCCTTCTGTGTACTGTCATTTCCACATGCAGTCATAGAGAATGCCATTAATGCTGCCAGTACCATTGCTGCTGTTTTTTTCTTCATATTAATCTCCTTTCTTGTATGTCAACCGGTTATCACATCTGATACGACGAGAATAACATTGCTTCTGTATTTTGTCAATATGCATCGTCACATTTTATTGTTTTTATGAATTTTGCAACATTTTTTTGTGCATTATTTGTATATTTTTATTTTTGCGCAGCATGTTAACGGTTGACATATTTTTTATGTTAACGGTTGACACATTTTTCAATATATATTATTATAAATCTAATATTTAAAGGAGGTTCTTACATGGCAACAATCAAAGATGTGGCTGCTCTTTCCGGTGTGTCCGTCACTACCGTATCTCGTGTACTAAATAAAAGAGGTTATATTTCTGAAGATACGTACAAAAAAGTGTACGATGCAATGGCCAAACTAAATTATCAGCCCAACCAGCTTGCCCGCAGTCTTTCCAAGCAAAAAACCAACTTCATAGGGCTTCTGGTTCCTGATGTTTCTCATCCTTTTTTTGCAGAAATGACACATTTGCTTGAAATTTCTCTTTTTAACCATGGATATAAACTCATACTCTGTAATACACAAAGAAATGACATGCGCGAACAAAGTTATCTGGATATGCTTCGACAGAACAAAGTAGATGGAGCAATTGTAGCTACTCACTATCTCCAGACTTCTGACTACAAGGATTTGTCTCTTCCGCTCGTTGCAATGGATGTATTCCTTGATGAGTCAATTCCTTCTGTTCACTCTAATCATATTCGCGGTGGTAAGTTAGCTGCCCGACCTTTTATAGACGGCAATGCGCGCTGTGTCCTTCAGATTCGTGGAGACTCTGACATTAAATCCCCTGCCTGGATGAGACACTCTGTATTTGCAGATGAATTGCTTGAACATAATATCAAATGTATTGATTATGAATTAAAAGCCGATGAATTTGATATTTCCTCTTACTGCAAAATTATTCAAAAACAGTTAGACAGTCATCCTGAAATAGATGGTGTCTTTTCGACAGATATTATTGTATCTTATGCAATAAAATATATATTGGAAAAAGGGAAAAAAATTCCAGATGATTATATTATTGTCGGATATGACGGTGTAGATATAAGCAATTATGTGTATCCTTCACTCTCTTATGTACGCCAACCATTTGAAAAACTTGCTGACACTATTGTCGATGTACTGTTACGAAAAATAAACGGTGAAAACCTGACAGATGATGTTGTTATAAATGATGTCAAATTCATAAAAGGAAATACCACACGATAACCAATATAAAAAGAGACTGTTATTTATAACAGACGCTTACATCTGTTTCTGATAACAGTCTCCTTTATTTTTATGTAATATTTCCATTTTCCCTGATTTTATTTCCTACGAAATCTTTCCCTGATTTCTTTTTCCCCATTTTTGAGCCATTCTGTCACCCTGGGTATATTTCCTAAAATCTGGCAAAAAGATTCATATTCCTGACAGATCCCTTTTCCATGAGGAACCATGTAAGCCCCGGCATCACTCCCGGCAGCTGTTTTTATTCTTTTTCAAAAGCCATGTGAACCAGTTCTTCAGATCTGGCTATGATCGGCCTGAGGACCTCATCATCATACCTCCCACATCCGAGCAGATTTCGTACTGTTACAAGTGTCGGAACCCATACAGTATCACTGTCAGCAAGCATGGACAGCGTTTCTTCATCCATATAATTTCCATGCTCCAGGCTGTCCACGCCAGCTCGATCGCAGCCCTCGTTCCATACACACCATTCGTATGACTCATGACCGCAAATCCTTCTTCATGAGCAATATGTACCATTTCTTT
>ENA-OQCO01000652-OQCO01000652.1-human-gut-metagenome-genome-assembly--contig:-NODE-652-length-17827-cov-1.988870_pt1 | contig 17827 bp, 15 predicted proteins | sample MGYA00242500_ERZ504582 | MGnify/ENA primary metagenome ERZ504582 (study PRJEB26092, sample SAMD00036346) | human gut metagenome | host: Homo sapiens | study: EMG produced TPA metagenomics assembly of...
GGCGTTGAGGCCGGATGCCCGCACCACGTCGGCTCGTCTCAGGTCATGGGCTTCCATACGGTCGAACAGATAGTCGGTCAGCGTGCGTGCGCTGACGAGTCCCTCATCGAGATACTGCTCAATGCTGGCGCTGGCGAGCAGCCGATCCAACAGTTCCTCGGTCAAATGTTCTTCGGGGATGTCTGCCATTGCCCATGCTCCTTGTCGCTGTGTTGCGGGTGCTGTGCTGCGCCAGCGTACGCGGTTGCTCGATTCCCAGCGTACAGGACGCCGACTTTTCGGAAACACGCCGAAAAATTCAGTTGTCAGCTGATGTATGGCCCGCGCGTGTCGCCGACAATGGTCGATGCCATCCGTGTAGGTGCGGTGGCGGAAAGGATGTTCATGCGCGGTATCAAGCATCGACAATAAAGCTAACATGCATACAAAATGCTAATTTGCGTACATAATAACAACGCCATACACTGGTTTCGATGTATCGCAGAGCAAAGCGAGCAATAAGAAGGGACGCAATGATGAGCGAACGATACCGGCTTGCCATGGCAGTCGGATTGACCGTAACGGTTGCCGGGCTTGCCTCTTCTGTGCTGGTAATGCTGCTGCTTAAGGAAAGAAGGGCATCATGACAACGCCATTTGATCAACAACCTCAGCCGGTTCCACCGTCCGAAGGCACGAATGACGCACCGGAAGATCGCGCGAATGCGCCTACCGTGCCGAATACTGTACCGGCTGGCCAACCGAACGTAGCGTCTGATGGTGCTACCACTACTCCGATGACTCCGGCTACGGCATCGCAGCGGCCCGCCGGCGCGCCATTTGATCGTGTATATGCGGTCAGTCCGCAACAGCTGTTCCAAGTTATTCACGACCAGCTGACTACTGGCGCCACGTTTACCTTGGATAACGAAAACACCCAGACCGGAGCGTTTTCCTTCCACTCCTATGATGGGGTGAACTGCACGCTAACCGTAGTCCCGCAGGGTGCGGCAGGGGCCGCCATTCGTCTGGAGGCGACTGGAAACGAAAGCGCCAAGCGCGTTGATGAGTTCCTCGCCGCTCTGGACAAGCGTATTGGTGTGGCTCCTGCACCCGCCACACATGGTGCCGGTGCTGCCACTGGTTTTGCTGGTGCCGCTGCGCCTGCCGTGCTTGCTCCGAATGCACAAGGGGTGAAGAAGACTTCCAAGCTGGCTGTGTTCGCCATTATTTGGGGAGTGTTGTTCGTACTCGCCCAATTTGTGGATGTTTCTGGCCGATCCTGGGGCGGACTGCTGTTCGCCACGGTGATTCCGGCACTGCTCTCAGGCTTCGCCGTATACGTGACCCGCCCGAGTGGCAAGGTGCAAGGCCGAGTGCTGGCCTGGGTGGCAGTCGGTATCACCGTTGTGGGTCTGGTAATCGGTGGCGTGTTCGTAATTCGTGACGGTGCGAAGGCCAAGGCTGATCGGGCGGAATTGGAAGCATCGCTCGCCACCAAGTGCGAAGCATATTCATGGCCGGAGTCGGATATCGCGGCGCTGCTGCCGCAGCCGAAATCCACAAAGGGTGAAATTAAAAGCGAGTCTTCGGACTACTTCTCCATCGAGGTGTGCGATACCGACGCCAAGCAGTATGCCGACTACGTCAAGTCCGTGCAAGACAACGGTTTCACCGTGGACTATAACAAGTCCGCTGACAGTTTCAATGCCAAGAACGCCGATGGATACAGTGTGAGCGTTTCTCGTGACACTGACGACGAAACCATCATGTCCATCACTATCCAGGTTCCGGAGAAGAAGGAAGATACGTCTACGGACGGCGACGCCGCGAAGCAGGATGATAAGAGCACTGATACGGGCGCTGATTCCAGCGATGCCAACAAGCAGAGCGACCAGTCTTCGGATCAGAAGGCGCAGCAGAACACCAATGACAGTGCTGACTTCAAGTCCACGATGGACAGCTACGAGGCCTTTATCGATGAGTATGTTGCCTTCATGAACAAATATCAGAAATCCGATAACGTGGTCAGCATGGCTACCGACTATGCCAGCATGATGAAGCGTTACTCTGAGTTCTCCCAGAAGGTAGACGCCATTGACGAAAACTCCCTCAGCAGTGAGGATTTGGCCTACTACACCGAGGTCATGACTCGATGCACGCAGAAGCTCGCATCGGTGGGCCAGTGATCAGACTGGCGTATCGAGGTAACGGTTTTCCAAGAAAGGGACGATGACGGTATATGGGTATACGCGGCAGACAGTATACGCCAATGGATGAGCCGGCCTTCAACAAGGCCATCCCCGGAACGGAGGCTCTGGCCGGGACACTGAAAGACACTTTTAGCGCATTCCGTAGTGGGCTTGGGATTACCGAACCCGTGGTTTCGGTGAATTGTGAAGGTTGTGGCGCTCCGCTTTCCGGTCATCGCAAAGAAGTCGTTCGATGCGAATACTGCGATCGCGAAACGCAGCTATAGCCAACATGCCAGCATAACGGCCGGTCTTGCGATTGCATAGTCGCAAGACCGGCCATGTGCATTGAGATATCGAGGAAAACAGATGGCAGTTATTAAGGCGTTCGCCGGCGCGCTCGGCGGTACATTCGCGGACCTGTGGCGTGATATCATCACCGCTGGTCCGTTCACGGAACACACCGTCGTTGTGCCGGGCATTCCCCGCGGAAGCAACAACGATCGCGGTTCGAATGAATACGGTTCCGAGGGAATAATCACCAATGGTTCGCGTATCTATGTGCCAGAGAATACTGCGGCGTTCATTTTCTCTGAAACAGGTATCGAAAACGTCATCACCGAGTCGGGCGGTTATGAATATCGCAACGGGGAACAGAGCGTGCTCGCCGGAGACGGCATCGGATCGTTCTTCAACCAGGTCGCCGATCGATTCACCTTCGGAGGTCAGCCTGGCCGCACCAAATATGTGGCCTTCGTCAACCTGCGTGAGATTCGTGGCATCAAATTCGGCACTTCTGCGCCGCTGGTGTATAACGACCGGTTCTATGGCGTCGATTTGGAAATTCGCGCACGCGGATCCATGTCGCTAAAGGTCACTGATCCAGTTCGATTCGTTCGTAACTTTGTGCCTGCCACTACCGTGTCGTATTCATTCGATGATGAAGGGCCACGTAGGCAGATTCTGTCCGAATTCGTACAGTCGTTTATTGTGGCCATCAATTCGTTGTCCAATGAATATCGTATTTCGCAATTGCCCGGCAAGGCGAATGACATCGCAGCATGCGTGCGTGGCGATCGAGCCAATGCCGGTACATGGAATGATCGTTTTGGCTTTGAAGTGTCCAGCGTGGGCATCGAAAGCATCGAGTTCACCGAGCAATCACGTCAACTCGTGCAGCAGTTCGCCTCGAATAAGATGAATGTTGCCGCATACGAGGGCGTTTCCCAACAAGCTGGCAATATGGCTGCCCAGCAGCGCATTGCGCAAGGTATTCAAGACAACGGCTTTGGCGATGGTGGCATGTTGCTTGGTATGAATATGGCGCAAGCCATCAGTCCTATGACCGCCGCCCCGGTTCAAGCGCCGGCACCTGCGCCGGCACCGGAAGCCGCTGCTCCCGCCTCTCACACGGCATCCATGTCTGTGGAAGAACAAGTTGAGGCGATGAAGAAATTGAAGGAATTGGTTGATATCGGCATTCTCTCCCAAGAAGAATTTGATGCAAAAAAGCACGAAATTCTCGGCCTGTAAACGGTGCATTCATGCAACTCGAAACAGCTGATAATGAGGGAAACGCTGGTGCGACACGGACAAAATGGTGCTCAGGGCTTCGAACTGGGTTGTTCAATCCGTTCGATATTTCGGCGACTCAGCGCTTGTTCGGGCCGCCGTCCGGGAACATCAAGTAAGTGATGATGCCGGCGGCGGTTCCACTGGCCAGTGCTCCGGTGATGACGGCAAGAGCCTGCATCGCCGTGCTGAGCGTGGGCTTGCCCGTTGCGGCAGTCTTTGAAGCCTTCAATGTTGCGGCACTGGGCTTGCGTTTCTCGGTGGCGGCGTTGTCGGCAACGTTGCCACCGTCCGTATTGACTGGGGCATTGTCGGCAACGGCCTCGCCGTCCTGCTCTTGGGCGCGCGTTCGCGAATGCGTTGCTCAATGGGATCGTCGACCAAAGTCTTGATGATGCGTGCCAGATCGCGGTCTTCACGACGCGCGATTTCGGCGCTGAACACCGTACGTAAAGCGAGATACTGCAGTTTGGTCATCGGGCTTTTGCCGGTCTCCAAGTTAGACACCGTCTGTCGCGCGACTCCCAGCTCGTCGGCCAGTTGCTGAGTCGTCCATCCGGCTACCTTGCGAATCGGACCCAGGTTCTCCTGAAACTTATCAATCCACCATTGTTCGATTTCAGACGCCGCCATTACGCACCTCCTTCCAGGCTGTCACCAGTGTACGTTACCTGTACCGAAATCAATCCAAAAAACAGTGTTCATGTGAAATTCACTGCGTATTTGCGCTTTCGCCGGCTTACCGAGATTAGCCTTAAACAAGGAATAACAGAGTAGAAGCAGAAGGTATGCGCGTATTCGATTTCGACGGAACCATCTATGATGGCGAAAGCCTGTTCGACTTGTACCTGTATTCCGCCCGACACGACCCGAAAGTGTTCCGCTATATTGCCCCCGTGCTGCGGTACGCAGTCAAATACAAGCTTGGCCGGGCCACGCTTGAACAAATGGAATACGGCGTGGGTAAGATGACCGAAGGCTATCTCACGGAACTGAGCCGATCCAAACGGGTGGCGAGCGTCGAACAGCTCGTGGACGACTTCTGGGATAGGAACTATTCACGCATCAAGCCCTGGTACCAGCCTGAGTCGGACGACGTGATCCTCACCGCATCCTTCAGTCTGACGGTGGGGGAGGCCTGCCGCAGACTCGGCGTGAGGAATCTCGTGGCCAGCGAGGTGGATGTGGGGACGATGAAGGTCACGTACCTCAACTTCAGCACCAACAAGGCCAAACGGTTCCGCGAACTGTACGGTCCGGACGTCGTCATCGACGAGTTCTACACCGACTCCAAATTCGATCAGCCGATGATCGACATGGCCCGGCACGCGTTCATGGTCAAGGGGAACACCATCACGCAAGTCAAGTAGGAAACAACAGAAAACAACACAACGTAACCAATAACGAAAGGGGAACATATATGAGCATGCCGCTCGATCTATACGTAATCCGGCATGGCGAATCCGAAGCGAACGTCATCGTCCAGGCGGGCGAGCAGGGCGACAATTCCCTGTACACGCAGGACAACGTCACCGTACCCGACCGCTCCTGGAGACTCACCGCCACCGGACGCAAGCAGGCCGACTGCATCGGCCGCTGGCTGGTCAGCCAGCAGCAGCTGTTCGACCGCTACATGGTCTCGCCATACGTGCGCACCCGCGAAACCGCAGCCACCATGGCCCTGCCCAAGGCCAAATGGGAGGAGAACCGTGTGCTGCGCGAACGTTCTTGGGGCGAGATCAACACCATCACCAAGGACGAATTCAAAAACAACTACGCGCGCAACTGGAACTTCAAGAACACCGATCCGCTGTACTGGCGTCCGCCGGCAGGCGAGTCGATTGCCGATGTGGCCGAGGACCGTGTGCACAACATCCTGACCTCGCTGAGCCGCAAATCCGATTCGGAATCCGTGGTCATGGTCACCCACGGCGACTTCATGCTCGCCTGATGCTCACCATCGAGGATTTGGCCGACGAGGAATTCCTGCATCGCGCCGATTCGGACGACTGGAAGATCACCAACTGCACCTGCCTGCACTATACACGCCGCGACCCGGAAACCGGCCGCACCTCCAAGCGTGTGCGCTGGGAGCAGACCGCCCGGCCCGTGCTCGACGAGACGACCGGCCGCTGGGGAGGTCAAGGTGGAGCCGTGGCGCGAATTCAAGCGCCCGTATCTCTCCAATGGCGATTTGGTGGATGTGGTGCAGGCCGTCGACCCACACCTGCTGGAGTATTACGGCAAATAGCCTTTCCCGGAAGAGAGACTTCACAAAATCTTCGTGAGCTAGAATGGTGCGTGGTGCGGCTGGTTGTGAATGCCGTGCCCCAAGCGAGAGCGAGGAGAGTAGTAATGTCCAATATCTTCCAATGGCAATTGCATGGCGACGGCAAGACGCTGGCGCCCGGCGAGGTAGTCGAGCCCGATGAACGTCTGACTTGGGTGCGCACCGCCGGTATCGGCGCACAGCACGTCATCGCCATGTTCGGTGCCACCTTCCTGGTGCCGATTCTGACGGGCTTCGACCCGTCCACCACCCTGTTCTTCACGGCTATGTCCACCGCACTGTTCCTGCTTATCAACAGGAACGTGCTGCCGAGCTATTTGGGCTCGTCCTTCGGCTTCATTGCACCGATCACCGCGGTCACCACCGCCAACAAGGGCATTGCGGTCGCCAGCTTCGGCATCATGGTCACCGGTATTCTGCTGGCCCTGGTTGGCGTGCTCGTGCATTACGCCGGCTCCAAATGGATCGACATCATCATGCCGCCCGTGGTCAACGGCGCGATCGTGGCCATCATCGGCTTCAATCTGGCACCTTCCGTGTGGGCCAACTTCCAAGCCGCGCCCGACACCGCACTGGTTACCCTGTTGGCCGTGCTGCTCGTGGCTGTGCTGTTCAAGGGCTTGCTGGGTCGCCTCAATATTTTGGTCGGCGTGATCATCGGCTATGTATATGCCTGCATCCGTGGTCAGGTCGACTTCTCCGCCATCGGCGACGCCGCATGGATCGGCTTCCCGAAGTTCCACCTGCCGCAGGCCGATTTCTCCATCCTTCCCATGTTCATCCCTGTTGTGCTTGTGCTTGTGGCTGAGAACGTTGGCCATGTCAAGTCCGTGGCCCAAATGACCGGCCGCGACTACGACAATCAGATCGGCACCGCCTCATGGCCGACGGCCTGGGCACCACGCTCGCCGGCTTCGGCGGCGGCTCCGGCACCACCACCTACGGCGAGAACATCGGCGTGATGGCCGCCACCAAGGTCTACTCGACCGCCGCATACTGGTGCGCCGCCGCCTTTGCCCTGATCCTGAGCCTGTGCCCGAAGTTCGGTGCCGTGATCAACACGATCCCCGCCGGCGTGCTCGGTGGCGTGACCACGCTGCTGTATGGCATGATCGGCATGATCGGTATCCGCATCTGGGTGGAGAACAAGGTCAACTTCGACAAGCCGCTGAATATCATGGTGGCAGCCATCACCATGATCATTGCCATCGGCCAATTCGCGTTCACTGTTGGTGGCATTTCCTTCAACGGCATTGCCATTGGCACGATCGTGATTCTTGTGGCCTACCACGCCTGAAGGCCATTGGCAAGGCAACCGGCACTATTGCCAAAGACGATCCGGATATTTTGTAGTGTGTTTTAGGGCTACTGGGCTGTATCTTGGCTCAGCCCTTTTGCACAATGGCCCCTACCTTCACGGGTGGGGGCCATTTGCGTGTTCCATGGAGCGGTGCTCGCCTTACGTGGTGGTAAAACCCATGGGGCGGCAAATATCCCATGGGGTGGTAAAACCCTCATGGGGCGGTAGGTGAAAATGGCTTTATTCTGCGGTTTCACAATTTCTTCAAACCGCCCCATGGGCAAGTTGCCGCCCCATGGGCGAGTTACCGCCCCATGGGGTCATAAGTAAAGAGTGGGATGACAGTGTGGCGAGCACCAAGCAAAGTAGGGGGCTTACGCTAAGCTCGGAAAGCTTGCGTAATTTGCGTAACCTTTGACATGAAAGGCCACTGTGCCCCGTAATAATTTCGATGATCGTGACGATTCCGCTGATTTCCAGATGAACGACAGCGCGGAATCCCGCCCCCTTACCTTTGGCGAACTTGGCGTACCCGGACCGCTGGTGCGCGTGCTTGCGGCAGATGACAAGAAGACCGCATTCCCCATTCAGGCCGACACCCTGCCCGATTCACTGGCCGGCCGCGACATTCTCGGCCGAGGGCGCACCGGCTCCGGCAAAACCCTCGCATTCTCCATTCCGCTGGTCACCCGCCTCGGTTCCTACGATTCGTTCGGCGAAATCGCGATGGAGGAGTTCCGCAAGGAAATCAAGCGCCGCAAGAAGGCCAGCCTGGAAGAGCGCCGCGCCGACGACTTCCTACCGCACCCGCGCGCGGCCTGGTGCTGGCCCCCACCCCGCGAGCTCGCGAACCAGATCAACGACGTGCTGATGCCGCTGGCCCACACGTTCGGCATGAACACCACCACGGTGTACGGCGGCGTCAAGTACATCCACCAGATCCGCGATCTGAAGGCCGGCGCCGATATCGTGGTCGCCTGCCCGGGCCGCCTTGAGGACCTGCTGCGCCAGCAGGCGCTCACGCTCTCGTCCGTCGAAGTCGTGGTCATCGATGAGGCCGACGAAATGGCCGATATGGGCTTCCTGCCACCGGTCAAGCGACTGCTTGAGCAGATTTCGCCCGACGCCCAGCACATGCTGTTCTCCGCCACGCTCGATCACGGCGTGGATGAAGTGGTGAACACCTTCCTGCACGATCCCAAGGTGCACGAGGTCGATTCGGCCACCGCCGAACCCGACCTGATGACCCACCACGTGTTCGAAACCACGCGCGGCGACAAGCACGAACTCGTGCGCATGCTCGCCTCGGGCGAAGGCCGCCGCATCCTGTTCACCCGCACCAAGTTCCAGGCCAAGAAGCTCGCCAAGAACCTGACGCAGAACGGCATTCCGGCCGCCGAGCTGCACGGCAACCTGAACCAGAACCAGCGCGATCGCAACCTCGCTGCGTTCGATTCCGGCGATGTGCGTGTCATGGTGGCCACCGACGTGGCCGCCCGTGGCATAGACGTCGGCGGCGTGGAGCTCGTGGTGCAGGTCGAGCCGCCGGCCGACCCGAAGTCCTTTGTGCACCGCTCCGGTCGTACCGCCCGCGCCGGCAAGGCGGGCGACGTGGTCACCCTCGTGCTGCCCGAGCAGCGCCGCGAGACGCGCCGCTTGCTGAACCAGGCCGGCATCAAGACCAAGATGATCGAAGTGACCCACGATTCGCCCGAAGTGCTTGAGCTTGTGGGCGACCGCGCCGAGCGCGTGGATGGTTGGAGCCTCGACAAGTCGCAGCCCGTGGGCAACCCGCGCAAGGGCAAGAACAGGGGCGCCAAGAACGCGGCGGGCGACGAGTCCGGCCGCGGCGGCAAGCGCAAGCACAATCGCAATCGCAACCGTGACGAGCAGAACGTTGCCGAGACCGAGTTCCAGCACGAGAACGCAGGCGGCGAGTTTGTTGCCGAAGGCGAGCCGCAGCGCAAGCACGGCGACAAGGCCAGCAAGAAGGCCGTGAAGAAGAACCGCAACCGTGCGGAACGCCGCGCAGGCATGAGCAACCCCGAGGCCGAGCGCCGCGACTATCTGTTCGAGCATGGCGATGACCGCCGCGAGGAGCGCCGCAAGGGCGACCGTCGCGACGGATACGGCAAGAACCGGTACGACGAGCGTCAGGACAATGGCCGCGACCAGCACGGCAAGAACCGTCGCAATGATCGGTACGGCAAGGGCGACAAGTTCGATAAGCGCGACAGGGCCGGATACGGTCGCAACGATGATTTCGGCAGCCGCAGGCACAATGCGGGCCGTGATTTCGAACGGTCCGATTCCCGCGATTTCGAGCGTCCGCGCAAGCCTCGCCGCAATGAACGCAGCCACGAGGATTACGGCTTCTCCTATGACGAGCGCTCCCATGACGGCCGCAGACAGTCCATGCGCAACACCCGTCAGGGCGAAGGCGGCAAGCGCATCCATCGCAAGAACGAGAACCGCATCGTACGCGACGAGCGTTCAGAAGGTGCCAAGCGTCACGAACGCCGCATGATCGCCAAATACGGCAACACGGAAGGCCCGAACCGCCGTCATTCCAAGAAGAATCGCCACAATGCGCCATTCCGTATGAAGTCTGGACGCCGTTAGTCCGACAGCGCGTATGAATCAGGCCCGACGACCTTTGATGGTCGTCGGGCCTGATTGTGTTATAGGCCGGTGTTTGCGATGCGGATGCCTGTTCGCCTGCCTAGCGGCCATGACGATTGCACTTATCGCCGCAGTCGTTGTGATCGTGGCCATGCCGAAACGGCGGTAATGGCCTGTACGCACCCTAGAATAACGGATATGACGCAATCGCAGCCCCGATCCAAACGCACGCCCACCCTTGAAATCCACGGGAGAATCCTTGACGCGGCAAGGCGGATCGTGGAACGGGACGGTGTGGATGGTCTGACCATCCGTGCGCTGTCCGCACAGGCCGATGTGTCGCCCACCAGCATCTACCAGCACATCGGCGGCAAGCAGGCGGTGTGCGATGCGCTCATCGACACATACTTCACCGATCTGCGCGAACAGCTCATCGCCATTGACGAATCCGACCCCGTGCTGCGCCTGCGCAGGGCGGGCATAATCTACCGTGAACACGCGCTGGACGCCCCCGGCATTTACGCGCTGGTCTGGATGGGGCAGGCGTCGGACTCGGCCCAGCACTGCCTGGACGCCATCACGCAGATCATTCGATACGGCCAGGCAGCATCTGTATTCCGCGGCGATGACCCCCATCTAATCGCATCCTCCATCTGGGTGTCCATACACGGGTTCATCCAATTCGAACTGCGTTCCGCACAACCCCGCACACGCGGCCGCGAGCGGGTCGACCGGTCGTACGGTTACCTGCTCGACCTGCTGATCCGAGGCATTCAGAGGTGAATGAGTTAGCTCCCTCTGATGAGGGAGCTCAGTATTGATACGCTGTACTGCCATCGGCGTTGCGGATGGTGAAAGTGGGGGATTGCTCGATGTTGAGGTCCACGGTCAGGGAATGCTGGGCGTCGGCGCTCGTCGAACGATAGACGAAGTGCTTGTTTTCCAGCTTCACGGCCTCGGTACGCGCATCCAGCAGCCATGGGTTGCGACGGCGCAGCGCGATCAGCGCCTGATGCAGCCGGTATGTCGGCTCTCCCAGCGTGGACAGTTCGGCAGGGGAGTCGGGGAACTTCGGACGTACGTCGTCATCGCCGCCGAAACGCTCCTGCTTGACGCCCACATAGCCCTGTTCGTCGCCGTAATAGATGCTTGGTACGCCGCCGACCGTCATGAGCACCGCCAATGCCAACGCCGCCTTGGCCGGGCCAATCTGCGATGCGATACGCGTCACGTCATGGTTGCCGATGAACGTCTGCGGCACGAAGGAATCCAGGAACGCGTTGTGCCGCTTCAAGTTCCAATCCAGCTCGAAGAAGTTCTCCGTCTCCAGCGCATGCTGGATCGACTTCCATAGCTCGTATTGCGTGATCGAATCCATCGTGGATTCCTCGATGATGCGCGGGTAATCGCCATGGATCACCTCGCCGAAAATCCACGAATACGGGTGTGCGGCTTTGACTTGCGGCAACACGCGCGCCCAGAACGGGCTCGGCACGGCATACGCGGCGTCGAGGCGCCAGCCGGCGGCTCCGCGATCCAGCCAATGGCTCATCACATGGGCCACATAGTCAACGGTCTCGTCAGCCGAATGGTCCAGCGCCACCAGATCCCCGTGCCCCTCGAACACATCCAAAGCGGGTTCGCCATTATCACCGACATGCGCGCGGACCAGACCATGCCACGGGTTGTCGGCCGGATTCAAGCGTCCGGCGGTCTCGTCAAGCGCCGTCTGAACGGCCGGATGATTGCGGCTCACATGATTGAACACGCCATCCAGCATCACCTGCAATCCCATGTCCCGGCAGGCCGCGACAAGCTGATCGAACGCGGCATCCCCGCCCAATCGCACATCGATATGCATATGGTCGAGCGTGTCGTATCCATGCGTCGCCGACTCGAACACCGGACCCAGCAGCAGGCCGGACGCGCCTAGATCGCGCACGTACTCCAGCCAGGGAATTATCGCGTCAAGGCCGCGGCCATGGAACTGGCGCGGGCCGGCGGGCCTGATATCGGCACCGCAGAAGCCCAGCGGATACACGTGCCAGAACACCCCCGTACTTCACCCAATCGGGCATTGTGCGGCTCGAATCCATGCTTACAACCACTGTGCACCTCCTGATTGACACCGTGTCCATTTTCGCACATCGCGGTGCGAATCCCGGGTAATCGGCATGAAACGCAGTCCGTGAACATGTGGCCAAGCTCACATATTGGGACATTTTCCTGAGGCGCTACATGCCGTGGCTACGCTTCCAACCAGTGCCATAAGCAGACGAGAGATACCCCAAAAGGGTCGCAATGAAGAGAACCTTTCCCGCAAAGGTTATTGAAGAGGAACAGAGGGTTATTATGACCACCGCCGCAGCCCAGGCCCCGGCACCTGGCAAGTTGGAATTCAAGGACGATTACACGCCGGACGAAGCCGAACGTGTGATTCGCAATTCGAAGGGACTGCCCGTAGGCGTGCGTCCCAAAATGGTATGGACATGGAAGAAGGCCCTGCTGTGGGCCGCCATCGCCATCGTATGTGCCTGCGGATGGGCGATTCTGGCCGTCTCGCGCGGTGAGCAGATCTCCGCCATCTGGTTCCTGGTCGTGGCGCTGAGCTCCTACGCCATCGCCTACCGCTTCTATGCCTATTACATCCAGATCAAGATCATGCGCACCGACGACGCGAACGCCACCCCGGCCGAGCGCGTGCATGACGGCGCGAACTTCGAACGCACCGACCGCCGCGTGCTCTTCGGCCAGCACTTTGCCGGCATCTCCGGCGCCGGACCGCTCGTCGGCCCGATCCTGGCCGCGCAGATGGGCTACCTGCCCTCCACTCTGTGGATCATCCTCGGCGTGATTTTCGCCGGCGCCGTGCAGGACATGCTGGTGCTGTGGATCTCCGCCAAGCGCCGCGGTCGCTCTCTGGGCCAGATGGCCACTGATGAAATGGGTAAGTTCGGCGGTATGATCCTATCCATCTTCCTCGTGGTGATGACGGCCATCGCCATGGCATTCCTGGCGCTCGTGGCCATCAAGGCCATGGCCGCCTCGCCGTGGGCCGTGTTCTCCATCGGTATGACCATCCCGATCGCCCTGATCATGGGCTGCTACCAGCGTTTCCTGCGCCCCGGCCGTGTCATTGAGACCACGCTGCTCGGTTTCGTGCTGCTCGGTTTCGTGCTGCTCGTGCTCGACATCGTCGCCGGCGGATGGATCGCCTCTATCCCGGCCGTGGCCGCCGTGTTCACACTGGACGCCAAGCAGCTCGTCATCGCCCTGGTGATCTACTCGTTCGCCGCCGCCGCGCTGCCGCACTGGCTGCTCGTCACCCCGCGCGACTACCTGTCCACGCTGATGAAGATCGGCACGCTCGTGCTGCTCGTCATCGGCATCATCATCGCCAACCCGTCCGTCAAGGTGCCGGGTCTGACCGAACTGGCCTCCACCTCCACCGGCCCGACCTTCTCCGGCAACCTATTCCCGTTCCTGTTCATCACCATCGCCTGCGGCGCCCTCTCTGGCTTCCACGGCGCGGTGAGCTCCGGCCTGACCCCGAAGGCCGTGGAGAAGGAGAACCAGATTCGCATGATCGGCTACGGTTCGATGCTCGTCGAATCGTTCACCGCCGTCATCGCGCTGATCGCCGCGATCACCATCTCGCAGGGCGTGTACTTCTCCACCAACATGTCCGCCGCACAGATCACCGCCGCATCCGGCGTGAGCATCTCCGCCACCTCCACGCCGGGCGAACAGGCCGATGCCGCCGTCAAGGCCGTGGAGTCGATGAAGGTCTCCGACATCGAAGGCAACCAGATGCAGGTCACCTGGGATTCCGTGGACGAGAACGGCGCGGCCAAGACCTACGAAGGCGCCGCGGCGCTTGAGCAGGCCGCCGCCGACATCGGCGAGACCTCCATCGTCTCCCGCACCGGTGGCGCCACCACGTTCGCCATGGGCATGGCCAACTTCCTCAAGTCCTACCTGGGCGGCCACGACTCGATGGCCTTCTGGTACCATTTCGCCATCATGTTCGAAGCCCTGTTCATCCTGACCACCGTGGACAACGGCACCCGCGTGGCCCGCTACCAGATCGGCGAAATGCTCGGCAACGTGCGCAAGCTCAAGAAGTTCGCGACCCGACCTGGAAGCCCGGCAACATCATCACCACGCTGATCGCCACCGCGCTGTGGGGTGGACTGCTGTGGATGGGCGTGTCCGACGCGAACGGCGGCATCAACGCGATGGTGCCTATCTTCGGCATCTCCAACCAGCTGCTCGCCGCCGCCTGCTTCGTGCTGATCACCGTGTGTGTGGCCAAGATGGGCTACTGGAAGCACCTGTGGATACCGGTGGTACCGCTCGTGTGGGACATCGCCGTGACCTTCACCGCCGACTTCCAGAAGATCTTCGGGCCGCTGAGCTACTTCACCACCGCCTCCAAGTATCAGGCGCAGATCGACTCCGGCGAGCTGACCGGCGAGGCGCTGACCAACGCCAAGGCCGCGCTGTCCAACGCGTATCTGGACGGCGTGCTCTCCGTGTTCTTCCTGGTCATGATGGGCGTCTTCGTGGTAGTCGGCATCGTGGTCGTGGCGCGCACGTTCGCCGCTGGCAAGTACGGTGCCGAAACGACGTCCGAGGAGCCGTTCGTGGAATCCCAGTGGTTCGCGCCCTCCAGCCTGGTCGCCACCGCGCTTGAGAAGAAGGTGCAGCGCGAATACAGCGCCAAGCTGCATGAGCTTGTGCGGAACGGGCAGGTTGCAGCGTAGTGCGTCATTGGCTCCCCTTTTTTCAAGGGGAGCCAATAATCAGCGAAAGGAGACAAAATGCTCGGCAAACTCGTTGCCGTATGGCACGGCATCGTCTGGTATCTGCGTGAGATCAGCGGCGAGGCCCGCTACGACCATTATCTTGAGCATTTCGCGGCCGAGCATCCCGGCGAAACACCGATGAGCGAGGTCGAATTCATTCGCGCCCGCGAGGAATACGACCGTCTCCACCCCAATACCAGTTGTTGCTGCTGACAGGCCGCAATAGCATAACAACACCATAAAACCCGCGCGCCATGGGAACTACGTAGCCATTCTTCCGTTACAATCAGTGTGACGGCTTCCGCCCCCGAAGAAGAAGGTGTTAATTCCCCTTGGACGTCTCACTGGCGCATTTCCTCCAACAAGTGCTTTCCAACCCGGCTCTGACCGTCACAACGTTGCTGACGCTGGGAGTCATCTTCGTCAACGGCTGGACCGACGCACCCAACGCCATCGCCACCTGCGTGACCACACGATGCATGCGCGTACGCTCCGCCGTCATCATGGCGGCCATCTTCAACTTCCTCGGCGTCTTCATCATGACGCAGCTCAACGCCTCCGTGGCCTCCACCATCAGCAACATGGTCGATTTCGGCGGCGACACGAGCGCGGCGCTCATCGCCCTATGCGCGGCGCTGTTCTCCATCGTCGTATACAGCGTGGGCGCCTCGCTGCTCGGCATACCCACCTCCGAAAGCCACAGCCTGATCGCCGGCCTGTCCGGAGCGGCCATCGCCATCCAAGGCGGCATCGGCGGCATCAACATGGGAGAATGGGTCAAGGTGCTCTACGGTCTGGTCGCAAGCCTCCTGTTCGGCTTCGCCGTCGGCTGGTTGGTATGCAAGGCCGTGACCCTGATTTGCGCTGGCATGGACCGCCGCCGCACCAACGGGTTCTTCACCTACGCGCAGATCGTGGGCGCGGCGGCCATGAGCTTCATGCACGGCGCGCAGGACGGCCAGAAGTTCATCGGCGTGCTGTTCCTCGGCATGGCGTTCTGCAATGGCCAACCCAGCGTGACCGGTGTGATGATTCCGATCTGGCTCATGATTCTGTGCAGCACCATCATGGGCGTGGGCACGTCCGTCGGCGGTGAACGCATCATCAAATCCGTGGGCCAGGACATGGTGAAACTCGAGAAATACCAAGGCTTCTCGGCCGATCTGTCAAGCGCGCTGTGCCTGCTCGTCATGACCGTGCTCGGCATCCCCGTCTCCACCACGCACACCAAGACCAGCGCCATCATGGGCGTGGGCGCGGTACGCCGCCTCTCCGCCATCAACTTCGGCGTGGTGCGCGACATGATGCTCACCTGGGTGTTCACCTTCCCTGGTTGCGGTCTCATCAGCTTCGTAATGGCCAAACTGTTCATGGTCGTGTTCTAGAAAGGAATCCACCCATCATGGCGAGACAAAAAGACACGTTCTACTTCGACGGATTCCGCCGCAGCGCGGACTACGCATGCCAGGCCGCGAAGCTGCTGTCCGAGGTCATGCACGACTTCAATCCGGGCCAGCTGCGCGAACGCATGGACAGCATGCACGCGATTGAGAAGTCAGCGGACGAGGTGCGCCACGACATGATGGACGAACTGGTGACCGCGTTCATCACGCCGTTCGACCGCGAGGACATCGACGAGCTCGGCCACGTGCTCGACGACGTGACCGACAGCATCGAAGGCGTGCTCAACCGCATGTACTACGACAACGTGACCGACATGCGCGACGACGCGGTCCAGATGTCGGATATGGTGGTGCGCGCCACGGAAAGCATCTGCGAGCTGGTCAACGAACTGCCGCGATTCCGGCATTCCAAGACGTTGCGCGAACTGGTGTTCGCCATCAACACGATCGAAACGGACGCCGACCACCTGTTCATCGAGTCGATGCGCACGCTGCACACCACCTGCACCGATCCGCTGCAGGTGTTCGCCTGGCATGACGTCTACCGTCACCTCGAACAGTGCTCCGACGACTGCGAGCGCGTGGCCAACACCATCGACAGTATCGTCATGAAAAACAGCTGAGGTTGGTTTTTCACAACCTCCCTCTGATGAGCCGAGCCGTGAAGAAAACGCCGGAGGCGTTTTTAGGCGAGGGTGAGTGACAACGAGCGAATAAGAGGTCAGCTGCAAGCTGTCCTGAATCGCGTTCGAGGTGGCATCGCGAAGCGATGTCGGAGGGAGAGGCCTACTTGACCAAAAGTCCCCTCACCTATGGGCGTTGAGCCAGAGGATGGCGAGTTGGGTGCGATTGGTCAGGCCGAGCTTGTCCAGTATCGCGCTGATGCGATTGCGGACCGTGCCTTCGCTCAGGAACAGTCTGGCGGCGATGTCGCGGTTATCGAGGCCCTCGGCGACCAGCGCGGTGATCTCACGTTCGCGCTCGCCAAGCAGGCCCTCGATGGAATCGGCGGTATCTCTGGAATCGTCGGAATCGGCAGGATCCGGAGTTCGTTCGGTGAGCTTGCCGAGCACTTCCGCGCCGAGCACCACCTGACCGGCCATCACCGCCTGCAGCGCGGGCCCGACCGCCGCCACATCCTGTTTGATGAGATAGCCCTTGGCGCCAAGTCCCATCGCCTGCGCGATATACGACTGGTCCGCAAACGTGGTCAGGAACAGTATGCGCGCGGCCGGGTCCGTGGCCAGAATCTCGCGCGCGGCATCCAAACCGCTGGTGCCGGGCATCTGAATATCGATCAGCAGCACGTCCGGTCGGCTCGCCGGTGTCTCGAAATAACGGCGCACGGCGGCGTCTCCGTCATTTGCCATCCATAGCACCTCGGCCGTGCCGGTGGCCGTCAGAATCGTCTCCAACGACTGGCAGACGATCGGATCATCATCCACGATTGCGATTCTCATCAATCCCTCGATTCCATGGTCCAACGCTTCTTCGGCACGGATACGAACACACGCCAGCCGTCCTCATACGGCCCGCAGACCGCGGTGCCGCCAAGGGCGCGCACGCGCGATTCGATATCCGCCAAACCCATGCCGCGCATCAGCTCATCGGCCGAACCACGCATATCGGCAACGCCGTCGGCGGCGAGTCGCGAGCCCGACG
>ENA-OQCO01000653-OQCO01000653.1-human-gut-metagenome-genome-assembly--contig:-NODE-653-length-17803-cov-3.715829_pt1 | contig 17803 bp, 14 predicted proteins | sample MGYA00242500_ERZ504582 | MGnify/ENA primary metagenome ERZ504582 (study PRJEB26092, sample SAMD00036346) | human gut metagenome | host: Homo sapiens | study: EMG produced TPA metagenomics assembly of...
CAGGCAAAGGCAAAGATAAAATTGAACAAAACAAAGATTTCTTTACAAAGAGGGAAAACTTACACCTTGAAAGTAAAAGGAACAAAGAAAAAAAGTAAAGTGGTCAAGCAACAAGAAAACGATCGCAACTGTAACAAGAAAAGGAAAAGTTACAGCCCAAAAGCCAGGAACAGCAGTGATCACAGCCAAGATCGGAAAGAAGAAATACAAATGTAAAGTAAAAGTATGGCAGAAAACAACAAAGAAACCGACAAAGACTAATACAGAGCCGAATCCGATAGGGACAAGAGTCAATCCGGCTGATCCAAGAATAGGAATCACATTAGATACAACAGGAGGAACTGTTTACTTCAAACTGACAGAAACTTTAAAGGGACAAGAAGCAGAAAACCGATTATTACAGATGAATCAATCATTAGAAGAAATCAAACAAGGAGAATATGAACATACAGGAACAACCTTAGTACTGTTTGTCTATGATGTGCAGGCCGTGAATGGGTTTGCAGCTTATCCATTATATGGTCTGGATATCATCAATTCTTATACACTATATGATAGAACATGCTCGAAAAATATAAAGAATATAGAAAGTTTCTATTTATCAGAGGTTATGAAGCAATGATACCAACAAATCTGAACTTATATACAGGAGCAAGCAGTAAAATGTACGAAGCCCTTTGGATACCAAATGAAATGACCTCATTTAGTAACCAGATATATACAAAAAATCTTACACCATATTGGGTGAGATATCAGTTTTAAAAGAAAGCTGCATCATTCATATATAAACAATCTGTTATAGCCAAAAACTATATCAAACTAAAAGAAATACATATTTTACAAAATCCTAATATACTGTTATACTAAACACAATCAGTTGAAACAATACAATATAAATAACAAAAAAATAGAAAGAGTATGAGGTGAAAAGTATGAGAAAAGGAACATTAAAAAAAGCATTAGCATTAGCACTGACAGGAGCAGTTTTAGTCGGAGCATTCGCAGGATGCGGAGCAAAGAAAGATAGCGGTGATAAAAAAGAAACAAAGAAGATCGTTATTGGAGCAAGTCCATCTCCACATGCTGATATCTTAAAAGTAGCGAAGAAAGAATTAAAGAAAGAAGGATACGAATTAGAAATTAAAGAATACTCTGATTACGTACAGCCAAATACAGCACTCGAATCTGGAGATTTAGATGCAAACTATTTCCAGCACAAACCATATTTAGATGACTTCAACAAACAAAAGAAGACACATTTAGTATCCGCTGGAACAATCCATTATGAACCATTTGGAATCTTCCCAGGAAAGACAAAGACATTAAAAGCATTAAAGAACGGTGCAACAGTTGCAGTTCCTAACGATACAACAAATGAAGCAAGAGCGTTATTATTGTTACAGGATCAGGGACTTATCAAATTAAAAGACGGAGCAGGATTAACAGCAACAAAGAAAGATATCGTAGAGAATAAAAAAGATTTAGCAATCAAAGAAATCGAAGCGGCTCAGATTCCAAGATCATTAAAAGATGTTGATATCGCAGTTGTGAATGGAAACTATGCTTTAGAAGCAGGATTAAAAGTCAACAAAGATGCATTAGCAACAGAAGATGCTGATTCTATCGGAGCTAAAACATATGGAAATGTTGTAGCAGTGAAAAAGGGAAATGAAAAAACAGATGCAACAAAAGCACTGATCAAAGCTCTAAAGAGTGATACAGTGAAAAAATATATCAATGACAAATATGATGGAGCTGTTGTACCTCTGTTCTAAGAGCAGAAGATTGCTATAAACCATAAATAATTTATGGAAGTAACAAGAAATTATTGAAAAAATCAACTGAAATTGTTATGATTAAGCTATTGTCTGTCAGGAAAACTGATAGGCGATAGCTTATCTGATTTTACAGGATAAGAAGAAAGTCCGATGAAGTGATCAAAGGACAATGAAAAATAAGAAAGGATAAAGTCATGATTGAATTAAAAAATATAGATGTTACCTTCCAAAATGGCAGTCATGAATTCAAAGCAGTTGATAATGTAAGCTTAAAGATCAACAAAGGAGAGATTTTTGGAATCGTAGGACCAAGTGGTGCTGGAAAGAGTACTCTGGTACGTGTGATCAATTTGTTACAGAGACCAACGAATGGAGAAGTGATCATTGAAGGATCAGATATTACGAAGTTTAACCGAAAGCAATTAAGAAAAACAAGATTGAATATTGGAATGATCTTCCAGCATTTTAATCTGATCAGTGGATCAACGATCGCTGAAAATGTTGCATTTTCATTGTATGCCAATAACTATCCAAAGGATAAGATCAAAGACAGAGTGAAAGAACTCTTAGAGATCGTACATCTTCCAGAAAAAGCAGATGCATATCCAGCAAACTTAAGTGGAGGACAGAAACAAAGAGTTGCGATTGCAAGAGCATTGGCGAACAATCCAGATATCTTGTTATGCGATGAAGCAACCTCCGCATTGGATATTGAGAATACAGAAGAAATCGTGGAATTATTACGAGAGATCAATGAAAAAACACATATCACGATCGTATTTATCACACATGAGATGGATGTAGCAAAGAAATTATTTGATCGTATTGCATTTATGGAAGATGGAAAGCTGAAAGAAGTTACAGATATCTATTCTGCCTTTGCAAATCCTAAGTCAGATATTGCAAAGAGTCTGGTACAACGCGTATTAAATGTAGAGGTTCCAGAGGGATTAAAAGCAAAAACAAATGAAGAGATCCTTCGTTTAAGTTATACAGGAGATGATTCTTATGATCCTGTGATCAGTGTTGCTTCTAAGAACTATGATATTACAATGGATATCATCAATGGGAAAGTCGATTACATCAGGAATAAACCATTTGGTATGTTGATCGTAATCCTTAGAGGAGAAGATGCAGAACGTAAGAAAGCATTAGAATACATTAGTAAGAATGTATATAAATTAGAGAGGTTAGGAGGAAGATAATATGAATGAAACATTAGAGATCATCCAGTCAGAATTTGCCCAGGCATCTTTTGAGACCTTTGAGATGGTATTGATCTCCATGATCGTAGCAGCAATCCTTGGAACGATCTTAGGACTAGTATTACATCTGGCATCGAATCCGATTTTTTATAAAAACAGGGTAGTTAATGGCATTACAGGAACGATCATCAATGTGATCAGGTCTTTGCCATTTATCATTTTGATCATTGTATTACAGCCGTTGGCAAGACTGGTTGTAGGAACAAGTATCGGACCAATCGCAGCATCTGTATCTTTGGCAATCGCAGCAATCGCATTCTATGCAAGACTTGTGGAAGGTGCATTTAGTGAGGTTGATAAGGGTGTGATTGAAGCAGCGGTTGCAACAGGAGCAAGTATGCCTCTTATTATTCGTAAGGTTTTATTTGTAGAAGCAACACCAGCACTGGTTCGTGCTTTAACTGTAACTTTTGTTAGTGTGATTGGATATTCAGCAATGGCTGGAGCTGTTGGAGGCGGCGGGATCGGTAATCTTGCGATCATGTATGGATATAACCGTTATCAGACAGGAGTATTATTAGTAACAGTTGTTGCACTTGTCATCATCGTTCAGGTTGGACAATGGATCGGAGATAAGATCGCACTGAAGCTTACAAGAAAATAAGATCAGCCAAAATATAGAACAAAAATAAGAATTTTTCATATCAAAATAAATATTTTCTTTTCTTCTGGACAGAATATAAGTATCAAGATGTTAAAGAGAAAAGGAGATACAAGATGAAAAAGACGTTAAAACTTACGAGTCTTTTGTTTACACTGATCCTTGCAGTATCCGTTGTATTTACTGGATGTGGCAACGGCAGAAAGGATTCTACGACAAAAGGAACAACAGAAAATAATAATGCATCAGGTACAACGGAAGATAATCTGGTAGACGATGCTGAGGATGCCGTTGATGATGTGGCAGATGGAGTTGGAGATGCGGTAGATGATATCGCAAATGGTTTTGATAACTATGACGATGCACATGATTATTTATTAAACCGTCTGCAAAATGACGATAAAGATGGTAAGTATGAAGTTCGAAATGAGACAAAAGACGAACAGGAATACAGGGATGGAGCCAGTGGATATCATTTTGAAATCTATGATACATCCGATGATTCTGGGAAGAAATACGGAGATTTCTATGTAGATAAAGATACAGGAAAGATCTACAAACGAAATACAAAAACAGAGAAATTAGAAGAATATAAGAAATAAAAAGAAGGCACAGGGGTGTTAATCCTGTGCCTTCTTTAATGCATTTTTGATCGCTTGTTTTAATAATGTATACGTATACTGCTTTGCCCGTCAAATTTGATATCATCAATATTTTGAACTTTTGGAAGTTGTTTATTGATTTCATTTAGAGAAGGTTCGATCAGAGGATACATTGTTTTGATCGATTTATTTAAATGTTTTAAAGAAATCGATCTTGCTTTGCCGTCCTTTACCGTGACCGAAAGTTCTAATTCGTTTTCTCCAAGTTTTAATGGAGAAGAATAGACACCTTGTGTGTAACCGGAAGTTTCTTTTGTTTTCTTTGATTTATGGGAAGGAACAAACATAAAGATCAAAAGTAAGATCAAAAGTATTCCAAGTAAGATAAAGATTCCGGTGTAAATAAGTTCCCGTGCTTTCAATACGACAATTTTCGTTTTTGATGACATAGTTATCCTCCTAAAAGATTCTATCTATAGTTTATGAATGGAATGAGATATTTAGAACATCTTTACGGAAAATAAAGGATAAGATATAATGATAGAAAATGGAGGAAATGATATGGCATTACAGTTTATACTAGGGTCTGCGAGATCTGGAAAAACAGATTTTATTTATGATCAGATGATCAAAGACTCCATGGAACATGAAGATGAGGAGTTCTTTTTTATTGTGCCGGACCAGTCAACGCTAAATGCACAAAAACAACTGGTCACAAGACATCCACGTCATGGAACGTTTAACATTGATGTGGTGGGATTTTTCAGATTAACTTATCGTGTATTCGAAGAATTATCATATATTCCGAAAGACCTTTTGGAAGATGAAGGAAAATCTATGGTGATCCGAAAGATCATGGAGCAGCATAAAGAAGAATTAAAAGTATTTGCGTCCAGCATGAAAAAACAGGGATTTATTGATGAATTAAAATCTTTTTTTGCAGAGGTCTATCAGTATGACGTGTCCATGGAAGATTTAAAGAAGATTACAGATGGGATGAAAGAAGAAGGATTACGCTCAAAGATGGAAGATATTCTTCTTGTGATGGAGAATTTTGAAGATTATATCAAGGAACGGTACTTGATCTCTGAACAATTGTTAGATGTTCTGGCACAGAAAGTGGAACAATCAGAGAAATTAAAGAATGCAACATTCTACCTGGATGGATTTACAGGATTTACGCCGATCCAGAGAAAAGTACTGGAAAAGCTATTAAAGATTGGGAAAAATGTATATGTTGGACTGACTTTAGATGGGCGTTACGTGAGAAGTCAGTACCGTGAATATGAATTATTTGCCATGTCAAAGAAAGAAAAATATGAACTGATCAAACTTGCGCAGGATGCAGGAACCCCGGTGATGCCAGATATCATCTGTTGGCCGGATGAGAGAGATTCTAAGGAATTACGCCATCTGGAGCAGAATATCGAGCGTTATCCATATGAGATATATAAGGATGAACCAGAAGATATTAAAATCCGTTGTTTTATGAATCCAAGGCAGGAAAGTAGAACAGTGGCAAATGAGATTGAACGATTTGTGAGGGAAGAAGGATATCGATATAAAGATATTGTTGTATTAACAGCAGATCTTGACAGCTATCAAAATGAATTGGAAAAAAGTTTTGATGATCTGCATATTCCATATTTCGTAGATGTGAATCGAAAACTGTTAAATAATCCATGTATAGAAACACTCCTTTCTGTTCTGAAGATGATCCAGAAAGATTTTTCATATGATATGGTATTTCGTTATTTAAAATCAGGTTTCTCGAATTTTACAATGGAAGAAGCAGATTTTCTGGAAAATTATGTGCTGGCTTGTGGAATTCGTGGATTTGCCAGATGGAACCGTCCATTTGCATCTAAGTTATTTTCCGATGAAGATGTTGGAAGAGCGGAAGCCTTAAGGATTCGTTTTATTGAGGAAGTTGGAACATTAAAAACTGGATTAAAGCGAAGAGGCAGTACGGTCAAGAGAAAGCTTATCTATCTATATGAATTTCTGGAAACATTGGATGTTGAAGGAAAGATGGTAAAGAAACAGGAGATGTTTGAGGCGTCAGGAGATCTCATTGCGGCAGCAACCTATGCAAAGGTTTATGAACAGGTCATTGACCTGTTAGAACAGATGGCAGAGATTTTGGGAGAAGAAAAGCTTTCTTATGATGACTTTTTAAGTGTTTTGGAAAGTGGACTAGAAGAGATGCAGATTGGTGTGATCCCGCCAAGTCTTGATCAGGTCATGATCGGTGATATGAAACGAACGAGAACCGAAGAAGTAAAAATCTTATTTTTCCTAGGTATCAATGAAGGTGTGATTCCTGCAGCCAATGGCGGTGGAGGGGTTGTCAATGACCATCAAAGAGAAGTGCTTGAAACCTATGGAATAAATCTGGCGCCTGGCATTAAACAGTCTGCTTATATGGAACAGTTTTATTTGTATCTTACGGTGTCAAAACCAACCGATCGTCTGTATTTATCCTATCGCATGATGGATGCAGCAGGAAATAATAACCGTCCGTCCTATTTTATTGAAAGGATTCAACGCATTTTTCCAAAATTAAAGGTTACGATGCAGGAAGAAGAGGTGCAGACGGGCTATACAAGGGAAGAAGCGTTAGATCAGATGATTCTTTGTCTGCAGGAGATGGAATTTGATGAAAGAGACGATGATCCGGAGAAAATGAAATGGATGCAGACGTTATATCATGCTTTAAAAGAGTTGGAACCTGTGGGTGATTATGTAGATGCAAGATTTTACACCAATCAGGCATTGCCATTGAGCAAGGAACTGATCCATGATCTGTATGGAGATACGATTTCAGGAAGTGTAACGAGAATGGAGAAATTTGCTGGTTGTGCATTTTCTCATTTTATGCAGTATGGATTAAGGCTTCGAAAACGTCTGGTGCATGAAATCCTGCCGACCGATATGGGAAAAGTTTTTCATAAGACGATGGAATTAGTTGGAAAGCGGAGTGATTGGAAGTTTGCGGATGATACATCAAGAGATGAATTTGTAGAACTGATGGTCGAGCAAGCAGTTACGGATATCCAAAAAGAATTGTTTGAGAGCAGCCACAGAAATGAATATGTTCTAGAGCGGATGAAACGGATCTCTAAACGAGCGGTATGGGCGATGGAACAACATATTAAGAGGGGGGATTTTACACCAGAAGAATATGAGATTGCCTTTGGAGAGGAAAATCATTTAGATTCCATGACGTTTGCTTTAGAAGATGGAGAGAAAATGTTCTTTTCTGGAGTGGTTGACCGTATGGACAGTATAGAAGATGATGAAAATAAATATTTAAAGATCATCGATTACAAATCAGGTAAACAGAAGTTTGATTTTGCCAAGATTTTTCATGGATTGCAGATGCAGCTGATCATTTATATGAATGCAATGATGGAATTATACGAAAAGAAAACAGGAAAGCGGGTATATCCGGCAGGAATGTTTTATTTTCATTTGGATGATCCGATCGTCAATGTAGAACACGAGAATGAGGCGGAAGATAAGATTTTAAAAGATCTTAAGATGAGTGGCGTCGTCAATGAAGATTTTCAGTTGATCGATCATATGGAACATACGGGATCAGAAGGATATCTGACACTGCCGGTTCGTGCAACGAAGAATGGATATGACAAGAGATCTTCTGTTTTAAATACAACACAGTTGTTCAATCTGGGAAGAATTGTGGAAAAGAAAATGACAGAGCTTGGAAATTCATTGATGCATGGAGATATTTCTATAAAGCCATATGAATATGAAGGAAGAAAACCTTGTGAGTATTGTGAGTTTAAGAATATCTGCGCCTATGAAGATGGTGTTGATCAGGTAGAGAAGATTAAGAAAGTATCACTAGAGGAGGGAAAACATGCCTTGGACCAAACAACAGCAGAAAGTCATTGATCAAAGAGATGCCGACATCTTAGTATCTGCTGCGGCAGGTTCTGGAAAGACGGCGGTACTGGTAGAACGTATTATACAAAAGATCACGGACGAAAAACATCCGATCGATGTGGATCATCTGCTTGTCGTGACATTTACGAAAGCAGCAGCAGGGGAGATGAAAGAAAGGATTATGGCGGCACTTGATGAAAAGGTGCGGGAATTTCCAGGAAATCAGCATTTTGTTAAGCAGCTGTCATTGATCCACAAGGCACAGATCACAACGATCCATAGTTTTTGTATGAATCTGATCCGTGATTATTTTTATGTGCTTGGTATTGATCCGAATACAGCACCGGGGGATGAAGGAAGATTATCTGCAATAAGAAAAGAAATATTGGATGATCTGTTGGAAGAAGCTTATGAGAAAAAAGAAGAAGATTTTATCAATCTGATCGAATCTTATTCTCCAGGAAAAAATGATAATATCATCAGTGAATATATTTTAAAGTTATATGAAAATGCAAGAAGCCACAGAGAACCAGAAAAATGGCTTGATCAGGCAGAAGAAAATATTTCAGTAGAGACAAAAGAACAGTTTGATCGGGCACCATTTATGAAGATCATCTTAAGAGATGCAAGGTTTTCGATAGAGGGTGCATATGATACGATTCAGGAAGCATTAGAACTGGCACTTTCTCCTGGTGGACCATATTTTTATGAAAAAACACTGCGAAAAGATTTAGAGATCATCATAAAGATCAAAGAAGCACAGACATTTTCTGAATTATGTGAAAGCTTTGTAAAGATGGAGAAACCACGACTTTCTGGACGTAAGAAAAAAACAGATGAGATTGATGAAATGCTTCAGGATCAGTGTAAGTATGAAAGAAATCAGGCGTACAATCTGCTTGATGATCTGAAAGCAGCATATTTTTATGAAAATGAGTCAGAAATTTTTCATGAATTAAGAAGGATCAAAAGTCCATTAAAAGGATTGATCGATCTGACGAGAGAATTTATGATCCGTTATGATGAGAAAAAGAAGAATGAAAATATCATGGATTTCGATGATATGGAACATTTTGCGCTGGAACTTTTGATCGATCATTATGATGAGGAAGGCAATCCAGTGCCAAGTAAGATCGCAAGAGAAAAGTCCGATGGATACGAAGAAATCTATATCGATGAATATCAAGACAGTAACTATATTCAGGATGCGATCTTAAGGAGTGTATCCAAAGAATCCGAGGCGGTCATAATATGTTTATGGTAGGGGATGTTAAGCAGAGTATTTATAGTTTCCGACTGGCAAGGCCAGAGCTGTTTCTTGAAAAATATCATGGATATCAGCAAAAGGGGGAAGAATATCAGCTCATTGAGCTCCGTAATAATTTCCGAAGCCGCAGTGAGGTCCTTACATTTGTCAATGACGTGTTTACCAGATCATGCATGAAGATCTTGGAAATATCGAATATACTCAAAATGTTGCTCTTGTTCCAACGATGGAATTTGAACAGGGATGTGATGCACAGACAGAACTGTTACTGTTAGAATCTAATGAAGTCAAAGACTCGGAAGAAGATGCAGTTGTTTTGGAAGCTAGAATGATCGCAACAAGGATTCATGAGATGATTGATGGAGAAGATCCAATGATGGTCACTGGAAAAGATGAAGAAGGCAATATGATTTTAAGAAAAGCCAAATACAGTGATATCGTTATTTTGCTTCGTTCTATGAAGACAAATGCGGAAGTGATCCAGAAAGAATTGATGAATGCGGGAATCCCAGTATTTGCAAATAATCAGAAAGGGTATTTTGATACGGTGGAGATCCGCACGTTATTAAGTTTATTGTCTGTAGTTGATAATATATATATGGATATTGATCTTGCAGCTGTCTTAAGGTCTCCAATGATCGGGATGTCGGAGGAAGAACTAGGACGATTAAAGGTAGATGGAGAAAAAGATTCTCTCTATGAATGTCTTTGTGAGACGAAAGATAAGATGGAAAAATCAAAGAAAGCACTGGAATTGCTTGATCTGTTACGGGATGCCAAGACATATCTGCCATTAACACAGTTGATCTGGCTGGCTCTAGAAAAAAGTGGGTATTATCATTATGCAGGAGCCATGCCGCAAGGAAAAAAACGACAAGGAAATATCCTGATGCTCGTTGAACATGCAAAAGCTTTTGAAAGCAGCCAGATCAAGGGATTGTTTCATTTTGTGCGGTTTATCGAACAGTGCAGGGAATACGATATGGATTATGGAGAGGCAAATACGATGAGCGAAGATCAGGATCTGGTCCGTATTTCCAGTATCCATAAAAGTAAGGGATTGGAATATCCGATTGTTTTTGTATCAAAGATCCATCAGAAATTTAATTTAAGGGATGGGAATGGAAGTATGATCTTCCACGGAGATTATTTTATCGGAGCAGATCATGTTGATCCCGTTTATCGTACAAGAAAGAAGACGATCTTAAAGAATCTGATCAAAAATCAGATGACAAGAGAGTCTTTAGGAGAAGAATTAAGAGTTCTTTATGTTGCAATGACAAGAGCAAAAGAAAAACTGATCTTGACTGGGATCAAGAAAGATGATATTGACTGGAATGCAAAAGGAGAGGTCACAGCAATTGATCGTTTGAGCGGAAGGAGTTATTTTGACTGGATCAAAAAGGCACTTCCGATGATTCCAAAACAGGATTATCGATTGAAAATCTATACTCTGGAAGATCTTTTGTGGCAGCAGGAAGGAAATGAACTTCTTCATGAGATGAACCGCCAGATCTTCTATGAACGTCTAAATGATCAGATTCCAAACGAAAATGTAAAAGCACTGAAAGAGAGTTTTGCATATCATTACCGCAATGAGGCAGAGACAAAAGGTCGTTTAAAATATTCTGTATCAGAGATCAAACGTATGAGTCAGGCAGCAGATACTGAGGAAGTGATGTATTCATCTGTTTCTATGGAGAAAGAAAAAAGGATACCATCATTTGTCAAGAAAACTGAAAAGATTTCAGCGGCATCCAAAGGTACGATCATTCACAAAGTTTTTGAATTACTAGATTTTTCCAAAGACTATACAATGAAAAGTTTAAACGAAGATATCGAAAGATGGATCTCTCTTGGAAAATTAAAAAAAGAATATGAAAAAGTAATCTATCGAAAAGAAATCCTCGCTCTGACGAGATCAGAACTTGGGAAGAGGATGAAAGAGGCAGCACAGAAGAAACTGCTGTATAAAGAACGGCAGTTCGTGACGGGAATTCCATTTTCTGACATGGACAAAGAAGCAAAAACGGATGATTTTGTTGTTGTTCAGGGAATTATTGATGTATATTTTGAGGAAGAAGATAAAATTATTTTGGTAGATTATAAAACAGACCGGGTCAGAGAAGGGGGAGAGGATATTTTGATCAGACGTTATCGTGCACAGATGGAATCTTACCAACAAGCATTGGAAAAGATTACAGGAAAGTGTGTAAAAGAAATTTACATTTATTCTGTAACCCTGCAAAAAACAATTCCCGTGCATGTATGAAATTTCTGATTTGTCATATTCTAAGAATAGAAAATGACAAATCAGAAAGGAAGAAGATTATGCCAAAGGAAAAGGATTTTATAGAAAAGACATTCGAAGAAATGAATGAGATGGAACGGTTAAAATATGAAACTGCTGCAGAACTTGGTCTGCTTGATCAACTAAAGAAGAGTGGATGGAAGTCATTATCAGCCAGTGAAACAGGAAGATTAGGCGGGATCATGAACCGTAAGATAAGAAAGCAGAAGGAAAGTCAGGAAAATACGAAAGGAAGTTAAAATGAACAAACCATGTTTTATCGCAGTGACAAATAGAAATCTATGTAAACGACCATTTTTTGATGTGATCGAGGATCTGTCAAAGAAAGATGTGAAAACAATCGTATTAAGAGAAAAGGATCTGTCAGAAGAAGAGTACTATGAGATCGCAGAGAAATGTAAGGAAATCTGTGACAGAAACGGTGCTTCCTTAACCATTCATAATTTTATCGATGTGGCAAGAAGACTTGGAATCAAGAAGATTCATCTTCCATATCCGGTATTTTTAAAAGAAGCGGGGAATCTGTCTGATTTTGAATCTGTCAGCACATCGATCCATAAGCCAGAAGAGGCGATAAAAGCACAGAAACTGGGAGTGGATTTTGTGTTTGCAGGACATGTCTTTGTGACAGATTGTAAAAAAGGTCTGCCGCCAAGAGGACTTGAATTTTTGGCGGATGTAGTAAATGCGGTCAAGATTCCGGTGTATGGAATTGGTGGAATTAATGAAGAAAATATTACAAAGATCATGGAATGCGGGGCAGCGGGAGGCTGCATGATGTCAGGATTCATGAAATAAAAATTGAAATTGAATGGTATCTATGTTAAGATGAAAAGAAGTAGCTTTTGAAGAAGGTAAGGACGTAAGATGAAGATAGCAGAACATTTAACAAAACCAATTTCAAAAATTCTTAAATTTTTACTTCGAAGACTGGTATTCGTGACCGTTGCGATCATTTTACAGATGATCTGGATGACCTATATGGTTGTGGTGATCGGAGAATATTCCAAAGCGATCGAATGGGTATTTCGCATATTCAGCATTACTGTTGTGATCTATATTGCGAATAAAGATGATAATCCGGCGTATAAACTTGCATGGACGATACCAATCCTTTTGTTTCCGATTTTTGGCGGATTCTTATATCTGGTCCTGGGAGATAAGCAGCCAGCGAAGAAGCTCCGTATGGAACTTGAACAGTCGATCGAGGATACAGAATTTCTGCTTGGACAGGATTATGGAGTGATGGAACGACTGGAACAGGAAGATTATCAGGTCGCAGGACAGGCAAAGTATATAGATCAGTATGGTGGATATCCGATTTACGAGAATTCCGATGCGAAGTATTATCCATCGGGAGAGGCAATGTTTGAAGAACTGATCGAGGACCTTAAGAAGGCAAAGCATTATATCTTTATGGAATTTTTTATTGTTTCAAGAGGATATATGTGGGATACGATCTTGGAAGTTCTGAAAGACAGAGTCAATGATGGTGTTGAAGTACGTTTTATGTACGATGATGTAGGATGTGTGGATCTGCTCCCTTATAAATATTACAAAGAGCTTGAGCGGTTTGGGATCATGGCGATGCCATTTAATCCGATCAAACCATTTGTTTCAACGGCATGGAATAACAGAGATCATAGAAAAGTAGTTGTGATCGATGGGCATACAGCATATACTGGTGGATTGAATTTATCTGATGAATATATTAATAAGGTTGAACGTTTTGGATATTGGAAAGATGCTGGACTTAAGGTGACGGGAGATGCAGTGTGGAATTTCACTGTTATGTTTTTGCAGGTATGGAATGCGATCCGTAAGACAGATGAAGGATATGGAGCCTTTCTGCCACATAAGCATTATGAAGATGCCTTTAAAGGAAAGGGATTTATACAACCTTATGCGGATAATCCATTAGATCATGAGATCGTTGGAGAGAACGTATATTTAAATATCATTAATACTGCAAATCATTATGTTTATATTTACACCCCATATCTGATCATTGACAACGAGATGACAACAGCTCTTTGCCTTGCTGCCAAAAGAGGAGTTGATATAAAGATCGTAACTCCTGGAATTCCAGATAAGAAGTTAGTATTCTTATTGACACAATCTTATTATAAGCAGTTGGTGGAAGCTGGAATCATATTTATGAATATACTCCTGGGTTTATTCATGCAAAGTGTTTTGCAAGTGATGATAAGGTGGCAACAGTTGGAACGATCAACATGGATTATCGAAGCCTTTATCTGCATTTTGAAAATGGTGTTTTTATGTATAAGAATGATGCAGTTATGCAGTTAAAACATGATATGGAGAAAACATTTGAGATCAGCCAGAGGATCACAAAAGAGATGTGTCAAGGAAATTTAAGAAAAACATTGACGCAGAGTGTCTTACGATTACTGGCACCATTACTATAAGAGGATGAGATGGAAAGTTACAGAGATTTTGCAAGGGTGTATGATGAATTTATGGATCAGACACCATATGATGAATGGCTTTTAAATATTTTAAATATATTCAAAGAATATAAGATTGATAAAGATGCACAGGTATTAGATCTTGGATGTGGGACAGGAAAGATGGCACGAAAGCTTGCAAGAGAAGGTTATCAGGTTACGGCTGTTGATAATTCTATGGATATGCTGGAGATCGCGGCTAGTGAAGAGGATGATCATATTTTATATGTATTGCAGGACATGGTGTCATTAGAGCTTCCGCAGCAGGTAGATGCAGCGGTTAGTATCTGCGATTGTATGAATTATATTCTAGAGGAAGAAGATTTAAAAGAAGCATTCAGAAGAGTCAGAGAATTTTTAAAAGAAGATGGTGTGTTTGTATTTGATATGAACAGTCATTATAAGTATAAAGAGATCCTTGCGTGCAATACATTTGCAGAAGACCGTGAGGATGCGAGCTTTATCTGGGATAATTTTTATGATGAAGAAGAACGTATCAATGAATATCAGTTGAGCCTGTTTATTCAGAATGAGCAAGGTACATATACAAGTACGAAGAATTACATTTACAGAAAGCTTACGAACAAGAAGAGGTTGTAAGCTTTCTTTATGAAGCGGGATTTTCATTCGTACGTGTTCTGGATGCAGAGACAATGGATGAAGTTAAAGAAGATACACAAAGATTATATTATATTGCAAATTGAAAGGAAAAAAGATGAACGATTATATTATCAGAGGAACAGCAGCAAATGACCAGGTTCGTTTTTTTGCTGCATATACAAAAGATGTCGTGGAGACAGCAAGACAGAAACATAATACAAGTCCGGTAGCAACGGCAGCACTTGGAAGGTTATTAACAGCCGGAGCTATGATGGGAAGTATGTGTAAGAATGACAGTGATGTGATCACATTACAGATTCAGTGCAGTGGACCGATCGGTGGGTTGACAGTAACAGCTGATTCTAAGGCAAATGTGAAAGGATATGTAAATAATCCAGATGTGATGCTTCCTCCAAGTAAAGAAGGGAAATTAGATGTTGGGAAAGCATTAGATCTAGGTGTTTTGACAGTGATCAAGGATATTGGATTAAAAGAGCCTTATTCAGGACAGACACATTTAGTATCTGGAGAGATCGCAGAAGATTTAACATATTATTTTGCGGCAAGTGAGCAGATTCCAACATCTGTAGCACTTGGAGTTTTAATGAACAAAGATAACACGGTTCGTCAGGCAGGTGGATTTATCATTCAGATGATGCCATATGCAGAGGAAGAGACGATCAGTAAGTTAGAGAAGAAGATCGCAGAATTCAAATCCGTAACTTATGCATTAGAGCATGAACATACACCAGAGAAGATGATGGAGGATCTCTTAGGTGATATGGATATGAAGATCTATGAGAAAGTTCCAACACAATTTCATTGTAACTGTTCCAAAGAGAGAGTAGAAAAAGCAGTGATTTCTGTTGGAAAAAAAGAGATTCAGAACATGATCGATGATGGAGAGCCAATTGAAGTAAACTGCCATTTCTGTAATACACATTATCATTACAGTGTGGATGATCTTAAGAGAATGTTAAATGAGGCAACAAGATAAGCCGTTTTAAATGTGGAGAATCCTGCTTTGCAGGATTCTTTTTGAATAATGGAGGAAAACTGATGAGAACAGCGAAGAATATACTTTTGTTTGTCTTCATACTGATCATAAGTTTGAATGTAACAGTATATGCACAGGAGAATGGAGAGAAGACAGAAAATCCGGTCAAGGTAACACAGGAATCTGAGAATGATAAAGATGTGCCGTTTACGAATAGTAAAGGAGAGACAGTATATACATTGTCTGCAACTACAAGGGACAGAGAAGGTGCGATCATGATGCCGAAAGACCGTATTTTATGTCTTACTTCGGAGACGGTTGATCTAAGTGACATCGAAGTTTTGATCGATGATTCAAATGAACAGGCCAAAAAGGATCTTGAGGTTGAGGTTATATCTGCGTCTAAGAATACCGCAAAGATTTGTGTGAATTTTTCGAATCGGTATGTTTCGACTGATTTAAACTGGGATGGGAAGATTCTTGTAAAAAAAGGCAATGACGTGATCAGGGAGATTGCGATCGCTTACATGACACCATACATAAGAGATGTGCATGATACAGGATTTCAAACGTTAAGTTCATGGTCTGGTACATGGGGCGTTTTAGATGGAGAGCAATATCGTTCCTCTGGGATTGTTGATGTGTATCAGGATAATGCACAGATTTCTTTTACCTATCAGTCACAAGGAAATCAGGGAGTGAAAGCATTTCATTTATACCAAAGTGGGAATTATACATTTTCGGATGGATCATACGATATCAAGGCTCAGAATCAAGGTATCAAGGCTTATAATACAGTGAATATCCGTCTGAAACCAACTTATATCAAGCAGTTAAAAGAAGAACTGGTCAATGACCTGTATCAATACAGTTTAGATACAAAGCAGTGCGTGTTCGATGATCTGATGATTGAATATGAAGATGGATGTATCATCGGAGAAGTCACAGATTTTGTGAGACTAGGACATCAGGCAACGATCAAGCCGTTAGATAAGATGACATTAAAGGCAAATATAAAATCTACATCAAAGATTTTTCTTCAGTGGAAGAAACTTGATCGTGTCAGTGGTTATGCGATCTATCGTTATGATTCTGGAAAACAGCGATATGAAAAGATAAAAACAGTTTCAACACAGGAGACTTCCTATACAGATTCTAAGTTAAAATCTGGGAAGACATATTATTATAAAATTGTGCCATATCGTTCCATTACATATACAAATGCTGGAAATTTATGCAAGGTTGTGAATGGTTCATCTTCCAATATCGCAAAATGTATCACAAAACCGGGGAAACCAGTGATAAAGGCAAAGAAATCGGGAAGAAGAATAAAAGTAAAGATTAAAAAAGTAAGCGGAGCCAGTGGATATAAAGTATATTTAAGGAAGGGAAAGAAAGGCCGGTATAAAGTTGTTAAAACATATAAAGGCAATCGGACCCGTACGTATAAGAGTCGAAAGTTAAAAAGAAAAAAGATGTATTATGTGAAAGTACGTGCATATAAAACATATCAATCCAAGAAATACTTTGGAAAATATTCAAAAACGAAAAAAGTCAAAATTCCAAAGAAGTGATGATGTGAGAAAAAAGACAGATGAGGTGATTCTTCTCATCTGTCTTTTTCGATTTACGAATTATTCTTTTTCGTCAGATTCTTCGGATGGAGTTTCTGTTTCTTGTGTTTCTTCTTCAGCTACGGATGGATCATCATCAGTATCTGTGATGTTGATAGAAACATAATCTCTGTCATCTTTTGATGGTTCAGGGAAAATCTCATCATCATCAAATGAATCATCATCAAAAGATTCGTCATCGAAATCATCGTCAAAATCATCATCGGATACTTCTTTAATCTTTGCAATGATCGCTTTGATCTGATCACGGGCAACATATAAAATACCAGCAACGGTAGCGATGGCAGTGATCAGTTTAAAAAGGTCTTTTATGGTTTTCTTCATAACGAAAAACTCCTTTCTTTTTCTATTATTATTTTATAATGAATCAA
>ENA-OQCO01000654-OQCO01000654.1-human-gut-metagenome-genome-assembly--contig:-NODE-654-length-17771-cov-3.757255_pt1 | contig 17771 bp, 14 predicted proteins | sample MGYA00242500_ERZ504582 | MGnify/ENA primary metagenome ERZ504582 (study PRJEB26092, sample SAMD00036346) | human gut metagenome | host: Homo sapiens | study: EMG produced TPA metagenomics assembly of...
GCAGTTCCCACCGATGCTCCCAATCCGCCTATAACCGGCGCAATGAGCCTCATCGGCGTTGGTATTGCAGCGATCGTTGCGAGCGCAGGCGTTGTTATCTTCCGCAAGAAGGAAGAAGACTGAGCCTGAATCCTGCTCGGTACACGGCGGAAGTCAACGCTGCGAGTGATGAAAATCAGCGTAACGAGTGACTGAAACCGATACTGTGCATGAACAACAGCATAATCCCGACCGAATCGGATTTCCGATTCGGTCGGGGCTGCAAGCCCCGCAGGATGCAAATCCCTGCGGGGCTTGTGTCGTATGAAAATGCGAACGCAAAAGAATCAGAGACCATATCCTATATGAAAAAATATCAAGAAAGTGCATTTTCTATAAGATTGGGGTTGAAATTTTCGTCTCAATAAGTTAAAATAGGATATAGATTTATGCAAAAGTCATTCATGAGGTGAAATGAAGGATATGTACGGCATTCGGGCGGATGAATTGGATATGCATTCGATCATTGCCGAAAGCATAATCGGCTTTTTGCTTCAGCATACCGGAATAATGATTCAAAGACAGGATATTTCAATGAATTCATCCGTGTGTGCTGCTGCCGTCCCGCTGCTGCCGCGATTCGGAATTTCGCCGGAGAGACTGCTGAATGAATGCGAAAAAACAGAATGCGGCTTGCCGTATTCGAATATGCGGAAATATCGAGGCATAAATATTTTTGAACAAGTTTCCGCAAAAACGGATATCTGTGCTTTAACCCGACGATTGAGTTCCTAAACAGCTTTTGCGTTCGATGCACGGAGCTGCTTCCAATGCCGGAAATGCCGCAAAAAATTGTTTTTCCGTGCAGCACGGAATATGCCTGCGCACGGCTTTTGACTTATTATTGCTCCGGCTGCCGCTGCATCATGACGGACAGCGTCAGAACAGCATTGTTTCGCTCCTTTGCGCTTGCGGGCGGGTTTGAAACAAAAAGGCTTTATGAACGCGCTGTTCATTCGGCGGAACGTGCCGTGCTTGCTGCTTTCGGAAATTCGGACGGGGGGAAATTCGGCGGAGTGCAGGCTTCTGCTGCGGCGATACTGCTGAGCAGTGCAAAAATGACTTTAGTGCAATAGTTTGAAGGAGAATTGACTGACTTATGAAAATTAAATGGTATGGACATTCCTGCTTTCTTTTGACGGACAGCAACGGCAGCACCGTTCTGACCGATCCGTGCGATCCGTCCTACGGTTATGAAATACCGCCCATGCATGCAGATATCGTGACAATAAGCCACGAACACAACGATCACAACAACATCAGCATTTTGCGCGGCAATACCGAGATTATCCGCAGCCCGGGCGAATACAATGTCAAGGGCATTCATATCACGGGTGTTGAAACTTTACATGATCGCAGCGGCGGTGCGCTTCGCGGCAAAAACACCATGTTTATTTACGACATGGATGATATGCGCATACTTCATTGCGGCGATCTCGGCATGATTCCCGACGAAGAAACAATTGCAAAAGTCGGCCATATTGACATCATGCTGGTTCCGATCGGTGCGATTTACACAATAGATGACCTTGAGGCGCGTGAACTTGCAAATATTCTGAAGCCCAAAGTCGTTATACCCATGCACTATAAAACCCCGAAGCTTAAACTTGAGCTTTGCCCGCTGGCACCCTTCATTGATGCGGCAAAGGACTGCCGAATTCACAACCTTAACGATTGTGAAGCAACAATTACAAAGATGAGCCTCGGTGAGGACAGGGTGCTGATTCTGCGCCCGTATGACGCCGAAAGAGACGAATGACATTTGAAACGAACGTGACGGAACCGAATCTGCCGTAAATGCTTCCGAAACAAATAACCGCCGCAGGAACTTTGCCTGCGGCGGTTTTCTTTGCTCAAAGAAAGCTCAGAATTACGAAGAATGCTTAAGCATTCTTATTTAATAATCATCCGATAAAGGATTAAAGATCATAATACCTTTCAAATTCGGCGGGATGCGGAATCTGATTGATGCGTGCAGCCTCTTTGCGCTTGCGATCGATCCAGATATTGAGGAGCCTCTCGGGGAATACACCGCCGCGGGTCAGATAGTCATGGTCTGCTTCAAGGGCATCAAGTGCCTCGTCAAGGCTCTTGGGAAGGCTGTCGATCTTTGCTTTTTCCTCTTCGGGAAGGTCAAACAGGTTGAAATCATAGGGACCCCAGCCGCATACGGAAGGATCGATTTCGTTGATAATGCCGTCGAGACCTGCCATAAGGATTGCCGCATAAGCATAGTAGGGGTTGCAGGTTCCGTCGGGGTTGCGCAGCTCGAAACGCTTAGCCATGGGCGATTTTGCGTAAGCGGGGATGCGAATTACCGCAGAGCGGTTCGCTGTTGCATAGCCGATGGTAACGGGAGCTTCAAAGCCGGGAACAAGGCGTTTGAAACTGTTGGTGGACGGGTTTGTGATTGCGCAAAGACTCTTTGCATGTTTAAGCAGACCGCCCATGAAGTTGTGTGCAAGCTTGGAGAGCTGAGCATAGCCGTTTTCATCATAGAAAAGGGGCTTGCCGTCCTTGGTGAGCAGCATGTGAACGTGCATACCGTTGCCGGCTTCCGCATAGATGGGCTTGGGCATGAAGGTTGCGGTGCAGCCTTCTTCAACGGCAGCGTTGCGGATGATGTATTTTGTTACCATGGTGTTGTCTGCCATTTTGACAACATCATCAAGCTCAACCTCGATTTCAAGCTGACCGGGGCCGCCGACTTCGTGGTGATGATACTTGACTTTAACGCCCCAATCTTCCATAAGCATGCACATTTCGCTGCGGAGATTGTAATACCTGCTGCGGAGCACCGATGTGATAGCCGCCCTTGTGCGGAATCTGGAAACCGTCTTCACTGCTGCCGGTGTTCCAATCGGCTTCTTCGGTGTCAATTTCACAGCGAACGCATTCGGGACGAGTCTCGAACTGAACATTGTCAAACACATGGAATTCGAATTCCGGTCCGATGATCATTTCGTCGGCAATGCCGGATTCACGCATGTATTCAACAGCGCGCTTGATAACGTTGCGGGGATACTGATCGAACGGGCGGTTCTCGGGGCGGTCGATAATCATTGCATCGCCGCTCATGGTGAGGGTCGGAACCTCCGCAAAGGGATCGACAGCAGCGGTGGAAAGGTCGGGAATGAAGACCATATCGCTGTTTTCAACGGGTGCGTAGCCGTAGTTGGAACCATCAAAGCCGATGCCGTATTTCATCGTGTTTTCATTAAAACGGGCGGCGGGGATGGTGATATGACGCCAACGACCATCGATATCGGTCATTTTGAAATCGACCATTTCAATTTCATTGTCAAGGATGAATTCCTTTGCCTGCTCAATTGTTTTAAACAGCACGGGTGAAACCTCCTGAATAGGTAAAATTTTTTGAACGAAACAAAACCCATTGCTTCCGTTCATGCTTATTGTGACAGATTTTTGCCGATATGTCAAGGAAAACACGATATATATTTACCTGTATACGAAAAGCAAACGGCGATGCGGCAATTTCTTAGCCGTATCTTATCCGTGTACATGATAAAATTAAACGCACAGCAACCGAGAGGCTTTGCTGCGCCGTCAAATCGACAGGCACAGAATAAAAACATACGAAATCAATGCGTATGCGGCCGAAACGGTGCATCGGAAAAATCAGGAGGAAGGTTAATGGATATTTTTGATATTTTAACGCTTATCGGCGGTCTGTGCCTGTTTTTGTTCGGCATGAACGTAATGGGTGACGGACTGGAGCGCAGAGCGGGCGGAGGGCTGAAGCTTTTGCTCGGCAAGCTGACAAACAACCGCATGAAGGGCTTCCTGACGGGTCTCGGAGTGACGGCGGTGATTCAAAGCTCATCAGCAACAACGGTTATGGTCGTTGGGTTTGTTAACTCGGGACTCATGACGCTTAAACAGTCCATCGGTGTTATCATGGGGGCGAACATCGGCACAACGGTAACGGCGTGGATTCTGAGCCTCGGCGGAATTTCAAGCAGCAATGTCTTCGTTCAGCTTTTGAAACCCACATCGTTCACACCCGTGCTTGCATTGATCGGAATGATTCTTTTGATGACGGGGAAAACGGACAAAAAGAAGGATACCGGCACAATTCTGCTCGGTTTTGCAACGCTGATGTTCGGAATGGATACAATGTCCGGCGCTGTTGCCGGGCTTGCGGATGTTCCCGCCTTCCGCAACATGTTCATAATGTTCAAAAATCCGCTTTTCGGAATGCTTGCGGGTGCGGTGCTGACGGCGATAATCCAAAGCTCATCGGCCTCCGTCGGCATTTTGCAGGCGTTGACCGTCACGGGACAGGTATCTTACGGCGCGGCGATTCCGATCATCATGGGACAAAACATCGGAACCTGCATAACGGCGATCATATCCTCTTTCGGAGCCAACAAGAACGCAAAGCGTGCCGCAATCGTGCATCTTTCGTTCAACGTTATCGGCACGGTGGTTTGGCTGATGGTGTTCACGATCGTTTCCTATGTTTTCAAACCACTGTTGTTTGATACGGCGGCAAGTTATTTCGGCATTGCTGTCGCGCATTCGCTTTTCAATATCCTTTGCACCGCGCTGCTGTTTCCGGCTGCGCCCCTGCTTGAAAAAATTGCGGTTCGGCTTGTTCCGGACGGAAACAAGAAGGACACGATCTCCGAACTGGACGACCGCCTGCTTGCAACACCCGCAATCGCGCTGGAACAATGCGAGCGCATGGTTGAAACCATGGCGGAGGAGACGGCGGAGGCTTTCAAACTGAGCATGGATATGCTCACGAATTATGATGCGGATTCGGCGGGAAAAATACGTAAAGCCGAGGATAACAGCGATCATCTGGAGGACATCATCGGGACGTATCTCACCAAACTCAGCAGGAATCAGTTGACGGAGGACGACAGTGCGGAGGTTTCCAAGCTGCTCAAAGCGATAGGCGATTTTGAACGAATTTCGGATCACAGCGTCAATATTCTTGAATCGGCGGAGGAACTCCGCAGCAAAAAAATCGAGTTTACCGGACGGGCAAAGGCGGAACTCGGCGTGCTTTGCAGTGCCGTTTCCGAAATTTTGACGGCTGCATGTGCCGCATTTAGGGACAGTGATCCCGAAAAAGCGATGAAAATCGAACCTTTGGAGCAGGTTATTGATGATTTGAAGGTTCAGCTGCGCGACAGGCACATTGCACGGCTCAAGAACGGCGAATGCACGGTTGAAGCGGGATTCATTTGGTCTGACATACTGACGAATCTTGAACGTGCATCGGATCACTGTTCCAACATTGCTCTATGCGTTATTGATGCGGGCAAACACAATATGAACATGCATGAATCTCTGTCCGAAATGAAGAAGGATAATCCCGCATTCGAGGACGAGTTTGACATGTACACCCGCAAGTATCGCATAACAGGCTGATAACGGAGCGACAGCATTGCCGCATTGCGGCAAAACCATATTCAATCGTTAATTTCTTCATGCATACAAAAAGCGGACGGAGGCGGAACCGTCCGCCTTTTTGTTGTGCCGCACTCCTTTTCGAAACAGCCGGAGACCGTTTGAATTTCGGCATAAAGCGGCAGTACTTAAACGAAATTAAATCAATGTCCGGATTCAATCGAAAAAGCAGGTTTTGCGGATAAATTCGCACTTCGGGCAAACGGCGGGTTTTATGCATTGCGCGGAAGGGGAATGAGGGATATAATCAATCGTGCGGTGCGGCGGAAGGCGTGTCTGCCCGCAAAACATCGCATCCGCAAAACGGGTAAACGGATATAAATGAAAAGGAAGGAAGCTTTCGCTGCGGCGGGAGCAGCGGTCATAAAAACGGTTATGAAGATTAAGGCGGCTCGGAATTCAATCGAAACCGATTCATCCGGCAAAGAAAACACGGCAGTCAATGCGAACACGGCGGCGGGGGAGGAAAAGACTTTTCTCGGCACGGAACCCATCGGCAGGCTGCTGTTTAAGCTGGCTGTGCCGACGGTCATTGCGCAGCTTGTGAACATGCTTTACAACATTGTTGACAGAATCTATATCGGTCATATACCGGGTGACGGCAGTGCCGCGCTGACGGGCGTGGGCGTGTGTATGCCGCTCATACTTATCGTTTCCGCGTTTGCCGCATTTGTGGCCTCCGGCGGTGCGCCGCGCGCTTCAATAAGCATGGGCAAGGGTGATTATGACTCCGCCGAAAAAATTCTCGGCGGCTGTGTTTTGATGCAGGTTGTGATTTCCGCCGTGCTGACGGTGGTTCTGCTTGTGTTCGGCAGGGATCTGCTGCTTGCATTCGGTGCAAGCGAAAACACGATTGATTATGCGGCGGATTATATGAGCATATATGCGATAGGAACGCTCTTTGTGCAGCTGACGCTCGGCCTGAATGCCTTTATCACGGCGCAGGGCTTTGCAAAATACGGGATGCTGACGGTGCTTATCGGCGCCGCTGCAAATATCGTGCTCGATCCGATTTTTATTTTCGGTTTCAAAATGGGCGTTCGCGGCGCGGCGCTTGCAACAGTCATTTCGCAGGGGATATCCTGCATATGGGTCATTTTGTTCCTGCGCGGGGGAAAAACGGTTTTGAAGCTGAAGCGTGAAAACATACGCTTTGCTCCGCGCATTATACTTCCGTGCATCGCACTCGGGCTTGCAACGTTCATCATGCAGGCAAGTGAAAGCGTGATTTCGGTATGCTTCAATTCATCGCTGCTGAAATACGGCGGGGACATTGCCGTGGGCGCAATGACGATCCTCACAAGCGTGATGCAGTTTGCAATGCTGCCGCTGCAGGGCGTTGCGCAGGGCGCACAGCCGATTTTGAGTTATAATTTCGGGGCAAAAAATGCCGACCGTGTTAAAAAGACTTTTTTCCGTCTGCTCACCGTAAGCCTCTGCTATTCCGTCGCGCTTTGGGCTTTCGTGATGCTGGTTCCGAAAACCTTTGCCGGAATATTCAGCCCGAATCCGGAGCTTGTAAATTTCACCGGTGATGCTTTGCGAATATACTGCGGTGCGCTCTTCCTTTTCGGAATTCAAATCGCCTGCCAGATGACTTTTGTTTCCATCGGCAACGCGGGCTGCTCAATAATCGTTGCGGTTCTCAGAAAATTTGTGCTGCTCATACCGCTGATTTATATCATGCCGCAGCTGCTTGCGGATAAAACAAATGCGGTTTACACTGCCGAACCGGCTGCCGATGCAATTGCGGTAACATGCACGGCGATACTGTTTTCAATCGAATTCCGAAAAGCCTGAAAAAACTGAATTCGGATTCCGCAGGCGGAACACAAACCGCAAAAACGGACTTGCGGGTTTAGCCCTCCGAAACAATGCTCCGCAGTGCCCGGTGCTTTACGATAATGTGCTGACGGAATAATGTATCGATAACAAAAAGCCGCCTTCCGAAACTGTCGGTCGGCGGCTTTTGTGAACCCGATATCCTAAATAAGCTTGTTATACAAAATTTTTGTTAACTCTGATTTAGTTATGATTCAGTCAATGTTCATAGGGAGCATGAAACGAGCGACTCTTTAAGCGTTGAAAAAATGATAATCAAACTTAATATCCTCTTCATACGTAAATCCCTCCAAGTTTTTACTCAAACCTGATATTTTCCGCAATATAAGCGGCAAGCCCTGCGGCGTTGTCAACGCTGTTGGAAAGCTCAATGATAACGAACACGGGGTTGTCCTTCGTGAATGCGGCTGCGGCGGGGTTTTCGAACGCATGGAAGCCCTTTCCGACCGTCCAGTCGTTGGGAGTGCATTCATGATAGGCGGAGGTCCAGCCGCTTTCGAAATCAGCGGAGCTTCGCTGACGGCGTGATAATTGGATTCGGTGAAAAGGCGAACATGGTTCATGAGCGTGGCTGCGGCATAGACGCCTGCAACGCCGTCGGACTCATAGGCCTGCTTGTCATATTCGGCGGCACATACGGCGCCGACACAATTGCCGTTTTCGTCAAGAATAAGCTTGCGCATATCCATTCCGGCGCAAAAGTCCGAAAGGGAAGCGGAAGCGCCGTCGGCTTCGGCTTTGACCGTCCAGCCCTCGGGCAGCACAAAGTTGACAGAGAAAGCGGAGGCGGAGCCTGCGGCGGGGAAAGTGACTTTCACAGGCTGACAGGCATTTGTGTACCCGCTGAAAACGGGAACCGCCGTTGCGGGCGGAGCTGTCGGGACGGCGGCGGGGGAAGCTTCTGCGGCGGGGGACTGCGGTGCGGGTGTTCCGTCAGCCGATGAGGGCTGCTTTTGGCACGCTGCAAAGGAAAAAACGGTCACGATTGCAATTGAAAATGCAGCAATTGCTGCAAGCACTTTCGCCGAGCGGCGAACGATTGAGTGGTTGTGTTGCGTCATTGTTGTTCGTCCTTTCTGAATTTCGGTCAATGGAGAAATATTCGGTTCGAACTCTCGATCCAAGTGAATTATACATCAAATCAAAAAAAAAACGGTTTTTGCACCTTTAGAACCGAAATAACAAACTATATTTTATTAAGGCAAAACTGTTAACGGCGAATGAACCGGCATTGCCCGCGTTGTCTTTGACAGATGCGATATTTTGCGGTATAATAACGTGAATTCATGTGCCTCGCGCGGCGGGACAAGGGGAATGAACGTTCGTCCGTCGGCGCGGGGATGGAAAGGAACAAAATGATGACACAAAAAAGGTTCAATGCGCTGCTTTCAATGCTGCTTTGTGCGGCGATGCTGCTGAGCATGGTCGCTATGCTTTCGGGCTGCACTCGTTCGGGAAAAAATGATTCCCCTGCTTTGCAGCACAAAATCCTGCATTATTACAGTGAAAAAGACAGCACTTCATACTTCTTTGTCGATGGCAAAAAACTTGAAGATCGCATCGGGAGCGGCATCAGCACCTTCCTTTCGGTTGACGGCACGTCCGCAGCCGTGATCGCTGCAACGGCTCTGTATCGCGTTGATGCAAACGGAATTATTCTCGTTTACCCTGCCGCCGTAACGCGTGCGGTGCTTTCCATGGACGGGAAAAGCATCCTTTTCGCAACGGCAACGAAGGCATTTTTGTACAGCAGCGACACGGGCGAAACGACCGAGTTCGAAGGCATTGAAGCTGAAACCGTGCTGAGCCTTGCGCTTTCCGAGGATGCAAAAACAGCCGCCGTGACCGTCGGTCAAAAGGGCGGAAGGACGGCGACCTATATCTGTTCCGAAGGAAAGGCCGAAAAGAACAGCGAGGATACATATGCGGTTGCGATTTCAAACGGAGCGGAGCGCATGTATTGCCTTGAATATGTTGACGGCGAGCTGACCGGGAGACTGCATTTTGTTCAGAACGGCAAGGATTCCGTTATCAGCACCAATGCGTCGCGTTATTTTGAAGTAAATCGCGATGCAACCGAAATAACTTTTGACGTTAAATCCAAAACGCATTACAGCGCAAAGGGCAGCGAGGCAAAGCAGCTTGTTGATGCTTCCGCGCTTTCGCTTGCGGGTGCGCAGTATTCAACGATGGGCGGCAGCGAATGCACCGTTCTGCTCAAAAATGCCGGCAGCCTGTTCAACAGCATGTTCTACACCGAATACAATGCCAAGGATTCGGACGGCAACCAATTCGTTGAATACGATTTGTATTTTGTAAATTCCTCCAAAAAGGCTGTGAAGCTTGTCGGCGGTGCAACCCAATTCACCGTTCAGCCGGACGGAACAAGCGTTTACTGCGTTGTTGACAGCAGTCTTTACACCGTTTCCGCATTCAACCCCAAAAAACCGGAGCTTGTTGAAAGCAATGTTTATGCTTTCGGTGCGGATGAAGGTTTCAAGAACGTTTATCTGACCGATATTTACGGCAATGTTCGCCTCAAAAAGGACGGCGCGGCGAAGCTTTCGGACATCATTCTGATGAACATTTCTCATTCCGCAATGATGAACAACGGCACTCTGCTTTGCATCGGGCTTTATGACAACGGAGGAACTCTTTGCAGCATTAAGGGCACCGAGAGCAAGATTCTTGACGAAAACGTTTATTATTTTGAAGTTTACGGCGATGTTGCCGCTTATTACAAAAAAGCCGGCAGCAAGGACGGGCTTTATGACGTCTATATGTCCGAAGACGGCGAGAATTTCACCCTCTGCGTTGAGCAGGCGGCAATCGGCGGCAAGGCTTCCTGACGGCTCGGCAGCGGTTTTTGAATAAAATCCGCAAAAGGGATCGGAACAGCCTGTAAAGTTTCATACAGAGAATCTGCAATCCCTTTTGCATGGCGGCAGTGTCGTGCAAAGGGGGTTTTTAAAGCAAAAGATTCTGCTTTTGAAATTTATTTACGTAATCAGAAACAGTTTTTAAAATATATTGAATTTGGGTGCAATATTTTGCGGTCGCCGTGCATTAACATGGCGAAAGGAAGGAAAGGAGAAACAAAATGCTGATATTAAGTGCAATTAATCCGGAACAGGCACTTTCCGACGATGAAGCGGAGCTTATGGAACTTGACCTTGCCGCTGTTGCAGCAGGCAGCACGGAAGCGTTGGAACGACTCTATAACACGGCTAAAGCGGCGGTATACAGCTATTCTCTTTCCGTTTTGAGGAACGTTCAGGATGCGGAGGATGTTCTGCATGACTGCTTTGTGAACATCTTCACCGCTGCGGCAGGTTACAGGCCGCACGGCAAACCCATGGCATGGATAATCACCATTGCTAAGAACCTCTGCTTTGCAAGGCTGCGGCAGCACAATCGACAGGAACAGCTTCCCGATGAGGACTGGAGCGAGATGCTGGCGGACAATGCCGGGCTTTCAAATGAGGACAGGCTCGTTTTGCGGGAATGCCTCGGCAGGCTTTCCGAAGAGGAGAACAGGATCGTTGTTCTTCACGCCGTGGCAGGGTTCAAGCACAGGGAGATTGCTTCCGTTACGGGAATGCCGCTTGCAACCGTTCTTTCAAAATATCGCAGGGCAATCGCGAAGCTCCGCGAAAACCTTCAATAACAAAGGAGAGAAACAACCATGAAACACAACGAACAGGAAATCAAGGCGATGGTCAAAAAGGCATATTCGGCGGCAACCCCCGATGTGCTTGAGTCCGTACTCTCCGACTGCAAAAAACTGAAAGGAAGAGTCACACCCATGAAAAAGAAAAACTATCTCAAAAGCATCATTGCGGCGGCGGCCGCGGTAGTGTTCGTGCTTGCAGGCGTTATCGGCTTCGGCACATATCAAAAGGCAAACAAAGTCGTTTCAACCGTTGCGCTGGACGTTAACCCCGGCATTGAGATCACAATCAATGCAAAAGAAAAGGTGCTTGACGTTAAAGCGATGAACGATGACGCAAAAAAAGTTATCGGCGACATGAACTTTAAAGGCAGCGATCTGGATGTTGCCGTGAACGCGCTTATCGGCTCGATGCTGCGCTGCGGTTATCTGAGCGAAATCACAAACTCCATCCTTGTCAGCGTTGACAGCAGCGATGCGGCACAGGGCGAAGCCCTTCAAAAGCGAATTGCGGCTGAAATCGAGGCGATTCTGAATCAGAACGGCGGCGGTTCGGTTCTGAGCCAGATCGTGAGCCACGATGCAGAGCTTGAGAAGCTTGCGGCGGAATACGGAATCACCCTCGGCAAAGCGAAACTGATTCAGCAGATCACGAGCGCAAGCCCGCTGTATACCTTTGAATCCCTTGTTTCCCTTTCCATCAACGACCTGAACCTGCTCATGAACTCCGGCAAACTTAACCTTGGCGGAATTGACCGCAGCGGCACTCCCGCAAGCGGCGCATATATCGGCGAAGAAGCGGCAAAGCGCATTGCATTCGAACATGCGGGCGTTGCCGAAAGCGAAATCACCGAATATGAGTGCGAAATGGACTATGAGCACGGCAGAATGGTTTACGATATTGAGTTCAGCGGCAGCGACAGCACGAACGGCGGTTATATCGAATATGACTACCATATCAATGCCGAAAACGGTGAGATTCTGAAGTATGACTTTGAACACGATGATGACCACCATGCAACCCCCGCGCCCGGCAGCGAATACATCACAAGTGAAGAGGCGATCGCATTCGCTCTTGAACGCGCAGGTCTTGCACGCAATCAGGTAACGAACCTGAAAGCTGAATTTGAAACCGAACACGGCATTGCGTTGTACGAAGTTGAATTCGATGCAAACGGCTATGAATACGAAATCAAAGTTAACGCAGCGGACGGCAGCATACTGAAGTTTGACAGGGATTATGACGATGACCACAACCACGGCGGTCATCACGAAAACCCCACGGCAGCACCCACGGCAGCACCCACTCAGGCTCCCTCCGAAAGCTATATCGGCACGGAGCGTGCAAAGCAGATCGCTTTCAACCGTGCAGGCGTTTCCGCAAGCCAGGTAAAGAACCTCAAGGTTAAGCTCGATACGGACGACGGCAGGGTGATTTACGAAATTGAGTTTGATGCGAAGGGCTATGAATACGATGTTGATGTTGACGCAGTGAACGGCAATGTTGTTGACTTTGACAAGGACGTTATCGACGATGACGACGAACCCAAGCCCACTTCCGCACCCGCAGGCGATTATATCGGCACGGAGCGCGCAAAGCAGATCGCTTTCAACCGTGCAGGCGTTTCCGCAAGCCAGGTAAAGAACCTCAAGGTTAAGCTCGATACGGACGACGGCAGGGCGATTTACGAAATTGAGTTCGATGCGAACGGCTATGAATACGATGTTGATGTTGACGCAGTGAACGGCAATGTTGTTGACTTTGACAAGGATGCGATTGATGACGACGACGACGAACCCAAGCCCACTCCCGCACCCGCAGGCGATTATATCGGCGCGGAGCGTGCAAAGAAGATCGCTTTCAACCGTGCAGGCATTTCCGCAAGCCAAGCCGAAGAGCTTGAAGTTGAGCTTGAGCGAGAGGACGGCAGGATGGTTTATACCGTTGAGTTCAAGGCCGGCGGTTATGAGTATGAAGTTGAAATCGATGCGCTGACCGGTGAAATTCTTGACTATGACGTTGAAAGGGACTGATGCGGCAGGTTTTAGCTTGAAAAAGCAGGAAGTATAACCCGAGCCGAAGCAACAAAACAATAAGGATGCGTCAGTATGGAACGGCAAAGGCTGCCGAAGCGGCCGATGCCGTTCCGTTTTTTGCTGCAAATGCTCCGATGTGAATGCTCCGAATGATTATATGCGGTCAAATGCGGGGCACAATCACTTGAAAATAAACAAAGGCGGCGGAACGCTGTATAAAGAGAACGTTCCGCCGCCGGACAGTATTCAATTTTGTCAAGTCAGAAACCGAACCCTCGCTGCGCGGCAGGTGTTCAGCCGGCGTAAAGCTTATCTGTCGGGTTCAATAAGGCCGAAGTTGCCGTCTTTTCTTGCATAAATGACGTTGATGCGATCGGTTTCGGCGTTGGTGAAAACGAAGAAGCTGTGTCCGAGAAGTTCAAGCTGAAGCATGGCTTCTTCAACACTCATGGGTTTCATGCTGAACCTTTTCACGCGGACAATATGCGGACCCTCGTCCTCATCGTCGTAATCATCGTATTCGGGGGAAGCGTCGTCATAGCGGAGAGATTTCTCAAGCCGCGTTTTGTGGCGGTGAATCTGCTTTTCAAGCTTTGCAATAACGTTGTCGATAGATGCATACATATCGCCGGTGGATTCTTCTCCGCGAATGATGCCGCCCTGATAGGGGATGGTAACCTCAACAATGTGACGGTTTTTTTCGACGGCCATGGTGATAAGAACCTCGGTATCCTCGGGAAAATAACGTTCGAGCTTTGCGATTTTTTTAAGAGCCAAATCACGCAGATATTCGGAAACCTCAATGTTTTTGCCTGTAATCGTGACCTTCATGGTAATGTACCTTCCTTTCAACGGATGCTGCCGCATACGCTGCAAAATGCTGCAATGTTTCTGCGGCTGCACACTCTTTTCTTGGGAATGCATCGAACGAGTTGATTTTTGGGAAAAGAATTCGGGTTCGGGTTTGTTCGTGCCGTTTCCCTCGTTGACCTTCTCCTGAAAAGCAACCCTTACTCGGCATTTCCTTAGGTGCAGATATATTATACAGGAAGAATGCGAATTTGTACAGTACTTTTTTTGATTTTTTGGCAAAAAAGTGAATTATTCGGTTCATTCTCCGCAAAGCCGCAAAAATGGGAGGAAAAACGCCTGCCGGACTGCAAAAATCTTAATACGGACATTTTTTTGAAATTGCCCATATACGCTGCTGCGGCACAATGCGAGTGCTGTATATGAAACCTGCGGATAAGGACCGGTCACGGAAGCAGGCAAACCGAACATAATATATCGAATTAAATAAATTTTTTACGTCCGTCCTGTGTTGACTTTGATGTCTTGTGCAGTTATAATAAGATTAGTATGGGTCTTGCCGAAAAAGAAAACAAAGGTCTGTTAATTTAATGAAATTTCGCGTTAAAAGCACATTGAAATACTCCGTACAGAGAATGACTCCGACTAAGGCTGTTCGAATTGCGCTGCTTGTGATAAGCGATGCGCTGATACTTAATATTGCTTCTTTTTTGGCACTTTGGGTCAGGTTTGAATTCCATTTCGAACAGCTTGTCCGTGAGACGGAATATTTAAACAATATCCTCCGTTTCGCACCGTATTACACGGCGTTCGGACTCATTGTTTTTGCATTGTTCAAGCTTTACACAAGCCTTTGGCAGTTTGCTTCAATAGACGAATTTTTAAAAATAATCCTTGCGTGTTTTATTGTTGATGCCGGGGGCTATGCGGGAATGCATTTGATGCATCTCGGCATTCCGCGCAGTCATCCCGTGCTGAACGGAATATTCCTTGTAATAATGATAACCGGTGTGCGTTTTTCATACAGATTTATGCGCCAATACAGGCGGGCAAACAACAGCTGCAGGCGGACGATGATAATCGGCGCGGGGCAGGCAGCGACGGTTGCCCTGCGGGAGTTCCGCGCAAGCACACATTCCGAAAACAAAGTCGTTTGCCTTATCGACGATGACAAATCAAAATGGGGACAATATCTTCTCGGCGTTAAGGTTGTCGGCGGACGCGGCGACATTCTCGGCGCTGTCAAAAAATACGATATTGACGAGATTATTATGGCAATGCCGTCGGCAAGCATCCGTATGCGCAGCGAAATTCTGGATATCTGCAAGGACACCCCGTGCAGGCTTAAAACGCTTCCGGGTATTTTTCAGCTTGCAAACGGCGAGGTCAGCATCAATAAAATCCGCAATGTTGAAATTGAGGATCTTCTCGGGCGCGAGCAGGTTCGCGTTGACCTTACCGATATTTGCGGCTATGTCGGAGGCAGAGTGGTCCTTGTTACGGGCGGAGGCGGCTCAATCGGAAGCGAATTGTGCAGGCAGCTTGCTGCGCATGATCCCAAAATGCTGATTATTTTTGATATTTACGAGAACAATGCGTACGATATTCAACAGGAGCTGCGTGCGGCGCATCCGGAGCTTGAGCTGATTGTTCTTATAGGTTCGGTTCGCGATAAACAGCGTGTCCGAGATGTTTTTTCAAAATATCGTCCGGAGCTTGTTTTTCATGCAGCGGCGCACAAACACGTTCCTTTGATGGAAACAAGTCCGAATGAAGCTGTTAAAAACAATGTTTTCGGCACGCTGAATGTTGCGCTTGCGGCAGATGAATTCGGAGCGCGCCGAATGCTGCTTATCAGCACCGATAAGGCCGTTCGTCCGACGAATGTGATGGGCGCAAGCAAACGCATATGTGAAATGATAGTTCAGAATATCAATAACCATTCAAAAACGGAGTATGTTGCCGTTCGCTTCGGCAATGTTCTCGGCTCGAACGGTTCGGTGATTCCGCTCTTCAAAAAGCAGATTGAAAAAGGCGGACCCGTCACGGTCACGCACCGCGACATAATTCGCTATTTTATGACGATTCCTGAAGCGGTCGCGCTTGTTCTTCAGGCGGGCGCATACGCAAAGGGCGGAGAGATTTTTGTTCTTGACATGGGAAAACCCGTGCGCATTGACGATCTTGCACGGAACATGATACGCCTTTCCGGCTTTGAGCCGGAGCGCGATATTCAAATTGTCTACACCGGCCTGCGCCCGGGTGAAAAGCTTTACGAGGAACTGCTTTTGGATGAAGAGGGCATCAAAAAGACTGACAATGCACTTATATATATCGCAAAACCGATAGTGTTTGACGAGGAGGCTTTTGCCGAGGGCATGAAACGCCTGCGTGAAGCCTGCAATGCGGAAAACACGGGGAATGCGGCGGACATCCGCGTCATTGTGAAGTCAATTGTGCCGGAGTATCACGAGAACAAAATGCATTGATAAAACGGAATCGGAACAAAATTGAGCAATAACAAACAGAAACCCGAAAGTGTTAAATTCGGGTTTCTGTTTTCGACATTAAATTTCTGTTATGCAGGCATTGATTTGAAAAAGCTCAGCTTCTCAGCACCTTTTCGATATAGGAGCGGAGCATATCGCAGTCGCTCTTCTGCACGGTTCGGGTCGTTTTGCCGCGTGCGAGAAGCTGATTGCCGCCGCCTTTTCCGTTCATGATGCAATTGACGGCGGTGCAAAGTTCGCGCATGCTGAGCTTTATCGCCGCATCTTCCGTGCATGCCATGCAGTAATCGGTTCCGCCGGCATTCGGCGCAAACAAAAGTGAAACGCAGGGCACGGTGCTGTCTTTTTTGCAAAGCTCGTCCGCCGTGAGCTTTAAATCGTTGGCGGTTGAGCCGTCCATAACGGAACATACCACGGCGATGCCTTTTATGCGTTCCGCCGTTGAAAGCAGGCTGACGCTCTCGGCAGAGGCAAGACGGCGGCTTTTTTCGCGCAGCTCGCTTTTTGAAGATGCAAGCTCGTCTGCCTGTTTGCGAATTGCGGCGGGCAATTCCTCGCGGGAGGTTGAATACTGCTTTGCAAGCGCGGAAACGATGTTTTGAACCGTGCGCACTGCTGCGGTAGCTCTGCCTCCGCAAACGAACCAAAGCCGCGTTCCTCCCTTGTAATGCTGAGCATCGGTGAACAGAATCGTTCCGACACCGCCCGTTGCCGCAAGATGCGTGCCGCAGCAGGTACAGGAATCGATTTTTCCGTTGTCGATATAAACAATTCGTACAGCTTTTGCGGGCAGCACGGGTTCGCAAATGTTATTTTGGGGTTTGTCGGATTTTTTATTCTTATCGTTTCCGACAGCTTTATCGGATTTTTTCCGCAGAGTGCGTGTTGACGCATCCTCCGGAGTTGTAACTTCCGTATGCACCGACAGATTTGCACGCACGGCAGCATTTGCAGCACGCTCAAGCTCCTCAAGCTGAGCCTGCTCAAGAGGAATATCGAAATCTATCGTGCAGTAATCCGCTGCCATGTGAAAACCAACGTTCACCGCACCGAACAGCTTGTTCGCAAGCCCGGAAACAATATGTTCTCCGGTGTGCTGCTGAGCATGGTCAAGGCGGGTGTCAACGTCAAGTATTACACGAACGATTGTTCCCACAGGAATTTCAGCATCACAAAAATGAACAACGCTGCCGTTTTCGGTGTGGGCATCGGAAATTCGAACGGTCTGCTCCGCTGCGGAGTTGTCGGGCCTGAAAACAATCGAACCCCTGTCGGCAGGCTGCCCGCCGCCTTCGGGATAAATCATTGTTCTGTCAAGTATGATTTTGTACGCGCCGCTGCGCTCATCTTTTCACAGGAGAGCACCGTCGCACCGCATTCGGTGATAATGGGAGTCAGTAATAAAGCAGTTCGGTCATTTG
>ENA-OQCO01000658-OQCO01000658.1-human-gut-metagenome-genome-assembly--contig:-NODE-658-length-17729-cov-1.873196_pt1 | contig 17729 bp, 14 predicted proteins | sample MGYA00242500_ERZ504582 | MGnify/ENA primary metagenome ERZ504582 (study PRJEB26092, sample SAMD00036346) | human gut metagenome | host: Homo sapiens | study: EMG produced TPA metagenomics assembly of...
ATAATTTCCACATCATCTCTTAATTTCATTCCATTACTGAGGCCCTGTATCCATCCTTCATTAACAGTTTCTTTCATATCCAACTTCTTCGCAATCTCTGGCAAAGGGAAATTACATAACCAAATGACTTTCATTCACTGATTCCTCCAGATAAAATTCTGCTTTCCTAGTATTCCAATAAAACAACACACATGTGAAGAACACATGATAGAACATCGGTTCTGAGTTTAAGATCATTGCCATAATTGCTATGATACAAATAAAATAACCTATACTTTTTTCTGAAAACCGTAAACAGCCTCTAATCCACAAAACCGTATAGTAAATTCCCATACCGATACCATAATATACATATGCAGTAGTAATTGAACTAGTTCTGGCGTCAACCTTCGATCCCATTGCATTCACCAAAATTTGAATAAGATTATTAGCCTGTGCCCTACCCACTCCCAAGGGATATCGAATTGACAAAACCAAGTCACTATATATGGAATAAACTCGTGTGGTATATGATATATTTTGTGTTTCTATCTTTTGAGTAACAGAATTCGGTAAAACACTATATATAGCGGACATAATTGTATCATTAAATCCAAGTCCAAAAACTATAATCAGCGCAAGAATTGTCACTATATATGCAAAGACCTTATTATGCGAATATATCAATTTATACATACACAAAATGCCAATACAAAACATAACAGCATATCCTGTAGTTGAGTATGTAGACAATATTGTCAAGACAAGGATTACAGCAGAAATAATATCCTTTACCTTTGGCTTTGGTTTCAGAGCTAGTAACAAAAGAGCAAAATTTAGAAACCCTTGATACATTCCCGGTTCCCAAAAAATACCGCCATTTCTATTAGGCACATCTATATTCATACAATAAAAAATGCATGTCTTGTAACGCATACCTGTACTTTCAATATAAAAGCCCGGAAAACTGTTCATAAAAAACTCTGTATTACTCCAACAAATCAGAGATATTGCAGCTAATATCGTCATAAATGTAACAAAGCATTTAATAAAGATCTGATAATCCACTTTTTTTAATAATTTGATAACATATATAAAAAAACTGCTACATTTGATAAATAAAGTCCCCACAGATATATTTCCCCCCATATCACCATATCCACAATAGACACAATAATAAGAAGAAACATGAAAATTTCCACTGGTCTCTTTCGTACGCATAGTCCATTTTTCGAAATCCAACACAAAAAAAATTGTTGCTAAAATCAAATTAATTTGTTGTAATTCCGAGGCATAAACCGCCATATATACACTGCCAGAGTTGACATAAACAAAGGCAATTAGAAGAAATGCCCCGATATAGCAACTGATATTTTTTCGAATAACAATTTTCATTCTTATGTTACCTTTCCATTGTTAATCATGTTTTACTTTACAACATCACAGAACAACTGATATATTCTATCCTGAATAGCCTTTTGTGAATGATTACCTTTTGCAACATTTAATGCATTTCTTGCATACTGTTCTCTCATATCTGCCTTTTGATAAGCAGTTTTCAGCACCTTAGATAACGACGCAATTGTATCGGCTGTCCAACCACACTCTCGTTCTGCAATGTATTCAATACTTGCCAATTCTTTCGAACCAAGTCCAATGACAGCTCGTCCCACAGCAAAGTATTCCACAAGCTTTGTACTAAAAGAATATTTCATGTATTCAATGTCTGTATTCTCAAAGGATTCCACATGGAGGAGAATATCTGCTCTCTTCAAATTTACTGCCTGTTCTTCTTGAGGAACATAAGGAAAAAGCTTTGTATGTTCAAATTTTTGGAAGCGCTCTTGATATACCTGAACTTGCTTCGGTGGAGCAAAGACTTCCAGTTCAAATGCCATACCTTCAAGATTCAACTGTTCAATCAAGGCAGCTACTTCAAGCAAAGTTTCACCTCTGTGAAAGTGCAATCCACCAGAGAAAATAATTCTTATACAGTCATCGTTATTAGATTGATATGGAATATCATTAAACTCAAATACACAATTGCTGGCATAACTATATGGTACACCATATTCCGATGTATAATACTCCGCCATCTTTTTTCCGATTCCCAAATTATATTTGCAATACTTATGGATTTTTTTTAATTGATGGTTGAGAACCTTGTTAAACGGTCTGGACAATGCAGACCCTGTGTACATTGTGGAACGCCAATCATCCATGCAATGAAAAACAATCGGCCGACGAAGTCTTCGAGCAATTTTTATTGCTTGGTTCATCACACGAATTCCCCCACCCATGGTATAAATCAAATCTGGGGCAAACTCTCTTATATACTTCCAATTTTCTTTTGAAATATGTGCAGGCCAACAATCAACCATACCGTGCAAGAATTCACCAAAACCACTTGCATTTTGGGCTTGAGATATAACAGCTTTGGGATGATTGTCAACAGAATTTTTCTTTTTTTCAACTTCGCTATTACTTTATCAATGTATGCATCTTTAATATCCATGAAGATTGTATCAACTAGCTGAGCATGATCTTTAATCCGATAATCGATACAATACTGTCTAAATTCAACATCGGGCATTTTATATAACATATTTTTCATTGTAGTACCAGTAGCGCTTTTATCTCCCATCAGTATTGTATTAACAATTAAAACTTTCATGAGACCACCTCTTTTTCTCGGATACGTTTTCACATTTTAACAATTTTTCTTGCTGGATTGCCAACCCCATGTTTTCTTTTTCACCAATATTTTTGGTTACTATCGCTCCTGCACCTATACAGCACTCATCATCCAAACAACTTCCTTTTAAAATCATTGCATTTGCCCCTACAAACACATTTTTTCCTATGCTGATTCCCTTTTTCTTAGCGTTTTCAAAATCTTTCGTAGAATGCCGTATACTTGGTACCATGCTATGGAAATCGGTATCAAACAACTTTACTCCATCACCCATATCTGTCCAGTCCCCAATTATTATCTCATCGGTACAGGTGATAGATACATTTGACATTCCCACATGGCTTCCAATTCGCAACCTACCACCTAAAACTTGTATTGAAGTACGATATCCACACCCAATTGGATTATATGAAAGCCCTGAATTAATTCGAACATCATCGCCAATGGCAATCTCTCCACCATTTTTCTTATAAGAATACGACCGTTACTTCGTAAATTTTTACCATAATGTACCCCTTTAAGCATAAAATAGAGTCTATTGATTGGAGTCAGATAAACCACTTTAGTTTTTCAATTATTTTATAAATCATTCGCCGCTCCCTAATCTACTGCATTGTAGAAAAATAACAATCTAACATTTTTGCACTCTTATGGTAATCAAAGTTATTCTTAGCATTGAAAAACGCTTTATCGTGCATTTCCTTGCGCTGTTGTACACTCATTTTCAGGCACTTCCGTAATGCATCCGTAACCGCTTCCGGTGTTGCGGATTCAATTAAGATTGCATCTTCTCCATCGTGTACATATTTAGAAATATCCCCAATGTCATTGATTAGCACAGGGATTCCCCGATTCATGAGCTCCGGCACTTTAGAGGGGAAATTGGCTTTTGTAACAGTGTTGTCCGGTCTTGCAATTAGTGCAAAATCCACAGACTCATAGAGTTCCATCAATTTCTGGTACTCCATGAATCCATGAATCTTGACACAATCCGTGTCCAGCAGAGATTCTTTTCCCGGAACCGCCTTTTCAAGCATATTGTGCTTGACACCTGTAAGATGTAATCTGATCTGAGATTGTTCCTCGGATGAAAGTGCCGCTATACCTTCCAGCATATTTTCCAATGAATCTTTTCGATACGGATTACCCGGATAAATGAAATTCAAAACCGAGTTTTCCGGTTTGTAAACATAATCAGACTTTGCTTCGATGTATATTGGGAATGTTAATACATTACAGCCTTTTTGGGTAAAGTGCTGTGCTAAAAACGAACTGATTGCTACCACATTTTTAGCTTTTATTGTCAGCTGATCAAAACACTTTTTAAATGACAAATACCGAATATCCGCAGCTCCGTATTGGAATTGGAAAGACTGATGCCATTCCACAATATCCAGTGCAACGGAAGCACCTACTTTCTTTGCGTAATTCAAGACCGCTTGTGTGTAAGGTGCTGTGCTGGAATATATCAAAATTTTGTCATCCTTTGTAAGCTGATATTTTTTCAAAATCTGAATGGTCTTACTGCCATTGAAAAGCATACGTTCTATTTTCTGAGGAACTCCATTTGTCTTACATTCAATATTTCTAAATTCAACGCCATCATAGACGTATTTCTGCTCCTCTTTGGAATAATATTCTACCGATGTACTTCCTATGGAAATCACAATTGGCTCCCAGCCTTTTTCTTGCATTGCCTTTGCAATATACAGTACACGGTTCGCTCCCGCATCTCCACGGGGGAAAAACCGTTCGGCACACAGGAATATTCTTTTCATTTTTTCCTCCGTTTGATACGATCAAAAATTTCCTTATAAGTTTTCTTTATACCATTCAATTGCAAGCTGGATGCCATCTTTAAAACTATAATCCGGATCGTAGCCAAGCAGGCGTTTTGCCTTACTGATATCCGCATTAGAATGCTTAATATCACCAGCTCTATCTGGTCCAAAATTCGGCTCAATATCTTTGCCAAGTGCTGCAGTCAATCCATAATAGATGTCAATCAAAAACTCACGTCCACCGTACGCAATGTTGTACGCCTGTCCTGCTGCTTCATGGCCAGCCTTGCACGCCTTGAGGTTTGCTTCGATAACATTCTCAATATAGGTGAAGTCTCTCGACTGCTTACCATCACCATTGATGGTCGGTTGCTCGTCATGGAGGAGCTGTTTCAAGAATTTCGGAATTACTGCTGCATATGCACCATTTGGATCCTGCCGACGCCCAAACACGTTAAAATAACGCATTCCATAGGTATCAAGACCGTATAGCTTGGTGTACAGTTTTGCCCATTCTTCGTCGCAACGTTTAGTCAGCGCATAAGGAGAAAGCAGATTGCCCTCTCTACCTTCAGTTTTTGGTAGATTAGGCTCATCTCCATATACAGAAGAACTGGATGCATATACGAATTTCTTCACACCGTTTTGACGTGCTGCTTCCAGCATATTGAGGGTGCCCTCAATATTGTTTCTGCAATAGAACAGCGGCATTTCGATGGAACGTGGCACACTGCCCCAAGCAGCTTGATTGAGAACATAATCTACGCCTTCACAGGCTTTCATGCAGGTGTCTAAATGCTTGATATCCCCTTTAATAAAGGTATAGTTCGGATTATCAAGGAACATATCTACATTTTCTTGTTTGCCTGTAGACAAATCATCTAAGCACTTCACTTTGTAACCCATATTCAAAATGGCTTCGCAGAGGTTTGAGCCAATAAATCCAGCTCCACCCGTTACTAAAAACACGGCTTCCTTATCAAAAATTAAATTTTTATATCCCATTTTCCGGTTTCCTTTCAAAAAATATATCTGCTGAGAATCATGTATCCACATATAGCCCAGAAACGCCCTTGTAAAAAGAGCGTTTTGAGCTTAATATTACAGTCTCCAGTAGCTGTATCCGGCAGCTTCGTATTCTTTACGATTCAGGAGTCCCTTGATATCAATCAGAACTTTCTTTTCACCATTCTTAAACATTTCATCAATCTGAGACATAGTCAGTTTGGCAAACTCATCATGTGCTACAGCAAGTACAACAGCATCACAGTCTTTAATATCTGCCATACCACAGAACTCAACACCATACAGTCGTTTGGCTTCTGCCGCATCTGCAGTCGGATCCGCAATCAGCGGGGCAATGCCATATTCACGCAATTCATTGACAATATCGATGATTTTCGTGTTACGGGTATCTGGGCAGTTCTCTTTGAAAGTAAAGCCCAGAATACCGACTTTGGCATTTCTTACTGCTTTATCTGCCTTAATCAAATTTTTCACAACATTTTCTGCAACATATTTACCCATATCGTCATTGATTCTTCTGCCGGAAAGAATAATCTGGCTGTGATATCCCACTTCTTCCGCTTTGTAAGTAAGGTAATACGGGTCAACACCGATGCAGTGTCCGCCAACCAGTCCCGGATAGAACTTAAGGAAGTTCCACTTGGTTCCGGCGGCTTCCAAAACAGCTTTCGTATCAATGCCCAGCTTATTGAAGATAATCGACAACTCGTTCATAAATGCGATGTTGATGTCACGCTGGCTATTTTCGATTACCTTTGCTGCTTCTGCAACCTTAATGGATTCTGCTCTATGTACACCGGCATCTACAACAATCTCATACACCTTGGCAACAGTATCAAGAGTCTCTGCATCCATGCCTGATACGATCTTAGTGATAGTATTTAAGCGATGAACCTTATCGCCCGGATTAATACGTTCCGGAGAATAGCCAATTTTGAAGTCCACTCCGCATTTCAAACCGGATTCACGCTCCAGAATCGGGATACATACATCCTCAGTAACACCAGGGTAAACTGTTGACTCGAAAACAACAACAGATCCTTTGGTAAGGTTTCTGCCGAGGATTTCGCTTGCGCCCTCAACAGGAGTTAAGTCAGGAGTGTGGTCATTGTTTACCGGAGTCGGAACTGCTACAATGTGGAATTTAGCTTCGCGCAGTTTGGTTTCATCTGCAGTAAACTCGACTGTGGTCGCCTTGATGACATCATCACCAACTTCATTGGTCGGATCGATACCAGATTTGTAGGTTTCAATCTTTGCAGCATTTAAGTCAAAACCGATTACCTTGACACCACGTTTTGCAAACTCGATAGCTATCGGCATACCGACATAGCCAAGACCTACGAGAGAAAGTGCTTCCTCATTATTTTTGATTTTTTCGTACAGTGACATTTTTCTTTCCTCCAATATTTTGTAATAATCTCTCGGAATTTCTAAGCCAGTAAATACAAGGCTTTTAGATTCCTTTTTTATTAAAATCCCCCACTTTTTTTGCCAAAAACATTTGACAAATCGCTCAAAATTTGCGGCGAAGCCGATTGAATATATTTTATCGACTGGAGGGCGATTTTTATGTTACCTGTTAATTGTTGCAGTCATGCTGACTACCACAACTTTGTTGTTACTAATCTTCGTAAATATTATCCTGATCTAAATGCTCTTGCTCGTTCCACCTGGGATATCATTGAGCGTTTTTGGAATCTCGATTTATCTTTTACCGATACTTTTATGACTGATAAATATTCAAAATTCGGTCCTGCACCAAGAACTCCTTCTTGCATGCAACGTTCTTACCTTCTTTCCATTGACTTTAAAGTTACTTCATCAACGGAGTTGGCTGCTCAGTTATGTTTATTTCTTGCGTTCATTTTTACGTCCAAAAATAATATTTACTTTCCAAAGTTCAATGCCAGAGTTTTACTGGCATGATCACTCAAGATTCCGAGAGATCATTGTATTATCCGAATTTGTGTGCATGAATCACATTGAATCCGAATATAGAGTGAACAACTCATCCATTACCTTTTGAATAATATATTTATCAGCAACCTTTTTCAGATTCCATTTCGACATTTGCTTTCGCAATTCTGGATTCTCAATCCTTTTGATTGCTTCAATAATTGCGGTATCATTCTTTGCAGGAATGATGATACCACCATTATTTTCAATCATGTCCTTGTTAGCACCAACATCACTCGCTATAATAGGCAAACCTCTTGCCATTGCTTCAGCAACTGAATTAGCAAATCCCTCTGTATAAGAAGGAAACAAGAATACATCCGCCTCATCTAGTTCCTGTTTCACATTTTCTGGAGGTTGGTTACCCAAGAATATTACATTTTCTGATGCTGTCTCTTTATTAAATCCATCATCAACTTGCCCAACAAAACGAAACTGAACATTCGGAAAACTTTTCGCCGCTGCCAAAATTTCATTGCATCCCTTGGCGGTCTGAACATGACCGATGTATACAACTCGTTCTATTTTCTCGTTGATAACCTTTTCATCCTTTCGGATGTATTCTTCATCAATAAAATTTGCAACTTTTACTGGTGTTTTTCCTGTAATCTCTTTGGTGTAAATTGCAGAGGATTCGTTAAGAACCAAAACTTTATTTGCCCTAGCAACAGTCTTTTTGAAAAAATGAATTCCAATCTTACTGCCATGCAGCTGATCCTGTACAGTACATCTGCAATGCAGCAAAACAGGTATCTTTCTTCCTACAGTGCAGATATATAAATAATCTCTGATTATGCCTGTCGGAGAACATGTTATATTAAAATGAACTACCTCTGGATGAAATGCATTCTTCGTCTTTCTTATATCCTTAATTACGTTATATGCTCTCTTTAATTCTGCACAAAGGCTCTTCTTCGCATGGAAATCGCTGCCACGATTACCTATCATCGCATTATTCACTACGGCAAGACTGATATTGTTTTCTTCACAATATCTAACATATTTCTTACTCCATGTAGCAATCCCACCACTTGGCGGCGGCAATTGTGTAATTAACATAATCTTCATATTATTCACCTTACTTGCGTTTTAAGAACGCTGATTTATTTTTTCTTCAAAAATGGTTCCTCAATCAATCTGCACGAAAGAACTGAAAGGAGTAAAGTTGCTACCACTACAACAAGAACTCCAAGTAACCGTCCTCTCCACCCAAACATTACAAGCACATTGATTACTATCATGTGATATAAATAGATACTGTAGGACAAATCGTGCTTGAATCGGATTTTGCCAAATTTATATGCCCCGCTTAAGGTTAAGAGACACAGAAACGGTCCCACCAGAATATTGGTATAGTGGCCTACTGGAAGGGAAACAACTTGTGAGGTTGTCCACCAAATTACACCGTAGCAAAGTAACATTGGCCAGAATACCTTAGTTAACAACGGAACTACTATTTCTTTTTTTATGTAAACAACCATTCCAATCAGGAAATAGTACGTATATGGAATGAATGTAACATTAATCAGTTTATAAACTATTTCTGGCAAGAAGTTATTCGTCAACGGAAATAATGCATTCAGGGCAAGTGCTACAATCACAACACTAAGCAGAGACCTTGTCTTCATTTTCTTCATTTGCGGCAAAATTAACATTATCAAAATATACATCTGGATTTCCAACGAAATTGTCCATAACGCTCCGTTCGGATTCCCAACACCATATACCGCAATACTTGCGGGTGTATAGAACTGAAACACAGTTACCTGCGAAACAATCCATGCAATAATATCTTTTACATTATAAGATAATTGTGCGTACCCCCCCCCGATTAAAATTACACACAGAAAGGATACAGCAAATGCGCCAAACAAACCGGGATAGAGTCTTAACGCTCTCTTTTTCAAATAGGATATTTTCGACTGGCTCCTATCGAAAGAAGCAGATATCAAAAAACCACTTGTAACGAAAAGGCATGGCAATCCTCTCCAAAAATTCAATATCTGCTGAATGATGTACGGATACTGAATCTCCAAATGTGTAGCAGTATGCCCTAACACGATAAACAAGGCTGAAACTAACCTGATGATGTCAAACGCATTATCTCCGAATTTGAAATCAGATTCAGCTTTTAATGCTGTATTTGTTGTTGCTTCACCCATCCTCTTACAGCCTCCTAATCACTTTTGCTGGATTTCCAGCAATCACACAGTTATTTTCAAACTTACCACTAACCACAGCACCGGCACCGACAACACAACCGTCACCAAGAACAGTCCCTTTTAAGATGATGGTATTGCAGCCGATAAAACAATTCTTGCCAATATTTATCTCTCGACTTGGCACCAAATCACTATCTCCACCGTGGACATCCTGCAAAAGCTTCAACCTATCTTCCGCATCAATAGGATGGAAGTCGTTATCAAGTATTTTACAGTTACCACCAATGCATGTATTATCTCCAATATAGATTCCTTTTCGTGCATAAATGGTTGCTCCAGATATGCCTACATTATCACCAATAACAATTTCTGCTCCAGGCGCTCTTGTCACAATGATTGTTCTACTGTAAAGTCCAACCAAATTACTAAGAAAACTACTTTTTACAGTAACACCATCACCGATTTTTAATTTAGCTCCACCTTTATTAAAGATGACCGGTACGCCTTTCAGCAATAGATTCTTTCCATATTCAACTTTTGTTGCTTTCATTAATATCTTGAACCAGTTACTGTTCATACCGTTCATCCTCCAAATCTATCAGCACCCCAGAATTTCTTCCGCGTATTTCTTAATACTTTTTTCTCTCGTCAGATTCTCTATCAAATAGTCATGTCCACGCTGCCCCATCGCAGCCACTTCGCCGTTTCCAACACTATCAATGAACCACAGGATATTCTTTTCAATCTGCTCATAATCCCCGGGATTACAACAAAGGCCACCCTTTGTATCTTCAATTAGGCAACGAACCTCAGAACCTTCCTCCAGCACACCGATAATGGGCTTACCGGCAGCGGCAAGCCCATAGTACTTTGAAGGGCAACTTACGCCTTTAATGCCTTTCGCATTCACACACCAGTGAACGTCACCAGCATTCAAGCTATAAATCAGGTCAGCTTTATCCTGGTATGGAATGAAAACCACATTGTCCATGTGATGCTCTTTTACATACAGCACCAGCTTGTCCAGAACGGAACCTGCACCAACAAATGCAAATACGACCTCTCTGCCATCGGTAGTCTTAGTACCCAGTTTGATTTTCTCCACAACCTTAATCAGATTCTCAAGGTCGTAGTACAGACCGATGTTGCCAGAGTACATAATGACAAACTTGCCATCGAGACCGTATTTCTTCTTGAAAGCCTGAACCTTCTCGTTATTCTCATCCAACGGATAAATTTCGTTCTCATCAATCCAGTTGTTGATCATAACGGTCTTAGGAACTTTCTTTCCCTTGAAACGGTTCTCCACCGTTTCCACCAGATCGCGGCCGACTGTTATTACAAGGTCGCTACGCTTGCAACTAAACTTGTCGAACCACATCATGGCATCGGTGATGAGCTTATTCTTAGTGTAACCGACCGCCAGCACTTGCTCCGGGTTGAAGTCCTGAATGTTGTAGATGTACTTAGCGTGTTTTACCCACTTGCCCCAAACGCCCAGCAGTCCTCCGAGGATTGGAGGCTGAGAAATGGAGAACACATAGTCCTGTTTTCCAACCTTGAAAGTTGCTCCCATTGCTCCAAAGAAGTAGGAAATGATATTCTTTACACGGCTCTTCTTGTTGGTCTTACTGAATTCCGGCACTCTTATCCTTAAAACTTTTACGCCGTTGATCTCTTCTTCGTAATACTTTTGTGTCTTATATTTATCTTCAATCGTTCCAAGATAGCTCGGAACCACGCAAATCACTGTGATGTTGAACTTATCCAGCATACCCTCCGCCAACTCACGGAGAATCTGCCCCGTTGACGCAGTATCTGGAATATAGTAATGAGCGTAAATCAGAAGATTCTTTTTGTTTGACATTTTGCTATATTCCTCTCACAAGTTTTTATATCTAACCGCCGATGCAGTACGCCTGCGGACTTTATCTATTTATAACAGTGTGTTCATCACACTGTAGTTATCCTTTTTCTCACAGTGACCATCTACATTTCCGACCACCACTGAATCTTTCATGTGGACCTGTCATTGGCTACTCACTCATTTCGCTTCAACTGAAACTTTATGGTAGACACCTTCATACCAGCTCACCAACAAAGTGTTAGGTCTTATTGTCATAACTCGCAGTAGCACTTCTCCATTTTTCAAAGTGCTGACCCTTATTGTCATAACCTGTTCGCCAGCTCACTTTGTTAAAACTGTACAAGTTCATATTTTCCTCTTGTTGCAACATGAACAATCATCTACCCCACACTACCTCTAATTTCCCGAAAAAATGCAGTTATCATGTCCGTCTTTTCTCTGCAATAAACTTTTCCAGAAAAATAGATTTTTGGCTTTTCAACACTTTCAACCTCAACCTCTAATTCTTCGGAAAAATGAAGGTATCATGCCCGTCCCTTGCTCTGCAATAAAATAGGCTCGCAGCAGGGGTATTTTGCATGAGTTTTATACGCCACCGTAGACCATCAAGCCGCCACTGAAAGTTTGAGGTAGACATTTCAACGTACAGGACACGCCTTTGATGCCTTTAGCATTCACACACCATTGAACATCGCCAGCGTTCAAAGAGTAGACAAGGTCTGCCTTATCCTGATATCCTCCGTTGTTTTTTTCAAAATATTTCTCTAATTCTTATTACATTTATAAAACTCCGTGTCCCTCACACAAACTCCACATCCCAGACATCCACTCCGGAATCCTGGAACACATCTCTCAGTCTCTTATGCAGCATCTCCTGTGTAATGCCTTTTTTCAGCACTACCTGCAGGAAGCCGCCTCCTCCGGCTCCGGAGATGAATTTACCGTCAATGAGGTCCTCGCATACGCCAAAAATCTGATCGATACAGGTGTTGGTGGAGCCTGCATCCAGTTTTTTGGAGATTTCCCAGTGCTGGTTCAGAAGGTTTGCGAATTCGTCAATGTCTTCTTTTTCCAGGGCAAATTTCATCAAAGCTGCTACTTTCTGCATCTCGTCCAAGGCTTCCAGGGATTCTTTCCGGCCTCCGATATAGTTTCCTACTACTTCTCGGAGCAGGTTTCTGGCCAGGCGCCGCTGGCCTGTGTAGATCAGTGCAAATCGTTCCTGCAGCTCCTGTTTTGTCTTTTCGGAAATTTCTACTTTTTCTACTTTGAGCTGCTGGCGGATTCCTGGTCTGGATGTGATAAATTTGATTCCGGGAGTCAGGCCGCCGACCTGATCCTGCCAGCCGCCACCTGTACTCATGATCTGCTCAAGATTCAGGACTGTATCGTAGATCTGGCTGTCATCCCAGTTTTCTCCCAGAAATTCTGCAAAAGCTTTGACACAGGCACCTGCAAGGATGCTGCTTGTTCCAAGACCGGAGCCTTTTGGCACACCCTTAACACAGGTGGACAGATAAAATCCGCCTCCCATTTTTTCCAGAACACTTTTCAGGTCTGCTTTTTCTTCCAGTGGAAGGATTCCACAGGCGATAATAGCTGCCTTGTGCAGTGCAAAAGGATCGTATGGATTATGACAATCCTGGATTTCTTCTGCTGTTTCTGCTGTTCCGTAAGCACCGGTATCTGTGCTTGCCAGTTCAATATGTAATTCCGGGATCCTCCGGATTTCTACTTCAATTGGTTCACAGCCTCTTAACCGGATTGCTGCATTAAGAACAGTTCCACCGTGTTCATTGCAGTATGGTGGTGTGTCTGACCAGCCGCCGCCCCAGTTTACTCGTACCGGAAGATTTACTTTTACATGCTCCTTTGCAATCTGATAGTTACCTTTTCCATCCAGCTGCGTCTGAGCTGCAATTTCTTTCTGTATCTGGGAAAAACACTCCTGTTCCAGCATGTCGTAAGTTTTTCCTGCAAAACACTTTTTCGTGAATTTCATGGAACGTGACACTGCATACAGAATTCTTATCCTCTGGAAAAAATCTGCCTTTTCTGCTGCTTCCATCAGAAGCTGATAATGCCGCTCCCTGATTTCTTTTTCTCCGAAGATCTTCAAGGCAGGGATGTAATGTCCGCCTTTTTTAATTTCTTCCAAAAAAAGTGCTACAAGAATACGGGCTTCCAGATCTTTTTTCCAGGAAAGGATGTTTTCAGTGTTTCCATAACGGAATGATTCTTCCAGGCTTAGTCTGGTCTGTTTCTTCCAGTTCTGAACCTGCGCCGGATCTGCCTGTCCTTCGCTCATTTTTACAAGAAGCTTTCCTGCTTCTGCTGCTTCCTGGAATGTCCAGCATACAGGATACAGTTTTGCATTCCAGAGAGCATGATTTTCTCCTGTCCACACATCTTTTACAGTCAGAGAGTTCTCTCTGAGAAAGCTGTCAAGGTTTCCTTTCAGAAAGCTGCCTTTTTCTTCCAGTGTTTTTTTCGGATTATCCAGCACGCCGTATGTTCGGATCACACATCTGCCTGCCTGTGCCCCGCAAAGCTCTTCAGCTTCATCTCTCAGCTTTACACCATGGAACACAGTATTTTCCGGCACACAGATATCCTTAAGAAAAAGTCCTGATACCACTGCCCCTTTTCCAATATGAGATCTGCCTTCCAGACAGCTGTCCTCAATGTAGGTTCCTTCCTCAACTTCTGTTTCCGGTGCGATCAGTGCTGTATGCAAAGCTCCAGCACAGCTGCTGGCATTTGTAAACACATGTTTTTTCCAGTCCAGAAATTCGTAGTCTGCCACTTCTTCTGTCATCAGAGCTCGAAGTTCTCTTGTTGTTCCAAAATGGATAAATTCAGCCGGTGAAAGGCAGATCAGCTTCATCTGATACGGACTTAATGCTTCCCAGATTTTTTCCCTGCAGGAAAAAAGCTCTTCGCAGAATTCACCTTCCGGTTTTTCTTTCTGATATTGTTCAAATGTGGAATCTGCAGCCAGCGGATACAGAAAATCTCCGTAAAAACTGACTCTTGCTTTCTCATTTACAAAAGTTTCATATTTATCGGGGTCCGTATTTTTGCCTGTTTTATCCGCGATCAGATTAAAAAGCGAGCCAAGGATTTCGGCATCCAGAAGTACAGCCCCTGTATCAAGATCCACGCAATCCTGTCCGTTCACAGCTCCCAGTTTACGAAGCGTTTCTTCCGGCTGCTTGTGCAGAAACATTTTTACGTGGTCATTTCCATCGTTTAAAAACACTCCATGATCCACGCCTACTTCGATCGGGGATTTCATGGAGATTGCCGCAGCTCCGCGGAACTGGGCATCTATCTGTAAAGGATTAAAAAGGAGGAGCACATCTCCGGAAAGCACCAGCATTCCCTCTTTAAATCTGGCCGGAACGCCTGCCATGCTGATTAGAAATTCATCAAACAGCGTGGAACCTCTTCCATCCGGAAGTTCTCTTGGTACTGGGGAAAAAAGCTTTCCGCATACAGAATACTGCGGCACTCTTTTGCTGTCCCCGCCGGAATGGATCACCAGGATTCTTTTGTTATGGAAATCTCCATGGAGTCCTTCTTCCTCGGAAAGAAATCGGAGTACATTTAATGTTGCTCCTCCGGAACCTACACGTTTTCCTTCCGGATCTGGCAATACGAAGTATTTTGTCCATCCAGGCAGTACGCCCTGTTCCAGTCTGTCTGCAATCTGGCTGCGGAAGGATCTGGCCTGCTCTTCGTTTGATGAAGTCAGGATCACATAGTCCCACCTGGGAAAATTAACTTTGCGGATGCTCCGCGCATAGTCCTCCCATGCGTCCTGACAACTCTGGCGCAGAAAAAGATTTTTCAGTTTCTTGTATTCTGTCTTCATTGCTTTCCTTATCCTTTGCTTTTTCATACTTTCTTTTTTTCATAACTTTGAATACTCTTATCTGCTGTCACGGCCCGCGCCGTAACTTCTGCAGAAATTCTTTGCCGACTCTTCCCTTTATCGGAAAGACACGACAGGCGGTATTCAACCTGTCAGGAGCTGCCTGTAGCAGCTGCTGAGTTGTGCTTGCGCTTCTATAAAACAGTGGTTATACCACCTGTTTTCCCAATTGCTGAATACATTTACGGCTTAAATTCCTGGCACTGTTCAGACTTCTGCTTCCCCTGTGACCGTTCCGGCAGATATATTCATCGGCTTTGCGGTTTACTGATACGATCGGTGCACCACAGCGGGCACAGGTCTCAGATATTCCTTTTGCATAGGTCTCGATTACCAGAATGCCGTTTTTCCAGGCTTTGTATATCAGATTGCGGCGTATTCCGGTGCTTAAATGCAGTGTGCTCCAGTTTCCTGATCCGATCATTACATAGTCCGTGTATTCCTTTTTATATTTCGGAGGATGATCATTGATACCTGATTTTTCAGGCAGAATTTAATGATCTGTGCGCTGACCTCATGGGCATAATATTCAGACAGATGTTTCAGCCGCATCCAGTATTTCCTGTTTTCTCCCGGCTGCTTCTCTTCACCAAGAGACTTTCGGGCTTTCTCGACCTTTTTCTGGATCTGATTACATCGGTGAGTATATTCTTTGCCTCCGCTCCAGAATTTCACAGCAATTTCTTTGCCAGCTCCATCACATACAGTACCTACAGCAAAAGCATCTCCATTTGTAAACTGGATGGCACAGATCCTGCGTCCTTCCTGTATACGCTGTTTTACACTTGCTGTATCTGCTGTGAATTCTTTTACAGGTACATGGAGCATGAGATATTTTTTCTCAAAGGTTACTGACGGTGACATCAGCTCAGCCTGTTCCGGAAATATTTCTCCATAAAGACGGCAGCGCATCCATTGCCATTTTTCACCTGTCCAGACCTTCAGCGTGATTTCCTTATGGGAAAAATCTCTGTACATTCCTTTATAATAGGTAACTGCTGAATGAAGCTTTTCTGCTTTCCTGCCTGGAATGATACTCTGTCTGGATATGTGACTTTTTGCTGCTGCTATAGCACTGTTAATGGCTGCCCGCCGAAAATACAGAGGAACCTTTTCCCAGGGTATTGGTACCTCCGGGATTTTTTTATCTCGTCCCATAATGGTAAGTACTTCCAGTGCACGCATGGTTTTCTGACTGCTCAGTTCCCACAATTCCTCTCTTTTCAAAAGCAGATCATAATAAAAGCTCTCGATCTCGTTATAGAGTTCCTGTGTCTTCCTAAGCCAGTTCGGATGCCCACAGCAAAGACGCAGCTTTCTGGTGGTTATGCTGTAGCCTGTGGTGGATGGCATTTTTATATTCCTTCCGTATTTATTTATATAACTTATCCAATTTTATTTATTTTATCGCTTAATGTTGTATTAAGCGACAGTTATTTTTTTCGGATTTTTCAAGTTATAAGTCCAAAATTTTGAACTACATGTAATGATAACATTCACTTTTAGCCTTGTCAAGCTATGCAGGCTATGCAGAACAGACCAATTATGACGTTTTTTCTGCTGTTTTGTAAACATTTTTGTATATTATCTTAATCATCTCATCTATGCTCCATCGAAAATGGTCAAAATAAGTGGTCATTTGAATTTCCCGTAAACCTTTAATTTTCAACTAAAACTGCTATCAGAATGGTTTATTCGTGGTCAATAAGCAGTCAATATCATTCTGTATATTTAAAAAATAACACGGATACTATCAGCATTTTTCAGAAGTTCGTCGCTTAATACAACATTTAGCGACAGTTTTCACATTTTCCTTGGTAATGCAAAAAGCCTCCCAGATTAACTTTCTGAAAGGCTTTTTTACTGTTCCATATTAAACTTACTCTTTATCGGGGCAACAGGATTTGAACCTGCGACCTCACGGCCCCCAGCCGTGCGCGCTACCAAGCTACGCCATACCCCGCAACATTTGAAATTATAACAGAAATGCTTTTGAAATGCAACCACTTTTTCCTGGCGATATCTTAGGGGTGATATGTTATAATAGTTTTATGTTATTTCGTTCACTATGTCACAGGAGGTTATTAACAGTTTAAATATAAATTATAAAATCATATAAGTACATGTTGAGTTTTATAAGATATTAGAGCAGAATATTATTGAAAGGAGCTGATGCTTTGAGTAAATATTATTCTATACATGAATTTTCAAAATTATAGGCGTATCCGCCCAGACATTACGAAATTGGGATGCCAATGGAAAACTTCATCCGCATCATACTACAGTAAGCGGCTATAGATATTATCTGAGAACAACTCAACCA
>ENA-OQCO01000659-OQCO01000659.1-human-gut-metagenome-genome-assembly--contig:-NODE-659-length-17720-cov-2.595237_pt1 | contig 17720 bp, 18 predicted proteins | sample MGYA00242500_ERZ504582 | MGnify/ENA primary metagenome ERZ504582 (study PRJEB26092, sample SAMD00036346) | human gut metagenome | host: Homo sapiens | study: EMG produced TPA metagenomics assembly of...
AAATAAACCAATTATAATAATGGTTACTTGAACGTACACAAGTGTTTTTTATATATAAATTATAATTTGAATATATGAATAAGATTGCTACTGATATATCTATTTGAAAGAATATCTAAAAATCATCAAACACCTTCCGAAAAGCAATCGAGTTTCCGCCAACATCAGTAAAGACCCCGGGGATCAGGGTTGGGAAACACTTTGTGAGCGGTTAGAGAAAGATTTTAGATCCGGCGCTTAGAAGAACTTGACAGTGAGCGGCTCTCCGCGACTGGCACATAGTTCTTCTTAGCGACTAGCTAAAATTTTCTCTGCTCACGTTTCCCAACCCTGATCCCCGGGGTCTTTACGTACGCCTTAAAAAAACTTTTCTAAGAAACTCTATTTTTTCTCTTCTCTGTTCTTAGCAAGCAATTTCGTAATCTTAGAAGTCGTAGACCGAACCTTCTCAACCGAAACATCATGATTCAGAGTATCCATAATACTTGCCAGATATTTACCCATAGCAGCAGGCTCATAATAAGGACGATCCAACAACTCCGGTGTATGATAATTCAGGTCCGTAGTAATCACTTTATGGATATAACCCTTTTCATAATACTCATCAAACTTCTTCAGTCCATCTGTAAACAGGCCAAATGTAGTACAAACAAATACACGATTTGCATTCCGATCTTTCAACTGTTTTGCCACATCCAGCATGCTCTCGCCGGAAGAAATCATATCATCAATAACGATCACATCCTTGCCGGCTACAGAGTCGCCCAGGAATTCATGAGCAACGATCGGGTTTTTACCATTTACAACGGTAGAATAATCACGACGTTTGTAGAACATACCCATATCAACACCAAGAATATTGGAGAAATATACGGCTCTTGCCATAGCACCTTCATCCGGCTGATGATCATCAGATGTTCGTTGTCGATCTGCAGATCCGGTACGGAACGAAGCAGCGCTTTCAGGAACTGATAAGTAGGCATGAAATTATCAAAACCGGACAGCGGAATTGCATTCTGTACACGAGGATCATGAGCGTCAAAAGTGATAATATTGGAAACACCCATACTAACCAGCTCCTGCAGAGCCATTGCACAGTCCAGAGATTCACGTTTGCTGCGTTTATGCTGTCTTCCTTCATACAGGAACGGCATAACAACGTTGATACGGTGAGCTTTTCCTGTAGCAGCAGCAATGATACGTTTCAGATCCTGGAAATGATCATCCGGAGACATATGATTTTCATAACCATTTACTTTATAAGTGATACTGTAGTTGGTGATATCGCAAAGAATGAAAAGATCCACTCCACGGATAGATTCGTTGATGACACCTTTTGCTTCACCGGTACCGAAACGAGGGCAGTCACAGTCAATAAGGAAAGATTCCTCTGCATATCCTGACCATGCGATGCCGTTAGTCCGGTGCTCCATAAGCTCTTTACGGAACTGAACCAGATAATCATTGACGGTTTTTCCCAATTCTTCACAGCCTTTCAGCGCTGCGATCTTAATAGGTGCGACTGGAATGGATTTTTCCAATAAGTCTAAGTTTGCCATAATAACCTCCAAATAAAGTGATTTAACCTGTTGTATTTTACACGATTTTTACAGACATAATAGTTATACCATTAGAAACTAAAGCCCGTCAAGAATATGTAGAATTCTTGTGAAAAATAACGGGAAAAACAGTATTTTTCGGCTTTTCCTTGACAATTCGGGGCGGTTTCTATATAGTAAGGTAGCGGAAAGAACCTGAAAATGTTCGTAAGTGTTCAATGCTTGTAACTGTTCAGTACCCTCACGGTTACGAGTCAAAATACCTCGCGGAATATTTCCGGTGGAATAGTTATAATTGTTCTTACCAGGAGAACGGAGAAAGTTGAATGAAAAAAAACAAACATATTATAAAGATGGTTCAGCCCGGGAGTATAGCCGAAGAACTGGAGATCGAACCGGGAGATGAACTGATTTCCATCAATGACCAGAAGATCGAAGATGTTTTCGATTATCATTATCTGGTAAACGATGATTATCTGACAGTACTGATCCGTAAGACCAACGGGGAAGAATGGGAACTGGAGATTGAAAAAGATTATGAGGAAGATCTGGGGATCGAGTTCGATAATGGACTGATGGATGAATATCGTTCCTGCAGAAACAACTGTATTTTCTGTTTTATCGATCAGATGCCGCCGGGGATGCGGGAAACTTTGTATTTTAAAGACGATGATTCCCGCCTTTCTTTTTTGCAGGGTAATTATGTAACACTTACAAATATGAGTGATCATGACATCGACCGTATCATAAAGTACCATCTGGGGCCAATCAATATTTCTTTCCAGACAACCAATCCCCAGCTTCGCTGTAAGATGCTCCATAACCGGTTCGCCGGGGATATTTTTCCAAAGGTGCAACGGTTATACGAAGCCGGAATTGAAATGAATGGTCAGATAGTTCTGTGTAAAGGCGTGAATGACGGAGAGGAACTGGAACGGAGTATCCGGGATCTCAGCCGGTATCTGCCGCATCTTCGAAGCGTCTCGATCGTTCCTGTGGGACTGAGTAAATACAGGGATGGTCTGTACCCACTGGAGCCATTTACAAAAGAAGATGCTCAAAATGTACTGGAATGCGTTCACAGATGGCAAAAAATGCTGTATGCTGAATATGGCCTGCATTTTATTCATTGCAGTGACGAATGGTATATCCTGGCAGAGCAGTCCATGCCGCCGGAAGAACAGTACGATGGATATCTGCAGCTGGAAAATGGCGTAGGTATGCTGCGGCTTTTAGATACTGAGATACGGGAGGCGGTGCAGGGTCTGGAGGGAAATGACACGCTTCGACATTTTTCCGTAGCGACCGGAAAACTCGCAGCACCTTATATAGAAAAGAATATTTCGTATGTTCAGGAAAAGTTTCCGAATATTCATGGGACGGTCTATGCGATCCGAAACGACTTCTTTGGTCCGATGATCACCGTATCCGGTCTGATCACAGGACAGGATCTGATCGCACAGCTGAAAGATCAGGATCTTGGGGAACGACTTCTGATCCCGTGCAATATGCTTCGTGCGGGAGAAAATGTGTTCCTGGACGATATTACCGTAGAAGAAGCAGAAGAAGCGTTACAGATAAAAATCACTGTGGTAAATGAAGATGGTGCATCTTTTGTACACGCAGTGGTAGATGATACAATATTGGAAAATCATAAAAGGAGGCAGATCTATGAGCAAGCCGATTGTAGCAATTGTGGGACGACCTAATGTGGGTAAATCCACATTATTCAATGCCCTGGCGGGAGAGACTATTTCCATTGTAAAAGATACACCGGGTGTAACAAGAGACCGTATCTATGCGGATGCAACCTGGTTAAATTACAGTTTTACACTGATCGATACCGGCGGTATTGAGCCGGAGAGCAAGGATGTTATCCTGGCGCAGATGAGAGATCAGGCACAGATTGCGATTGATACCGCAGATGTTATTATCTTTATCACCGATGTGCGTCAGGGACTGGTAGATGCCGATTCCAAAGTGGCTGATATGCTGAGAAGAAGTGGCAAACCGGTACTTCTGGTGGTGAATAAAGTAGACAGTTTTGCAAAATTCATGCCGGATGTATACGAATTCTATAATCTTGGCATCGGTGATCCGATTCCAATCTCCGCATCCAGCAAGCTGGGTATGGGTGATATGCTTGACGAAGTGGTAAAATATTTCCCGACCGAAGAAGAGGAAGAGGAGGAAAATGAGATTCCTCATATCGCTATCGTAGGAAAACCAAACGTAGGAAAATCCTCTATTGTCAATAAATTACTGGGACAGAACCGTGTGATCGTATCAAATGTTGCTGGAACCACCCGTGATGCCATCGATACCAACGTGATGTGGAACGGAAAAGAATATGTATTTATCGATACCGCAGGTCTTCGAAGAAAAAATAAGATCAAAGAAGAACTGGAACGTTACAGTATTATCCGTACCGTAACGGCTGTAGAACGTGCCGATGTGGTCATCGTGGTCATCGATGCGGTAGAAGGGATTACGGAACAGGATGCCAAGATCGCCGGTATTGCCCATGAACGTGGAAAAGGTGTTATCATTGCAGTGAACAAATGGGACGCGGTCGAGAAAGATGATAAAACCATTTACAAATATACAAATAAGGTTCGTGAAGTCCTAGCGTACATGCCGTATGCGGAAATCCTGTTTATCTCTGCTCAGACCGGACAGCGTCTTCCAAAACTGTTCGAGACGATCGATATGGTACTGGAAAATCAGACACTGCGTATCCAGACCGGTGTGCTCAACGAGATCATGACGGAAGCGATCGCGATGCAACAGCCACCGTCAGACAAAGGAAAACGTCTGAAACTGTACTATATGACACAGGTATCCATCAAACCGCCGACATTTGTTATCTTTGTCAATGATAAAGAACTGATGCATTTTTCTTATACCCGTTATCTTGAAAACAAGATCCGTGAAGCATTCGGTTTCAGGGGAACTTCTCTGAAGTTTATCATTCGGGAAAGAAATGGTGAAAAATAAGAATTATTAGATCCGGGGAGGGATATTTATGGAACGGATTCTCTGTGTTCTGATCGGATATATCTGTGGACTTTTCCAGACCTCTTATCTGTATGGAAAAGTACACGGTATCGATATCCGTAATTACGGAAGCGGAAATGCCGGAACGACCAATGCACTGCGTACACTGGGCGCAAAGGCAGGAGCAATCACACTGCTTGGAGACTGTTTTAAATGTGTGGTCGCGGTTGTAATCGTACATCTGATTTTTGGAAAAAGCCATCCGGAGATGATCCGGCTGCTGGGAATGTATGCGGCAGCGGGAACGATCCTCGGACATAATTTTCCATTTTACCTGAACTTTAAAGGAGGAAAAGGAATTGCTGCCACAGCAGGTCTGCTGTTATCGTTTGATCTGCGGCTGACACTGGTTGCAGCTATTGTGTTCCTTGCAGTATTTTTCCTTACCCACTATGTATCACTGGGATCTCTGCTGGTTTATGTGGTATTTGTGGCAGGTATCATTATCATGGGACAGAACGGACAATTTACGGGAATGAGTCAGGCAAATATTTATGAAATGTATGTGCTTGCCATCTTGCTTGCCATCCTTGCATATTACAAACACTGGCCGAATATTCTGCGTCTGATCCATGGAAATGAAAATAAAACATATCTGAAAAAGAAAAAAGCATAATGGAGGTGTCGTATGAAGAAAATCGGCGTACTGGGAGCCGGAAGCTGGGGAACTGCCCTCACGTGGCTTCTGACAAATAACGGACATGAAGTAACTTTGTGGTCTATCATGGAAGCTGAAGTGAGATGCTTCGCACAAAAAGAGAACATACTTCTAAACTTCCGGGTGTAAAACTGCAGGAAAGTATTCAGCTGACAAGCAATCTGGAAGAAGCAATGGCAGACAAGGATGTACTGGTACTGGCAGTACCTTCTCCATATACCAGAAGCACCGCACAGAAGATGGCACCATATCTGAAAAAAGGCCAGATCGTTGTCAACGTGGCGAAAGGTGTGGAAGAGCATACGCTGATGACCTTAAGTCAGATCATCGAAGAAGAACTGCCGGAAGCAAATGTTGCCGTATTATCCGGTCCGAGCCATGCGGAAGAGGTTGGAAAAGGTCTTCCGACAACCTGTGTTGTGGGAGCGAGAACGAGACAGATAGCAGAATATCTGCAGGAAATCTTCATGAGTCCGGTTTTCCGTGTTTACACAAGTCCGGATGTTCTTGGTATCGAACTGGGAGCGGCCTTGAAAAATGTCATCGCGCTGGCCGCAGGTGTAGCAGATGGTCTTGGCTACGGAGACAACACAAAAGCAGCTCTGATCACCAGAGGAATTGCAGAGATCTCCCGCCTTGGTATCGCAATGGGTTCACATGCGAGAACCTTTTACGGACTGTCCGGTATCGGTGATCTGATCGTTACCTGCGCAAGCGTACACAGCCGTAACCGTAAAGCAGGTTATCTGATGGGCAAGGGATATACCATGCAAGAAGCCATGGATGAAGTCAAGATGGTGGTAGAAGGGGTATATTCTGCGAAGGCAGCACTGGGACTGGCTGAAAAATATGGGGTGGAAATGCCGATTATTGCGGAAGTCAATAAAGTGTTGTTTGAAGATAAGAGCGCTGCGGATGCGGTGAATGAGCTGATGCAGAGAATGAAAAAGGATGAGCTTGGAGTTGAACTCTGGGATGATGAGAAATAGAAGAGTGATGTAAACAGACGCCCGCCCGGGAATGATTCCCTGGCGGGCTGTTTTTTATATACCTTAATCCTTTAGATCACGAATCCCTGCATATCCTCCGGTATCCCTGCACTTCTGAATTTCTCATCCAGAGCATCGATCGTCTTCATTTCCATGTCGGTCAGTTCAAAATCAAAAATATCTGCATTTTCCGCAATCCTCTCAGGATTTACCGACTTCGGAATAGCAGAGATTCCTTTCTGTACCAGCCACCGCAGACCTATCTGTGCCGGCGATTTTCCGTAAGTTTCTCCTATATGAATCATTGTATCTTTTTTGAGATAAGCCCCACGGGCAAGCGGTGCATAAGCCTGTACGGCAATACCTCGTTCCTTACAATACTCGTACAGGTCTGACTGATTCCACAGTGGATGATACTCTATCTGATTCACTGCCGGAACGATTCCGGAAGTCTGAAACAGTGCTTCTAGATGGGAAATCTCAAAATTACTTACGCCAATCGCTTTTGCCTGACCGGATTCCCGGATACGCTCCAGCGCCTGCCAGGAATTGATAAAACAACCGGGTACTGGCCAGTGGATCAGATAAAGATCCACATAATCAAGTCCGAGTCGATCCAGACTTCGTTGAAAGGCCCCGTCAATATCTCCGATCCGCTGTGCGGTATTCCATAATTTTGTTGTGATAAAAAGTTCTTTCCGTGGAACAGAAGAAGAACGGATCCCCCGCCCTACGCCCTCTTCGTTTTTATAAGCAGAAGCTGTGTCAATTAACCGATAGCCAAGATCCAGAGCGGTGGCGATAGCGCCTTCCACTTCACCGGGTGCGGTAGCTTTATATACGCCAAGCCCCAGAAGCGGCATGCTGGCATTTGTGTTCAAAGTCAATGATGGGATGTTTGACATGATGTAAACCTCCTCTCGTAACATCCGGCATTTCCGAAAAGCACAAAAATGGCCGAAAATCCCAATTTCTGTCTATTATACCATAGAAATGTGAAATAATTAGGGCGAAAATATTACGAAGCTGTGACATGAAGGCGATACGGAAGATCAAAGACCCTATCCCCCGGATAGGATAAACCATCAACGATACATGTTAACGAATTAACAAAGCAAAGCGTGAAAATTGGAAACTGTGTCATTTCTTACAAAAATCCCCTATTGTATATAAAAAAGTACAGCTGAATTTATAAATATTTTGCATAGATTCTATTGAATACCATAGGGAAAAGGAGTATAATAAAACATAATTGACAAAAGATTGTCATATCCCCCATTGGGGGAAAAGCAGAGAAAGGAGTAGGACATGCACTTATTAAAAGATGAGAACGGAAATGTAATTCCGCATGGTGATGGCCCTGCCCATAAACATGAGCATGATCATGACCATGGATGTGAAGAACATGCATGCGACGGATGCAGTGGCGGTTCTGACAAATGTAAGAACGAATCTGTAGCACTGTTAAACTATATGGTGGATCATAACGAACATCATGCAGCAGAACTCGATCAGATGGCTGACAACCTGGCAAAACTGGGTATGGATACAGCTGCAAAGCAGATCAAAGAAGCAGTAGCTGATTTCCAGAAAGGCAATCTCAGATTGCGCCTGGCACTCACAACAGTAAAAGAAGAGCTGAAAGAGTTTTAATCAGTGTTTTACAGACTGCATATGACATCTTGGTAAAAGGAGGAATAGCAAATGTGTCTGGCTACTGTATATAAAGAAAGCGATGATACTGTCATCTGCCGGAATGTAAGCAAGATTCTGGTAGAGGGTGAAAAAGTTATTATCCGCGATATCATGGGAGAAGAGACCAGCATTGAAGGAAAGATTCTGATGGTCGATCTCGCAAACAGCATTGTAAAATTACAGTGCGATTAATGATAAGGTCATAAGATGTAATAATCTTATAAGATAGATTCTAACTATTCAGTAGATAGTAACTGTGAAGAAACTGAGCAGTTACGATAGATTCTATACTGATAAGGCAGAACTTAATAACAAGAAACTATCAGAAAGGATAAGAAAATGTCACATGTAATTGCAGTCGCAGGAAAAGGTGGAGTTGGAAAAACCACACTGTGTGGACTTCTGATTCAGTACCTCTGCGAACAGAAAAAGGGACCGATTCTGGCAGTGGATGCAGATGCAAATTCTAATCTGAATGAAGTACTCGGCGTAGAGGTAGAAGCTACACTGGGTGATATCAGAGAAGAAATTGCCAGAGCGGAAACGGCAAAAGAAAATCCGATTCCTGCGGGAGTGAGCAAGGCTGATTATGCTGAGTTCAAATTTAATTCCGCGTTGATCGAGGATGATGACTTCGATATGCTGGTGATGGGACGTACCCAGGGAAAAGGATGCTACTGCTTTGTAAACGGACTGTTACAGGCACAGCTTGCCAAACTGCAAAACAATTATCCGTATATGGTTGTGGATAATGAAGCAGGAATGGAACACATCAGCCGCGGAGTTCTTCCAACTATGCAGACCGCTATTTTAGTCAGCGACTGTTCCAGAAGAGGAATCCAGGCAGTGGGAAGAATCAAAAAACTGATCGAGGAATGCGATATGCATCCACAGCAGATCGGGCTGATCGTAAACCGTGCGCCGAACGGTGTTCTTAATGAAGGAACCAAAGAGGAGATCGAGATCCAGGGCCTGAACCTTCTGGGTGTGGTTCCTCAGGATGAACTGGTATATGAATATGACTGCGAAGGAAGACCAACCGTTGAACTTCCGGAAGATTCACCGGTTCGAAAAGCGATGAGTGAAATCGTCAAAAAACTGAATTTATAATTCATTATCAATGCGGATATTACCGGAGAGATAATCTCCGGAGTGTCTTCGCCCGGAAGATACACAAAACCACACTTCCGGGTGAAAGAATATATAATAGCCATAAAAGCGGAGAAAAGCGGAGGAATGGCTATAAAACAAAAGGAGGAAAAAAATGAGCGAATTTAAGATGACTACCGTTGAAGAGATGGAAGCAGCCACCAACCGTCTGTTGGAAACGGGAGCAAAAGTAGGAGCTGACGCATGGCAGTTCCGTGTAAAAAACCAGACACCACACTGTAAATTTGGTGAACAGGGTGTCTGTTGTAGAATCTGTGCAATGGGACCTTGCCGTATTACCCCGAAGGCTCCGAGAGGAATCTGTGGATGTGATGCTCACGGTATCGTAGGACGTAACTTCCTGAAATTTACAGCAGCTGGAGCAGCTACTCACTCTGATCATGGTCGTGAGATCTGCCACACTCTGTACTGTACAGCAGAAGACGGAAACTACAAAGTAAAAGATCCTGAGAAACTGCTTCGTATCGCAAAAGAATGGGGCGTAGAGACAGAAGGAAAAGATATCTATGATCTGGCTCATGAGATGGCTGAGATCGGTCTGATGGAATATGGTAAACCATTCGGATATCAGAGATTCCTGGACAGAATGCCGGAAGGACAGAAAGAAAAACTGATCGAGAACGAGATTGCACCGCGTGCGATCGACCGTGAAGTTTCCACTTCCTTACATATGGCTCATATGGGATGCTCTTCTCTGCCGGAAGCACTGGTAAAACAGTCTCTGCGTGCCGGTATGGCAGATGGATGGGGCGGTTCCATGATGGGAACAGAGTTCTCTGATGTCCTGTTCGGAACTCCGAAGCCAATCGATACAGAAGCAAACCTGGGTGTTATGGTTGCCGAGAATGTAAACATCGTTGTACACGGACATGATCCGAGCCTTTCCGAGATGATCTGCGAATATGCTGACAGCCCGGAAATGATCGCATACGCAAAAGAAATGGGAGCAAAAGGAATCACTGTATCCGGTGTATGCTGTACTTCCAATGAAGTAGCTATGCGTCGCGGTATTCCGATGGCAGGTAACTTCCTGCAGCAGGAAAACGTTGTTCTGACAGGTGCATGTGAAGCAATCGTTGTAGACGTACAGTGTATCTTCCCAGCATTAGGACCTCTGAGCAAATGTTTCCATACAAAATTCGTAACAACTTCTCCGATCGCACAGATGCCTGATTCTGAATTTATCCGTTTCAACGCTGAGACAGCAGGAGAGAAGTGCAAAAGCAATCGTAAAGATGGCAATCGAAAACTTCAAGAACAGAAAACCGGAACTGGTACATATCCCGGATATGAAAGCAAAAGCAACCGTTGGTTATTCTGTAGAAGCAATCGTAAAAACTCTGGATGGAGTTACCAACAGCCAGGTTGACGAAACCGGAACAACAAAACCACTTCTGGAATGTATTACTTCCGGTGTTATCCGTGGTGCCGTTGCTATGGTTGGATGTAACAATCCGAAGATCCGTCCTGACTATGCACATATCGAGCTGATGAAGAAACTGATCGCAAACGATATCGTTGTTATCGCTTCCGGATGTTCCGCGCAGGCAGCAGCAAAAGCCGGTCTGATGGACAAATCCGCGAAAGATATCTGTGGTGCAGGTCTGAAACGTGTATGTGAACTGGCTGATATTCCGCCGGTACTGCACATGGGATCCTGTGTAGATATCTCCCGTATGATGATCCTGGCAGCAGAACTGGCAAAAGATTCCGGTCTGCAGATCAATCAGCTTCCGGTAGTTGGATGTGCTCCTGAATGGATGTCTGAAAAAGCTGTATCTATCGGTAACTACGTAGTAGGAACCGGTATCGATACCTTCCTGGGTGTTGATCCTTACGTATCCGGTTCCAGTGAAATGTGTGAACTGCTGACAGAAGGAACCAGAAAATGGACTGGCGCTGCTTATACAGTAGAAACAGATATCGAAAAACTGACCGATTTGATGATCGAAAGAATCGAAGAGAAGAGAACTGCTCTTGGTATTTAATCGATAAGATCGCTCATCTGTGCGATGCCGGGATCTGGAATTTCCAAACCCGGCATCGGATACAAATATAATTATAAGGTGGATGACTAATTATGAAGATTGCAGTTACCGGTAAAGGCGGCGTGGGAAAGACAACGTTTGCGGCTACTCTGGCGCGTCTGTATGCGGAAGAGGGGCGGCATGTACTGGCAGCCGATGTGGATCCGGATGCGAATCTGGGACTGGCTCTTGGATTTTCAGAAGAAGAGCTGGATACGATCGTACCGATCAGCAAGATGAGAAAACTTGTAGAGGAACGTACCGGTGCTGGACCGGATAATCAGTATTACAAGATTAATCCGAAGGTAGACGATATTCCGGATGCATACGGAAAAGTGTGCAACGGAGTAAAACTCCTGGTTCTTGGAACAGTGGAGACTGGCGGTGCCGGATGTGTCTGCCCGGAACATGTGATGCTCAGAAGAATTATTAACAACCTGGTACTTCACAGAGGTGATGTAGTGGTGCTGGATATGGAAGCCGGTCTGGAACATATGGGTCGGGGAACCACAGAAGGTATGGATCAGTTCATCGTAGTGATCGAACCTGGATCAAGAAGTGTACAGACTTACAAGAATGTAAAACGTCTGGCAAAAGATCTCGGTGTGAAACAGGTACACGTGGTTGCCAATAAGATCCGGGATGAAAAAGATGAAGAATTTGTAAAAACACATATTCCGGCAGAAGATCTGCTGGGATTCATTCACTATAACACGGAGATTATGGATGCGGACCGTCAGGGCTGTTCTCCATACGACTACAGCAAATCGGCAGTAGACGAGATCCGTAAAATCAAAACGACCATCGATAAAATCGATGATTGCGATAAATAATCGTTTAGGAGGAAAAAACATTGACATTATTTGAAAGAGTATTCAATGGAAATGATGCTGTATACGGTCTGACTGAACAGGCAATTGATGCAGCAATTGCGCAGCATGGTGAAGAGAAAGCAGTCAGCTTTCCAAACACTGCTTACTGCCTGCCTTGCTATTACGCTGTAACAGGTGTAAAAGTTACTAATCTGAAAGAATTAAAGGAAGCACTGGGAGTTGTTAAAACTCTGATGACAAGAGAACCTCGTCTGAATGACGCTTTTATGTCTGGCGTTGCTACAGCACTGTGTGCGGAATTTATCGAAGCTTTAAAATATATTGACGGTGCTACTCCATACGAAGAGCCATTATACGGACATCTGGCAGATGCAGTGATCCGTGAGCTGGGTGTACCGCTTGTAACAGGTGATATCCCTGGTGTAGCTGTTATCCTGGGATCCGCTCCTACAGTAGAAGAAGGTGTTGCACTGGTAAAATCTTATCAGGCACAGGGTATCCTGGTAACACTGGTAGGCGGTATCTGTGATCAGGTAGCAGAAGCAGGTATGGCTACAGGCGCAAACGTACGTGTTATTCCGCTGGGCAAAGATGTTACATCTGTAATTCACGTAGTATCCGTAGCACTGAGAGCAGCTCTGATCTTCGGTAACGTAACACCTGGTGATTCCAAGACTCTGATGGAATACACCATGCAGCGTGTACCGGCATTCGTTAACGCATTCGCTCCTCTGGATGACGTAATCGTAGCATGTGGTGCTGGTGCTATCGCACTGGGATTCCCGGTAATCACCAACGAAACAGAAAATATCGCAAGAGTTCCGAAGAGCCTGATCGTTCAGGAAGATGTAAGCAAATTCAATGCAACATCTCTGGAAGCTCGTGATATCAAGATCAAGATCACAAACATCGATATCCCGGTAGCATTCGCATCCGCATTCGAAGGTGAGATCATTCGTCGTGGTGACATGCAGGTTGAATTCGATGGTTCCCGTGTTGACTGTGCTGAGCTGGTTCATACTGTTGATGCCAGCGAGATCGAAGATCATAAGATCACAGTTGTAGGACCGGAAGTAGACGACATGGAACTGGGAAGCAAAAACAGCATTGCATATGTTGTTAAAGTTGCCGGTAAAAACATGCAGCCTGACTTTGAACCGGTTATCGAGCGTAAATTCCATAACTACATCAACTGTATCGAAGGTGTATACCATACAGGACAGAGAGATATGCAGCGTATCCGTATCAGCAAAAACGCATTTGCTGCAGGATTCCGTCTGAAACATATCGGTGAAGTTCTGTATGCATCCGTTAAAAATGAATTTGAAGCAGTTGTTGACAAATGTGAAGTTATTATTTACACAGACCCTGCAGAGTGTACAAGAATTCGTCACGAAGTTGCTATCCCGACATTCAACAAACGTGATGATCGTCTGAAAAATCTGACAGATGAATCTGTAGATGTATATTACAGCTGTATCCTGTGTCAGGCATTCTCCCCAAGCCACGTATGTGTGGTTACACCGGAACGTCTGGGACTGTGTGGTGCCGTTTCATGGCTGGATGCAAAAGCTACCAACGAGCTGGATCCGAACGGACCTTGCCAGGTAATCACAAAAGAGCGTCCGATCGATGAAAGAATCGGTGAATATGAAGACGTTAATGAAGCTGTTAAGAGACTGTCTCAGGGTGCTCTGGAAGATGTATCCCTGTACTCTATCATGGAAAAACCAATGACATCCTGCGGATGTTTCGAGTGTATCTGTGGTATCGAGCCATTCTCCAACGGTGTATGTATCGCCAACCGTGAGTACGCTGGTATGACTCCTCTGGGAATGACCTTCCCTGAACTGGCATCTATGACAGGTGGTGGAGTTCAGACACCTGGATTCATGGGACACGGAAAACACTTCATCGGCTCTAAAAAGTTTATGAAAGCAGAAGGTGGTATCGAACGTATCGTATGGATGCCAAAAGAACTGAAAGAATTTGTAGCAGACAGACTGAACCAGACAGCAAAAGAACTGTATGGTATTGATAACTTCACAGATATGATCGGTGATGAGACTGTAGCTACAGATCCGGAAACTCTGGTAGAATTTTTAACAGAAAAAGGTCATCCGGCACTTGGAATGGACCCGATGATGTAATATAATTAGTAATGGAAGAAAGTGGCTGACAAATGCCTGGCATTTTTCTATGCCAAATGTCAGAGGATTGTCAGCCATAAATAAATATTAAGGAGGCTAATGAGAATGCCGTTTAATCGTAAACCACAGAAATTTAATGCATCTATCAAAGAAGTAACAATTGGATGCGGTGAAAAAGCAGTCACATTAGGAGGGGAAAATGTTTATCCTTTCTACTCATTTGATGGAGAAATCACCAATGCACCAAAAGTAGCCGTTGAAATTTCCGATATGGGAGTTCCGGAAGTAGCAGGTCTGAAAGCTTACTATGAAGGATGTTCTACCATGGCTGAAATCGCAAAACGCGCTTCTGAAATGGAAGGTGCTGATTTTGTTTGCCTGCGTCTGGAAGGCGGAGATCCGAACGGAGCAAACAAATCCGTAGACGAACTGATTGCAGTTGTAAAAGAAGTTGCAGATGCAATCGACGTACCGTTAGCTGTAGAAGGCTGCAAAAACGTAGAAAAAGATGGAGAACTTCTTCCAAAAGTTGCGGAAGCACTGCAGGGCAAAAACGCTCTGATCCTTTCTGCAAGAGAAGAAGATTATAAATCTGTTGGAGCAGCAGCAGGTCTTGCTTACGATCAGAAAGTAGGAGCTGAATCTGCAGTAGATATCAACCTGGCAAAACAGCTGAATGTAGTTACTACTCAGCTGGGTGTTAAACCGGAAAGCATCGTTATGAATGTTGGTTCTGCAGCCGTTGGATATGGTTATGAATATGTAGTATCTACTATGGACCGTATCAAAGCAGCAGCACTGTCTCAGAGTGATGCCATGCTCCAGATGCCTATCATTACACCAGTATCTTCCGAAACATGGAATGTAAAAGAATCCATGGCTTCCGAGGAAGATATGCCGGAATGGGGACCAGTAGAAGAACGTGCAATTTCTATGGAAATCATGACCGCAGCAGCCGATCTGGCCTGTGGATCTGATGCCGTAATTTTAATGCATCCTCAGTCTATAGCAACCATTTCTAAAATGATTAAAGAATTAGTTTAAGTGTAAGCGATAGAACAGGAGGATAAAAACTATGGCATTATCAGGTATTCAGATTTTTAAAATGTTACCAAAGAAAAACTGTAAAGAATGTGGATGCCCTACTTGTATGGCATTCTCTATGAAAGTAGCACAGGGCGCACTGAAAATCGAACAGTGTCCACACGTTTCTTCGGAAGCTCTGGAAGCTCTGTCTGAAGCTACTGCACCGCCAATGAAGACCATCAAAGTCGGAACAGGCGAAGGAGAGTACACACTGGGTGGAGAAACCGTTCTGTACAGACATGAGAAAACATACGTAAACAAAACAAGATACGCAGTATCTCTGTGCAGCTGCATGGACGATGCTACTATCGATGCTAAGATCGCAGCTATCCCGGCAGTAGATTACGAACGTATCGGTGAGCGCATGCATCTTGAGATGATCTATGTTAACTATGGCGCTGAAGCCGGTGCAGACAAATATCTGGAACTGGTGAAAAAAGCTGTTGCTACCGGAAAAACTCTGGTACTGGGTTGTGACGACGTTGAAGTTGCAAAAGCAGCTCTGGAAATCGCAAAAGCCGGAAAACCGATTCTGAATGGTGCAAATGCTTCCAACTACGAAGCAATGAATGCTCTTGCAAAAGAAGCAGATGTTGTTTTAGGTGTAAGCGGTGCAAACCTGGATGAAATCTATGACACTGTTGCAGCTCTGGAAAAAGCAGGAAATAAAAACCTGATAATCGATGCAACAGGAGCTTCTCTCAAAGAGACTTATGCAAACGCAGTACAGATTCGTCGTGCAGCACTGAAAGATCAGGACAGAACTTTCGGTTACCCGACTATCGTAAATACATCCAAGCTGGCTGTAAAAGACAAATATATGCAGGAAGCACTGGTTTCCCTGTTCACAATGAAATACGGTTCTATCGTAGTTGTTGACGAACTGGGATATGCAGAAGCTCTGCCTCTGTTTGGTCTGCGTCAGAACGTATTTACCGATCCTCAGAAACCAATGAAAGTAGAACCGGGTCTGTATCCACTGAACGGTGCAGATGAGAATTCTATCTGTCTGACAACTGTAGACTTCGCACTTACATATTTCATCGTATCCGGCGAGCTGGAAAGATCAGGAGTACCTGTAAACCTGATCATCAACGATGCAGGTGGACTTTCCGTACTGACATCCTGGGCAGCAGGTAAGTTCTCCGGTACATCCATCTCTACTTTCGTAAAAGAAAACATCGAAGGTAAAGTAAAATCCAGAAAACTGATCATTCCTGGTAAAGTTGCCGTTCTGAAAGGTGATCTGGAAGCAAAACTTCCTGGATGGGAGATTATCGTAGCTCCTCTGGAAGCAGTACAGCTGGTTAAATTCCTGAAAGATATGAAAGAAGCAGGCGAACTGTAAGATTTCTGATTCCTCAGGAATACCGGACATGTGAAGAAAGACCGGAATCCCCGCGAGGAGGATTCCGGCAAATAAATATAATTAAAGGAGACACACACTATGGCAAAATTTGTAACAATTGGTGAGAGACTTTCCACCACAGCTCCGGCAGTAAACAAAGCATTTATGGAAAGAGATCCTGAACCGATCCTGAAAAGAGCAAAACAGCAGCTGGATGCTGGTGCTGTATATCTGGATGTAAACATCGGACCTGCTGACGGATACGGCGAAGATCTGATGAAATGGGCAGTACAGTTACTGCAGAGCGAATTCGATAACGTTCCGCTGGCACTGGATACTTCCAACAAAGCAGCTATTGAAGCTGGTATCTCTGTATACAACCGTTCCAAAGGAAAACCAATCGTAAACTCTGCAGATGCAGCTGGAAGAATCGAGAACATCGACCTGGCAGCAGCAAATGATGCCATTGTTATCGCTCTGTGTAACGGTGAAGGAATCGCTGCAGATAATGACGAACGTATGGGTTATCTGACAATGCTTCTGGAAAGAGGTCTGGAGCATGGTATGGCAGAAACAGATATGTGGTTCGATCCTCTGTTCCTGGTAGTAAAAGGAATGCAGGACAAACAGATGGAAGTCCTGGAATTCATCAAAATGATCTCCGACATGGGACTGAACTCCACAGGTGGTCTGTCTAATAACTCCAATGGTATGCCGAAGAACATCCGCCCGATCATGGACTCTGCACTGGTTGCTATGGCTATGATGAATGGTCTGACATCCGCAATCGTTAACCCTAATGACCTGCGTCTGATGGAAACCATCAAATCCTGTGATGTTTTCAAAGGCAATACTCTGTACGCAGATTCTTATCTGGAACTGTAAGATGCGCACAGCGGCGTACAAAGTAGATGTCGCAAGCGACCGCCACTGGCGCGAGAATGTGTCTTGACACATTCTATTACAGAAAAGTAAGTAACTATTCAGTAGCCACTGTCCCGCGAGGTGTTTTGACATGAATATGTCAAAATCCCGAGACATACAAGCCAAAATGCCATCACCGAAGGTGTATTTTTATGCATTTTGGCTCGTAACTGTGAAGGTACTGAACAGTTACAAAAAAAATTATAATACTGCTGATAATGAGG
>ENA-OQCO01000660-OQCO01000660.1-human-gut-metagenome-genome-assembly--contig:-NODE-660-length-17720-cov-1.237708_pt1 | contig 17720 bp, 19 predicted proteins | sample MGYA00242500_ERZ504582 | MGnify/ENA primary metagenome ERZ504582 (study PRJEB26092, sample SAMD00036346) | human gut metagenome | host: Homo sapiens | study: EMG produced TPA metagenomics assembly of...
AACGAACGAAGAACACGCTGGTCATCGTTTTGATCGCAGCCGTGTGTCTGTTAGGAGCTTACACCTTCTATGGACGCTGGCTGGCAAACAAGTGGGGCATCGACCCCAAGGCTAAGACCCCCGCAGTCGTCCACGAGGACGGCCGCGACTACGTCCCCACCAACGGCTGGACCGTTTTTGCCCATCAGTTCAGCTCCATCGCAGGTGCCGGCCCTGTCACCGGTGCCATCCAGGCTGCCGCATTCGGCTGGCTGCCCGTTCTGCTGTGGGTCCTGATCGGCGGCATCTTCTTTGGTGCTGTGACCGACTTCGGCGCGCTGTATGCTTCCGTCAAGAACGACGGCAAATCCATGGGTATGCTGATTGAGAAGTACATCGGCAAGACCGGCCGCAAGCTGTTCCTGCTGTTCTGCTGGCTGTTCTGCGGCATCGTCATCGCTGCGTTTGCTGACATGGTCGCCGGCACCTTCAATGCCTTTGGCACCGACGGTGCTCTGGTCGAGGCCGCACAGACCAACGGTGCTGCCGGCATGGTCTCCATCATGTTCATGGTGTTCGCCGTCGTCTTCGGCCTGCTCCAGAAGAAGTTCAACTTCTCCGGCTGGAAGGAGAGCGTCATCAGCATCGTCTTCATCGTTCTGTCTTTCGTGATCGGTGCAAACTTCCCCATCATCCTGGGCAAGGCTGCATGGAGCTACATCACCTTCATCTACATCTTCTTTGCAGCCGTCCTGCCCATGTGGCTGCTGAAGCAGCCCCGTGACCATATGACCACCTTCATGTTCGTGGCCATGATCGCAGGTGCTGTGGTCGGCCTGCTGGTCGCACACCCCACCATGAACCTGCCCGTTTTCACCGGTTTCACCAATGAGAAGCTGGGCACCATGTTCCCCATCCTGTTCGTCACCGTGGCCTGCGGTGCCGTTTCCGGTTTCCACAGCCTGGTCTCTTCCGGCACTTCTTCCAAGACCGTGGAGAACGAAAAGGATATGCTGAAAGTCGGCTATGGTGCCATGATTCTCGAAAGCCTGCTGGCTGTTCTGGCCCTGTGCGTTGCAGGCGCTGCTGCCGCTGCGGACGGTACCCCCGCCGCAGGCACCCCGTTCCAGATCTTCAGCCGCGGCGTTGCCGGTTTCTTTGAGATGTTCGGCATCCCCGCCTACGCTGCTACCGTCTTCATGACCATGTGCGTTTCTGCTCTGGCTCTGACCAGCCTGGATGCCGTTGCACGTATCGGCCGCATGAGCTTCCAGGAGCTGTTCAGCGTCGATGACATGGAGCATGCAGAGGGCTGGCGCAAGCTGTTCTGCAACGTCTACTTCTCCACCTTCATCACGCTGGTGTTCGGCTTCATCCTGACCAAGATCGCTACGCCAACATCTGGCCGCTGTTCGGTTCCGCCAACCAGCTGCTGAGCGCTCTGGTTCTGGCCACCCTGTGCGTCTTCCTGAAGGTCACCGGCCGCAACAACAAGATGCTCTTCCCCCCGCTGGTCATCATGCTGTGCGTCACCTTCACCGCGCTGGTCCAGCGTCTGATCGCGATGGTCAAGGCCATCAGCGCTGCCGCTTCGGTGGGCATCCCTGCTGGTGAGACCACTTGGGGCGCTGTGTTCATCGCCAACGGCCTGCAGCTGATCCTGGCTGTCCTGCTGATCGTTCTGGGCCTGAACATCGTCTTCCACTCCTTCAAGGCTTACTCCAACGCGGAGCACAACAGCGAAGCAAAGGTCTAAAAACAACTGCGGTTTTCACGATTCGTTCGTAAAAACAGAAAGAGATCCCCGCTGACGTCATCGAACCCGTCAGCGGGGATCTCTGTTTTTCTGCGCTTCAGAGATGCGCACCTTCCCAGGCCTGCAGCACGGCCAGCTGTGTCTCGGTGTGGAACCAGTGCTCCCCGTCGGCCAGAAGGGTCAGCTGTGCCCCGGTCGCGCGCTTGAAACGGTCGAGCACCAGCATAGGAAGTCAGCTTGTCGGCCTCACCATAGAGCACCTGCGTGGGGATGCGCCAGCGGAGCGGATGCTCCCGCACCCAGCAGAGATACGGCCACGAAAGCGTCTCCCCGAACGTTGTGGGGATCTCCCCTGCCGCCTTCAGCTGCTCTTCGGTCACGTTGGCCTGCTGCATCATCCTGCCGATGAGATCTTCCATATCCACGATGGGCGAAACGAAGAGCGCACGGCGCAGTGCCTTCTCCTGTAACGCCAGCATGGAAAACCACGCACCGATGCTCGTGGCCCGCAGCGAGACCTGCCGCCAGTGCACTCTTGCATACTGATCCATAAATTGCAGCTCCGGAACGACCACCCATGGCAGGAGCCGTTCGGGGCCGTTCTTCCGCTCGCCATGTTCGGGCAGGTCGATGGCCAGCACCTGATAACCTGCCGGGCAGGCCTGCTCTGCAAATGCAAGAGCTTCCTCCTTGCTGCCCATTTTTCCGTGGACGTAGAGATACACCTTGTGGGAAGGCTCGCCGATGAGGAGCGCGGGGATGCTCTTCAGAGTAATGCGTTCTGTTTTCATAGCATCTTCACCATCATGATCTCGTCGCGGTAGGTTCCATCCTTGAGTTTGAAGGCATGGGGCATGGTGCCGCAGCGTTCAAAGCCAAACTTTTCATAGAGGTGGATGGCACGGGTGTTATCGCTGCACACCCCCAGTTCCAGCTGTTCGAAACCGTTGGTGCGGGTCTGGTCAATGGCCAGCTGCATCAGATAACTGCCCAGACCGCAGCCCCAATACTCTTTCCGGACAGAGATGCCCATTACGGCACGATGGCGGAATTTGATATGGGGCCGCAACTGTGCAACGCCAAATTTCCCCACCAGCTTTTCTCCGGCAAAGGCGCCCACCTCACAATTCAGCGCGCTGGCTTCAGAGCCTGCCAGCCCCTTTTGCATTGCTTCCAGACTCGCTCCATCCTCTGGATAACGCGCCATAAAATGGGTTTCGCGGTAGGTTGCAAGGCGGAATGCGTTGAGTGCTTCGGCGTCGTCTGCGCACAGACTGCGCACCGTCAGCATTTCTCCGTTGGGCAGTTGGAACGCACACGGGACGATCTTCATGGTCAGCACTTCTTTCTGTTTGGAATGGGTCTATCATAACACCTTCGGTCGGGTTTTACAACCCCGGAACGCAAAAAAGAGCCGCAGCACCCTATGACAGGCACTGCGGCTCCCATTTTCAGCTTGGAAGCTTGAATTACTTCACCATGCTTGCGACTTCAGCAGCGAAGTCGTCAGCGCGCTTCTCCAGGCCCTCGCCCTTCTGGAAGCGGGTGAACTTGACGATCTTGATGTCGCCGCCCAGGTCCTTAGCGACCTTAGCGGTGTACTGAGCAACAGACAGGTCGCCGTCCTTGACGAACTCCTGATCGACCAGGCAGTTCTCCTTGAAGAACTTCTTGATCTTGCCCTCGATCATCTTCTGCTTGACTGCATCCGGCTTGTTGGCGGTCTTCGGATCGCCAGCCATCTGAGCGAGCATGATCTCCTTCTCCTTGGCCACGACCTCAGCAGGGACAGAAGCCTCGTCCACATAGCTGGGGTTTGCAGCAGCGACCTGCATGGCGATGTCCTTGCCGTAAGCAACGAACTCGTCCTTTGCGTCGATGTCGTTGGTGGTCTCGAAGTTGACCAGGATGCCGTGGGTGCCGCCGCCGTGGACGTAAGCAGAGCAGACGCCCTCGTAACGGACGAAACGACGGACCTTGATGTTCTCCTTGATGACCAGGATCAGGTTCTTCAGAGCCTCGTCCACGGTCTCGCCGGACTCGGTCTTGCAAGCCATCAGAGCCTCAACGTCAGCAGGGTTCTGCTTCATGATGACCTGAGTTGCCTCCTTGACGAAAGCAACGAACTTGTCGTTCTTGGCAACGAAGTCGGTCTCAGCGTTGACTTCGATGACAACGCCGACCTTGCACTGCGGACAGTAATCCGCGTAGACCATGCCCTCAGCAGCGGTACGGCTTGCCTTCTTTGCAGCGGTAGCCAGACCACGCTCACGCAGGATCTCCGATTGCCCTTCTCGAAGTTGCCGTCAGCCTCAGTCAGAGCCTTCTTGCACTCCATCATGCCGCAGTCGGTCTGCTTGCGCAGCTCCATAACGTCTTTTGCAGTAATAGCCATTTTTATTCTCCCTTACACGTTACTAAACGGGTTTGTTCGGAATACGGAAAAATCAGGCGTTTGCTTCCTCAGCGGGAGCTCCTGGTTGCCCTGCTTGCCTTCCAGAACAGCGTCGGCCATTGCACCGGCGATCAGCTTGACAGCGCGGATAGCGTCGTCGTTGCCGGGGATCACGTAATCGATCTCATCGGGGTTGCAGTTGGTATCGACGATCGCAACGATGGGGATGTTCAGCTTGCGGGCCTCAGCAACAGCGATGCGCTCCTTGTGAGGATCGACGATGAACATGGCCTTCGGCAGGGTCTTCATGTTCTTGACGCCGCCCAGGTACTTGTCCAGCTTCTCCATCTCCAGCTCCAGCTTTGCCACTTCCTTCTTGGGCAGCAGCTCGAAGGTGCCGTTCTCCTGCATCTTAGCCAGCTGATCCATGCGGTCGATACGCTTGCGGATGGTGCGGAAGTTGGTCAGCATACCGCCCAGCCAGCGAGCGTTGACATAGTGCATGCCGCAGCGCAGAGCCTCGTCACGGATGGACTCCTGAGCCTGCTTCTTGGTGCCGACGAACAGGATGTCGCCGCCCTCAGCTGCAACTTCCTTCACGTAGTTGTAAGCCTCGTCCAGCTTCTTCACGGTCTTCTGCAGATCGATGATATAGATGCCGTTGCGCTCGGTGAAGATATACTTCGCCATCTTGGGGTTCCAGCGACGGGTCTGGTGACCGAAGTGCACACCTGCTTCGAGAAGCTGCTTCATAGAAACGACTGCCATAGTAAAATACCTCCAGATATTGTTTTGCCTCCGCACACCGTGATCAGGCACCGTATCGGACGGGCCTGACTGCCCTCCACCCGGATGGGCACAAAAGGGCATAGTGATGCGTGTGTAATGCTGAATTATAATAGCACAAAAAGGACGCGGATTCAAGAGCTTTTCGGTGTTTTTTACAAAAAGATTTTGCGATCTTCTCTTATTTGCCGGTCGGCGCCGCTTCCAGGCCCTCCATCCCCATCCGGCTGAGGGCATAGCCCTTGCCGAACATCAGGTCATATTGGAGCAGCCAGTGGTTGGCGCTCCACTGCTGCTGCAATGCAGTAGGCTCCTGGGTGGTGGTGCCGTCCCGGTTCATGACGGTGCCGCGGGTGTTCGTGCGGTACGCCACCTGCAGCTGGCGGTTCAGATACTGGAAATAGAGCGGCTGCTTCAGGCCGTAGATGTTCATCATGACCGGCGAGATGTCGTAGGCGGCGATGGTACCAAGGTCCACAGGCTGCTGCGAATAGTTCGACCACATGAGCAGGGTCGTCTGGTGGAGGCGGGGGTCGGCGCTGGAATCGCTGGCATAGCCGCTCTTGGTGAAGACGTCGTAGTTGGAATCAATGGGGTTGTAATGGTCGCCCCAGAACACGAGGATGACCGGCTCGTCCACCTGAGAGAAGTAGTCGGTCAGGCGGCCCAGCATGGCGTCGGCATCCCGGATGCCGGTGGCAAAGTCTTCGAGCGCCCCCAGCGTACTCCGGCTGATGCCGGACGGAGCGTTCAGCACCTTGACGCGCTGGTCGTCGGGGTAGTTGTCCTTATTATAATTGGTGTGATTCTGCATCGTGACGGCATGGAGGAAGACCGGCGCATCGGAGGAAGCCTTCATGCTCTCGTACTGCTGGATGATCTGGTCGGCCATGGAATCGTCCGTGACAAGACCGGAGGTCCAGTAGTGCCTGCGCACCTTGTTGACATGGGTCATCTTTTCCAGACTGAGGAAGGTGTCCAGACCCAGATTCGGATAGGCCGTGTCGCGGCTCCAGTATTTGGCCCAGAAGCAGTGGACGGCGGCGGTCTGATAGCCCTGCGTCTTGAGGTAATTCGGCAGAGAGAACATGGGCCGGGTCACATGCTGCTGATAGGGCTTGCTGCCGTTGGGCAGATAGGAGACGGAATAGCCGGTCAGCGCCTCAAACTCCACGTCGCAGGTACCGCCGCCGAAGCTGGGGCTGTAGGCCCGGCCGCAAGCGCTGGTCTCCTGCAGGCGATGGAGGTTGGCGGAAACATCCGTGTCGAATGCAAAGCCATACTGCTCCAGCTCCGAGACATCCCAGTAGGACTCGTCCATCACGTAGATGATGGTGGGGCTCTGTTCGGTCTCCCCGGCAGGCGTGACCGCCCCATAGGACGCCGGGTAGAGCGGTGCCGTCTGGTAGTTCCCGGCTGCGGCGGTGTCGTCCAAAATCTCGTTCACGGCATCTTCCGAGTAGTCGTCCGGTTTCGAGATCTCCAGATTGGTGAGGTTGGTCAGAAAACTGGTGGTGACGCCGTAGTAGCGATAATAGCGGTCCTGCATCCAGGCGTCGGGCAGGATGCCGATGGCCTGGGTGACTGCGGGCTGCAGGAAGACACCGAAAAGCAGGCCGCAGACGGCCGCAGCGCTGGCCGCAACGCCCAGCACACGGGGCTTCCAGTTCAGCTTTTTCCGCCCGCGGTAGAGGAAGAAACTGGCCACAAGCAGCAGCAGAATGATAACGATGGAGACCACCATGCTGGTCTGGATATGGATCCCGGCAGCGGAAGCAACGCCCGCCGCTTCCGAAACCTGCGCCAGATCCCACGGGAGAAACGGCTCACCGCGCAGCTGCAGCGTGTAGAAATCCACCGCCGCCGGGACACAGCCGAGAATGGCAGCGATCAGGGTGGCCAGCGGCGCGAACCGGGTCAGCCAGTCCACCATCAGCCAGATGAGGAAAAGCAGCGCCCATGCCAGAAGATACGCTTCGGCGTGGGGAAAAATGTATTGGGTCAGAGTGTCCACGGTCAGACTGCCGCGGGCGATCCACTCCGTGAGCACCACAAGCACCAGCGTGACGACCGGCGGGAAAGCCAGCCGCAGCGCATGGAGCCAGGCCGGAGTGCGGGATGCGCGTTTATTCATACAAGAACCGTTCCTTTCACTTCCTGAGCGCCCCCATGGGGCGATGATCTTTGAGTTTGCGAGCACAAATCACGGCCCACGGTTCCTTATTATAATCCTGTTTTCTGTAAAATCAAACCCTAATTCCGGAAAAACAGATGAAAAACTTTCATCCATCCAACCAGCGGCGCAGCTTTTGCCAGAACGAAGCACTTTTTTGCTCCGGCAAAGGCAGTTCTGTGCGCACCAGAACGGCATCCAGCCGATCTTGTCGATCTCCTCCCAGGGAATGGTCAGCGTCTCGTCCCGCCCCAGCAGCCCGAACAGATGCGGCCTGCCCAGCAAAAAGCAGGCTCCGGACCTGCGCGGTCTGCGGGTCAAGTTCCAGATCATCGGCCCTGCCCAGGCAGGCCCCATTGGACAGCTGCACGACCTCTTTGGCGCAAAGCTCCCGGAATGTCATCGGCTCCCCTCCCCGCTGTGTGTTCTCTTTTACTGTATGCGGCAGGGCGGCGCTTGATGCAGACCGGCCCCTTGTGTTATACTGGGTGCAGCGACCAATTGGAAAACTCACCCATTCAGATCGAGGTATGTGTCGATGTATAAAAATATCGTGTTTGATTTCGGCGGCGTCATGGTCGATTTTGACCCCAAGGAGTATCTGGTGGACCGTTTCTGCAACGCCGATGTGGAGGAGCAGGTCAGCGCCCTGACCTTTGACAGCGAAGAGTGGAAGCTGCTGGACGCTGGCTCATCACCCGGTTCGAGGCCAACCAGCGGATGCTGGCCAAGGCCAGAGAACAGGGCTGCGCCTTTGAGGTGCAGGGCGTTCTGGATGACTGGATGCACATCCTGCGCCCCCGCCGCCGGATGCAGGAGCTGGTGCAGAAACTGAAAGCCCACGGCTACTGCGTTTATTACCTGAGCAATATTCCGGAAGATGTGCTCGACCTGCTGATGAACCGGGACATGAAGGGCCTGTTCGACGGCGGCGTGGCCTCCTGCGAGGTCCACATCAACAAGCCGGACCCCCGCATCTACAAGGCGCTGCTGGAAAAATACCACCTCAAGGCGCAGGAGAGCGTCTTCATCGACGACCGGCTGGACAATGTGCAGGCGGCCTTCCGGCTGGGCTTTGCCGGCATCCAGATGAAGGAGAGCGTCGGCACACTGGTGCGCAGCCTTGCCACCTGCGGCGTGGCCCTGCGCTGAGCCGCACCAAAACACAAACCGCCCGGTTCCATGCTGTTTTCGGCACGGAACCGGGCGGTTTTCTGCGCGTAGAAGTTACGAAGTTACTTGGCTTCGTAATTCTGGCAGAAGTGCGGGGTCTCGATCTGCTGGGTGGTGCAGGAGCAGTGCTCCGTCACCTTGATCTGCGGCAGGTCACACTTGCAGCTCTCCACATTGTGGCGGCACTTGCAGACATCGCAGACAACACCGGTATTTTCCATTCGTTCTCACCTCTTTGAATCTGGGATGCTTCTAGGATGCCCCCATTCCGTGAGATTTATACACCGGTCACTTCTCTGCCCCGGCCTTGCGTTTGGCCCGGATGGTCACGATCACATGCCGGATGGAGAGAACGGGGTGCACCGGCAGCATCCGCGGCCCGGCCCAGCGCATGACAGTGCGGATCTGCTCCTGCATGGCAGGCTTGTAGCAGTGGACTTTGCAGGCCGAACAGAAGGTCTTCGTCTCCATGAACGGGCAATGGTCGATGCGGGCCAGCGCATAATCGCGAAGCTCCTGACATTCCGGGCAGAGCGAGCCTTTGGGGGTGCGGTGCTGCCTGCGGCAGTAGAGCGCGATCATCTCGCTCACCAGAAGTTGTTCCTCCGCGCGCTTTTTCGCAAGGTCTTTCGGGGTAGTCTGTTTCATGCGTTCCTCCAGATACAACAAAAAAAACCGGCAGAAAGCCGGTGTCGTTCGGTTCTCTGTCGGTTAGTTTATCAAGACAAACTCATTTTGTCAAGAGAAAAGGCTTACCATGCAGCCAGGTCAGCGCCCAGCTTGCGGCAGGCAGCCTGGATATCGTCGTCGGGCGTCTCGTTGCAGATGAGGCCCTCTTCGCTGAACAGGACCGCGCCGTCCTCCTTGACACGCTCGCACCAATCGCGCATCCACTGGCCGTCGCCCCAGCCGTAGGAGCCGAACAGCGCGACCTTCTTGCCGTTCAGGGAACCTTCCAGAGAAGCGAACATCGGCTCGAACTCGCTCTCCTCCAGCTGCTCAGCGCCCATTGCGGGGCAGCCGAATGCCACGACGTCATATTCGCCCAGCTTGGCAGCATTCATCTCGCCGCAGGGAACGATGGTGGCGGCAGCACCTGCCCCCTCAGCGATGCAGTTTGCCATGGTCTCGGTGTTGCCGGTCGCGCTCCAGAATACGATTGCTACTTTGCTCATAAAGAAGAACCTCTCTTTCAATTATGGTTAGTATTTTCTAACTTTTATCACCAGGAAAATGCGTCATCCGAAACGGACGCGCATTTTCACGGTTAGGTTTCTCTAACCATAGACAGGATACCACAATGCGGCAGGGTTGTCAAGGCTCTTTTGCAGATTTTTCCACTCCCCTGCTCAAAGCAGCTGCGGAACGGTGAACACCAGCGTCAGCACACCGAAAATGACCGGCTGATGGAGCAGATACAGCACCAGCGAGTGCCGCCCCAGCCAGCCCAGCGGCGGGCAGACCGACCGGCGCAGCGGCTCCATCCGTTTGCGGCCGACAAGCAGATGCAGATAGTACCCCGCCCAGAATAAAAACAGCCACGGCAACAGCGGGAAGTAATCGGAGGAGTAAAAGGAGACCGGATAAAAACCGAAGTATGCCGTGAGATAGTTGGCATACATCCCCTGCGGCAGCGCACAGCGCAGCGGGCCAAGCCCCCAATAGCCGTCCCATCGTGTGATAGGTCAGCGCGAACAGGATCAGACTGACCGCCAGCCCCACCGCCGGCGGGATCTTTTGCAGCCACTTCTGCACAAGGCCCGTCAGGAGCATGGCTGAGCCCAGCAGGGTCAGCACCCCAAACCAGACCACATTTTCCGGCATGAACAGCAGCGTCACCGCTGTGACCAGCACTCCGGCACCAAAGACCGCCGCGCCGCGTTTGAGCGGATGATGCCCCAGCGGCAGACAGAAACCGGACAGCAGGATGAACACCCAGCAGATGGATTGCTGCCACAGCCGCCCCTGCCCGGCGGAATACCACGGCACCACGACCCCGAACAGATACACGGCATCCCACATGCCATGGTAGAGCATCATGCTGATGAGGTCAAGCCCGCGCAGCTCGTCCAGCAGCGCGTAACGGGATGAAGACGATTTCATAAGGAAACTTCCTTTTTCGCTTTTTGTCTCATTGTACGCTTTGCCGCCGGGCGCGTCAAGCAAAAAAGCTGCTGTGCAGCCTGAGCCACACAGCAGCCTTTGAAAAAACGGGATCAGACCTCGGTGTTGAAGTAGCGCTTCAGCAGGCCCTCAAAGCCACGGCCATGACGAGCTTCATCCTTCGCCATCTCATGGACGGTGTCGTGGATGGCGTCCAGATTCAGAGCCTTTGCCTTCTTGGCCAGATCCATCTTGCCAGCGCAGGCACCGCACTCGGCCTCAGCGCGCATCATCAGGTTCTTCTTGGTGCTGTCGGTGACGACCTCACCCAGCAGTTCGGCGAAGCGGGATGCGTGGTCGGCTTCCTCGTAAGCGTAGCGCTTGTAAGCCTCAGCGATCTCCGGGTAGCCCTCGCGCTCTGCGACGCGGGCCATGGCCAGATACATGCCGACCTCGCTGCACTCACCCTCGAAGTTTGCGCGCAGACCGTCCACGATCTCCTGGGGGACGCCCTCAGCCTTGCCGATGCCGACGACATGCTCGGTCACATAGGTGTTGCCGGCCTTCTCTACGAATGCAGAAGCGGGAGCCTTGCAGACGGGGCACTGCTCCGGGATGGAGCCTTCAGCGATATAACCACAAACGGTGCAGACATACTTTTTCATACGATAGACCTCCATAATTTCTCAGTTATTCTTTTGGCCGCCCCTGGTACGGTCGGCCTTGGTTTCTGAGCCTATTATAGCAATGATTCCTGGGTTAGTCAAGGATAATTTTTAAGAATTATTCCTATTTAATAGTTCGTTTACACCTGGAGGTTGCCGCTGGTTGCAGCGTCAGAACCGTCGGCTGCGTCGAACTCATAATCGTTGCCGGGCAGGATGGCGTTGAACAGGATGCCGACGATGGCAGCGATGGCCAGACCGGACAGATTGATGGAGACGCTGCCCACCATGAAGGTCAGGCCGCCCACCGAGTTGAAGCCCAACGCAGACACCAGAATGACAGCAGCAACGATCAGGTTGCGGCTGTTGGTGAAGTCCACCCGGTTCTCGACCACGTTGCGGACACCGATGGCAGAGATCATGCCGTACAGCACGAAGCTGATGCCGCCGATGATGCCGGTTGGGATGGTGTTGATGACTGCCTCAAACTTGGGGCTGAAGCTCAGGATGATGGCCAGTACCGCAGCGATGCGGATGACCAGCGGGTCATAGATGCGGCTCAGCGCGAGAACGCCGGTGTTCTCGCCGTAGGTGGTGTTGGCCGGGCCGCCCAGCAGGCCGGCCATGGCGGTCGCAAGACCGTCGCCCATCAGGGTGCGGTTCAGGCCGGGGTCGTTGATATAGTTGTGGCCGACGGTGGCGCTGATGGCGGCGATATCACCGACGTGCTCCATCATGGTCGCCAGTGCGATGGGCAAGATGGTGAAGAGGGCGCTGATGAACTCCGGGCTGCCGTCGATGGCGAACAAGCCCATGGCATTCTGATGCAGCGGGATGCCGAACCAGTCAGCGGCAGCGATGGCTTGGAAATCCACGGCACCGGTCACGAGAGCGACCGCATAGGAGACCAGAACACCGATGAGGATGGGCAGGATCTTGACCATGCCCTTGCCCCAGATGTTGCAGACGATGACCGTGCCCAGCGCCACAAAGGCCAGCAGCCAGTTCGACTCACAGTTGGTGATGGCAGAGGGCGCCAGGATCAGACCGATGGAGATGATGATGGGGCCCGTGACCACCGGCGGGAAGAACTTCATGATGCGGCGGATGCCGAAGGTAGAGATGAGCAGGCTGACCACCAGATACAGGATGCCGGAAAAGGCAACGCCTGCGCAGGCATAGGGCAGCATCTTCGTGTTGGCAACGGTCAGGTTGCCGTTGGCATCTGCCAGCATGGGGGCCACGATGGAAAAGCCGCCCAGATAGGCAAACGACGAGCCAAGAAAAGCCGGGACCTTGCCTCTGGTGACCAGATGGAACAGCAGCGTACCCAGACCTGCGCAGAGCAGCGTGGTGGAAACGCTCAGGCCCGTCAGCAGCGGCACCAGCACCGTGGCACCGAACATGGCGAACATGTGCTGTACGCCGAGGATCAGCATCCGACCCGTGCCCAGCTGGCGCGCGTCGTAAATGCCTTTGGAGTAATCGATTTTTTCACTCATAAAAGAGTTCTCCTTTCGCGTTTTACTTCCAAAAAAAGAGGCATTGCCGCAAAAAAGCGACAGTGCCTCAGCTTTCGGGAAGAAAAAACATTCGGGACGGAAGAGCAGCCTCCGTGCTCCGCAAAGTCGAACCGTGCATTCTGCTCTCCCCTTCCCTTCGTACGCTGTAAAGTATATCAGAAACCACCCCGTTCTGCAATGGATTTCCGGTTTTTTGGCATTCTTTCTGCGATTGCTTTCTTTTTCAGGCTTTGTTACCCTGCGGCAGCATTTTGCACCTGCATCTTGCAATCCGGCCCCCTGCGCACTATAATAATACCGATTAAATGGATTGAGATTTAAGGAGACCCAATGATCTATCTGGATTATTCCGCCAATACCCCGGCCGACCCGCAGGTACTCGACCGGTTCTGCTCCGTAGAGCGGCGCTGCATCGGCAACGCCAACTCCCATCATCAGGCAGGCACCGCCGCCAGAGCCGAGATCGACGCTGCCACGCTGAAGATCGCCGCTTTGCTGGGCGTACAGCCTGCCGAGATCATCTATACCTCCGGTGCCAGCGAATCCAACAACTTCGCGCTCAAGGGGCTGGCCCGGCTCTCCCGCCATGCGGGCAGGCACATCATTTCCACCCCGCTGGAGCATTCGTCCGTCAGCGGCACTCTGACCGCGCTGCAGGAGCAGGGTTATGAGATCGACCTGCTGGACATCCGGCGGGACGGAACCGTAGACCTTGACCATCTGAAAGAGCTGCTGCGGCCGGACACCATCGCTGTGGCGGTCACGCTGGTAGACAGCGAACTCGGCGTCGTGCAGCCGGTGGAGGAGATCGCCGCCATCCTGAAGAACTACCCCAACTGCCATCTGCATGTCGATGCCACCCAGGCCGTTGGAAAGATCCCCGTCTCGTTTGAAGGGGTAGACACCATGAGCCTGACAGCTCACAAATTCTATGGCCTGAACGGCATCGGCCTGCTGCTCAAGCGGCGGAATTTGGCACTGGAGCCGCTCATCCACGGCGGCGAAAGCACTACCATCTATCGCAGCGGCACCCCTACGGTGGCGCTGGCGTCTTCTCTGGCCTGTGCACTGGAACTTGCTGTGAAAAACCTGCCGGAACGCTCTGCCTCTGTCCAAAAGCGGAACGCGGAACTCCGCGCGGCCCTGTGTCAGCACCCGGAGGTGCGCATCAACAGCCCGGAAAACGCCATCCCGCACATCCTGAACCTCAGTGTCCGGGACGTGAAGGGCACGGTCTTTCAGCGGGAACTGGACGCCCACGGCGTCTGCGTCTCGGTCAAATCGGCCTGCTCGTCGGACGGCCTGCCCTCCCGCGCAGTGTTTGCCGTCAGCCGGGACCGCCGCAATGCCCTCTCGTCCTGGCGCATCAGTCTGAGCCATCTGACCACCGAGGCAGAGATCCAGGAATTTTTACGGGTGTTCGACGTCTGCTGCCAGCAGCTGACCGCCGCACACGGAGATCAATAAGGAGAAATCATGAAACGCGAACTCGAACCCTATCAGATGATCGAACGCAGCATCATCAAAAAATACCGAAAAGAGCTTTGGACCCCCTTCATCGTAGCCGTCAAACGGTATGAGCTCATCCAGGCAGGCGACAGGATCGCCGTCTGCATCTCCGGCGGCAAAGACTCCATGCTGATGGCAAAGCTCATGCAGGAACTGCAAAAGCACAGCGATGTCCCCTTTGAGCTGGTCTTCCTCGTGATGGACCCCGGCTACAATGAGCTCAATCGCCAGAAGATCGAATCCAACGCGGCACTGCTGCACATCCCGGTGACCATCTTTGAGAGCAACATCTTCTCGGTGGCCAACAACACCGACAAGAATCCCTGCTACCTCTGCGCCCGGATGCGCCGCGGCCACCTGTACAGCAAGGCCAAGGAGTTCGGCTGCAACAAGATCGCGCTGGGCCACCACTTCAACGATGTCATTGAGACGACCGTCATGAGCATGTTCTACGGCTCCCAGCTGCAGGCCATGCCGCCCAAGCTCCACAGCACCAGCTTCCCTGGCATGACCCTCATCCGCCCGATGTACTGCATCCGCGAGGAGGACATTCTGGCCTGGAAGCGGTACAACGACCTAGAATTCATCCAGTGCGCCTGCCGCTTCACCGAGAACTGCACCATGTGCGACAATGGCGGCGGCGGTTCCAAGCGGCAGGAGACCAAGCTCCTGCTCCGCCGCCTCAAGCGCGACAACCCCAACATCGAAAACAGCATTTTCCGCAGCATCCATGCCGTCGCGCTGGACACCATGCCGGGCTATAAATCCGAGGGCGTGGAGCACAGCTTTCTGGAACGGTTTCATGCGATGGAAGCAGCAGCTGACGTTGAGCTGTGAGCTTCTGCGAAAAATCATGCAGCACCGGTGGTATCATAAACAAGCTGTTTCACTATCGCAATTTTCAAAAATAGTGCCCATCAACACGGCATATTTGCGATATGCAGTTTGCGGATGTTGCTTGTGCATTAAAAACGCAAACTGCTATAAAAAAGCGGGAATGGACCGGACGATTCCGATCCATTCCCGCTTTTCAGCTTTGTGAAACCAGTTGGAGTCAAACGCTTACCGCAAGTTCACGTACACTCAACAGGGCTTCCTCTTTTATTAGATAGAGATCGTGTTGCAAACGTCGATCAGCACCGGGTCGAGGGTCTTGGTCATTTCAAGAGCCTCATCGACGGGGTAATCCACGAGGTGCTCCCCCTTCATGCCGACGATGCGGTTGTACTTTCCCTCTTCCAGCAGGCAGACAGCGTGGTAGCCCATGGCGGAAGCGTTTACGCGGTCGCGCAGAGTGGGCGAGCCGCCGCGCTGGACGTGGCCCAGGATGGTGGCGCGGGTATCAATGCCGGTGCGGGCCTGGATCTCGTTGGCGATCTCCTGCGAGTGGCCGATGCCCTCGGCAACGATGACGATGAAGTGGCGCTTGCCGGTGCGCTGCGTCTCGGTGATCTTATCGAGGATGTCGTGCTGCATGTCGAATTCCTTCTCCGGCAGCAGGACCGCCATTGCACCAGAGGCGATGGCGACGTTCAGAGCGATGTAACCAGCATTGCGGCCCATGACCTCGACAACGCTGCAGCGGTCGTGGCTCTGGGTGGTGTCGCGCAGTTTGTCGATCATTTCCAGAGCGGTGTTCATCGCGGTATCGTAGCCGATGGTGTAATCGGTGCAGGCAATATCATTGTCGATGGTGCCGGGCAGGCCGATCATCGGGATGCCGCGGTGTGCCAGCTCACGGGCACCGCGGTAGGAGCCGTCGCCGCCGATGACCACCAGCGCGTCGATGCCCAGCTCACGGCACTTTGCAGCGCCCTTGTCCTGACCCTCCTTGGTCTTGAACTCCAGGCAACGGGCCGTATACAGGATGGTGCCACCGGCAGAGATGATATTGGAAACGCTGCGCAGGTTCATTTCAAAGCACTCGCCATCCAGCAGGCCATTGTAGCCGCGCTGAATGCCGATCATACGGAAGCCCTTGTGCAGCCTGCACGGACAACGGCGCGAACTGCAGCATTCATACCCGGAGCGTCGCCGCCGCTGGTCAGCACACCAATCGTTTTGATTTGCTTTTCCATGGAAAGATTCCCTCCAATTGTTTCGTCATTTACCTATGGAGCACTTACCCTCTCTCTTTGGGCACCAGCTCCATCGCCTTGCTCAGATCATAACTTGCCTTTAGACATTATAACACAGTTCCCGCTTGAATCCAATACCTTTTTGGCACTTCGTTAAAAGTTTATTAAAATTCACAGGCGTACGTCTTGGTGTTGTTTTTGGCACACGTGCACCTGGTTTGAATCGTTCCTGCGCATGTCATTTTGTTGCAACATTCTTTTCGCCCACGATGCGCTGCAGTTCCTCAAAGAAAAGCGGATGACCTGACGTATACAGCCTGCGGGGAGCCGCCAGCTTCTGTTTTGTGTCCTCCAGATAGAAGATCACCGGCATATCACCGTCAAAAATCTCCAGCAAATTGACCACCTTTGCGTACTCCGGGCTCGTGCGGGAGGGCAGCCGGACGTAGAGCCGCCGGGCAGCATCCCGCATCTGATTGGGGCGGTTGTCCTGCGGCCTGACGGGGTATAGCCCTCAATGGGCGAAATACTCTCGGCGACCAGGCGGGCAGGTTCATCCTCTCGGATAGACAGGCGGCCCTTCAAAAAAATGACCACGACCGCGTTATCGTGCAGCACGTCCCGGAATGTTTCCAGTGTGCGCGGGAACACGATGACCTCCATGGTGCCGGTCAGATCCTCTACGCTGGTATAGGCCATCATGCTGTTGGTCTTTGTCGTCACCATTTTGCTCTTGACAATGGTGCAGACGATGCGGACATGGCTATTGTCCGGCACATTGGCATCCTCACCGATCAGAGCTTTGATGGTGTGGGTGGCAAACTGAGCCGACTGCTCCCGGTAGGCATCCAGCGGATGACCGGAAAGGTACAGGCCGCTGACCTCTTTCTCCTGTTGGAGCAGCTCGGCGTGGGTATACTCAGGGCAGGGCTTGATCTCATAGCTGTCGGCGGCAGACGTATTGTCCATGCCGCTCCATCATCGAGAAGAGGTCGATCTGACCATCCAGATTCTTCCGGCTGTCACTCTCGATGCTCTTGAGCACACCCTCAGTTGCTTCGACCAGACTGCGGCGGTTGGAGCCAAGATTATCAAAGGCACCGGCCTTGATGAGGCTTTCCACAGTGCGGCGGTTCAGCTCGGTACCATGCATCCGTTTGCAGAAATCGTACAGGCTGGTATAAGGCTTTTCCTGCCGCTCCTCTACGGAGCGCTCGATCAGCCGGGTGCCGACATTTTTACGGCGTTCAGGCCAAACCGGATCCGACCACTGTCCTCTGCAGTAAAGCCGCTGCCCGAGATATTGATATCCGGCGGCAGGACCTTGATTCCCAGTCGGGCGCACTCGCCGGAATACTCGATGACCTTGCCTGTGTTGTCCAGGACACTGGTCAGCAGCGCAGCCATAAACTCGCTGGGGTAATGGCACTTGAGGTAGGCTGTCTGGAATGCCACATAGGCATAACAGGCGGCATGACTCTTGTTGAAGGCGTAGGATGCAAAGCTGGACATCTCATCGTAAATTTCGTTTGCAACCTTTTCCGAGATACCGTTTGCCACACAGCCGGGCACTCGTTGCC
>ENA-OQCO01000661-OQCO01000661.1-human-gut-metagenome-genome-assembly--contig:-NODE-661-length-17696-cov-1.564972_pt1 | contig 17696 bp, 22 predicted proteins | sample MGYA00242500_ERZ504582 | MGnify/ENA primary metagenome ERZ504582 (study PRJEB26092, sample SAMD00036346) | human gut metagenome | host: Homo sapiens | study: EMG produced TPA metagenomics assembly of...
TGGAGAACCTTCCGTTTATCGACGCAACGCACCAGTAGTCATAGTCTTCTACCATCCTGCACAGCTGAATCGGACGCTGCAGCAGCGTTGTCAGGTGCTTCGAGAGAATGGATGTGCAATCTTCCCAGCACAGAAGGACTGCGCCAGTGATTCTGGATCGACTCATATAGAACCTCCATTTTGGGCCAGCTGTTCCTGCAGAAATGCAAGTAGCTGGCGTTGATTGTGTTCAAACTGCTCCTGAAAGGGCTTGCTCAGGTCGTAATTCCAGTAGCGGTAAAACAGAAGCTGGAACAGCGAATGCTCGACCTGCGCAGGCGTCATTTGCTGGAGCAGCTTGCCATACTGCCGGATCGCCGCGTAATCGGCTTTCACAAAGCGGCGGACATCCTTGGGATAATTCTCATAGAACCAGTCGCTGACTCGGATGCGGCCTTTGCCGAAGTGACCGGGGTAATCCGTGCAGAGAAAATACTCAAAGTCCTTACCGCGCCGCCCTGCATCCACTGTGAATGGGTACATTCGGCAGGCGCGCGGCCGATGTGCATAGACGCTGCAATGATTCCCGTTTAGGAAAATGCAGTGCTGATCTTCACCTGCGGTATTCAGCAGAAAAATCGGGAAATACGGTTCCAGCGGCATGGGGTGTGCGTACTGCGCACAGATATCCTCCGGCTTGAGACTTTGTCCTTCGCTTTGAAAATGAAGCGCAAGCTGATAAACATCGTATGGCTCCAGCATGACCTTGTTTTCTACATGGCGGCAGCAGGCGCTGCATTGCTGGCACTGGAACGCGATTTTTTGATTCCCGGAAACCGGGATAAGCTGTTTATTCATAAAACCTCCTGATGGAAAAACCGCAGCCACAAAAATTGTGGCCGCGGTCGGCGGGTCCGGCGGCAATCAGACGGGAGATCGCCGCCGGGGGTTCATTCATGCAGCGACGGCCATCAGAATTGACGCCGCAACTGCCGCTTGAAGCGGAGAAAACTTCACATGATAGTGCGTATTCAGCGTTTCAAACTTTGCTTCCTGGTCATTTTGCACCTGAATGGATGTGACCAGCGAGGTCAGAATAAACTGCCCTTCGTGGTCGATGAGCGCGCTGCTGCCGATCTTTAATGGTCGGAGCAGACGCCCGTGGAGCATCCTTGTGTGCTGATCCTTCATTTTGTCGCCTCCTTCCCATCTCCGCGGAACCGCAGATAGGCGGAATACAGACTTTTGAGCATCCGGCGTACACGCCGCGGGTCGAGCTTGTACCGCGCGGCGATCTCCGCAATGCTGTACCCATGCAGACGCAGCAGCGCAAACGCAGCCTGCTGCGGTGTTCCGCATTTTTGCAGCTCCGAAAAGAAATATGCTTCCGAAAGCTCCGTGTCACAGACAGTCTCCCTGCAGCCGCAAAGCGCACAGTAGGCTTCCTCCGCTTGTCTGCGCCGACTCTCTCCGCGCTTCCATGACACGATGCTCTGCTGCATCGCGCGGTAGGCAACGGTAGAGAACGAAAAGCGGCGCAGATAGGCATGGGAACAATAACGTTCCACGGCGCGCAGGTAGCCCATGACGGCAAGATCGTAATATTCGCCAGGATCATACCGCTGCTCCTGCAAAAACGCATAGACCAGCTTGTGATTCTTTTCGGCGAAGCGCACCTGCCGTTTGCTTAGCGGAGCAAGCTTCGTTGACTGCTTTTGTTTAGAGTGGCAGCTCGTCGCGTTCGCCGTCAATGACGCCCGGATAGGAAAAGTGGTCGCCGTTGTCGGCGAGCTCCAAGGGAGCCGTGCCGGTGAGTGATTCCACATCGGACTTGTAGTTTTCCACACGCTGTGCCAGAAGCGATTTGACCTGCTCTTTGAAATTTGCTGCGTAGCTTTTAACGGCCGCAAGACCTTCCCCCTCAAGATCCCGTACCTTTCGGAACGTGGCGACACTGTAAGTATAGCCACCACTTTCCGCGCGTTTCAGACCGATCTCCACGATGGCGGAATAGCTGGGGCGCCGGCGGGCGACAAAGGCGAGGTTCATGAAATCATTGAACGGGCGCAGGCTTGTGGGCGGCAGGGAGAGCTGCAGCGGAAGATACTCGCCGCTGCGCAGCAGATAGACCTGCCGCATATTCTTGCAGGCTTTGCCGCTGCCGTTTGCCGTGCTGCCGAACTGATTGAACGCGCAGGCCGCGCAGACGCCGCCCGGTTCACCGTAGCCCTGCTTGCCGTCGAAGGACTGGCAGAATGGCGGCACGTTGTCGTCGTACTCGCTGCCCTCTGGCCAGTAGGCGTTGGCGAGATGGTGATAGAGAATCACGCCGACGAGCTTGCGCTCATAGTCGGGGTTGTCCGGGTCGTCGCTGCGGATCTCAAACTGCAGATTCCCGCCGCCGGGGATCTTGACCCGCTGCATGGTCAGCTGCAGGCCGTCCATATCGTCGGCAAGATCCTCGCTCGAAAAGTCGCTGTCCAGCGCCGTGGGAAGCATAAAATCCTGATACGTATCAACTGCGTTGTTATTCTGAAAACTCATACAAATTCTCCTTTTCAAATTTAACTGTCTGCCGTTATGCGGCAAGTTTTGTGACCTGTGTCTGATTGATCTTTTGCAGCAGCATCGGCGACATCGTCATCACGCTGTAGCCGATCTCCTCCAGCTTCGTTGCACGGTCATAGCTTTCAACATCCTGACTGAACCGCGTGACGGCGTTCGCCAGACCGTAGAGCGTAAAATCTCCATCCTCGATCAGATGCTGCAGAACGCCTTTGCCTTCCTCCTCCAAAATACCAAAGCTGGAACCAGCGAGCTTGACAAGACCGGGCAGATCCTGTGTGTTGAGCTGCACCTGCTTGCTTTCCCGCATCCGATCCAGAACCGTCGAGAATTTGGCTTCGTCAACGGCAGCGCGCACGGTGTCCTGAATTTTCAGGACAAACGCACGATCCTCAGCGTCCAACGTCTGCTGCGAGTAGAGGGTGAAGTTGACGTCAGTGGTGTTCACGCGACCAATGTGCGCCCGACGGGTACCGGCTTCATTTACCACCATGCCGTTGGAGCATACCAGTCGATAAATGAGCGGCTGAATGTTGACAGCGCCAAGACCTGTTTCGCTGTTGGAGATCATAATGCCAGCCTGTACAACATCGCCGGGCACCACCTCTGCCTGCAAGCGCGGATTGACAACTTTTAGATACATCCGGTCGTCAGTGATCTCGCAGCTTTCAAAGCGTGCGCCCTCCATTTCGCCAATGATGGGAAGAACAACGCGGGCGATGTCCAGATTGTCGATGCGGCGATAGCGGTTGCTGAGAAACGCTCTGGCCTTGCCGTCCATCGTGCGCAGCAGCTTCTGTTCCGGCTCTTTTTGGAACCAGCGGTTGACGTTGTAGCTTAGAAGCGCGGGATCGCGTTGGAGCATCCGGTCATAATACTTGCTGGGAATGTCCAGATAGGTGCCGATCTGCTGATGCGCGGTCTGCTGAATCTCCAGCGGCTCGATCTGGTCGATGCCCTCACGGTCGAGCACACGGATCACAGGGCTGTCGCCCCAGGTATCCATGTGCAGGCGGTCGGTTGCGACCAGATAGTCTGCCTTTGCCTCCTGCTGGCGCAGGATCTCGCGGCTCACGTCCTGAATACTGCGTCCGCTTTTCATTCGTGTTTTCGCTCCTTTCTCAAAAAATTACCATGATACGGCGATCTCGTGATCCTGAACGCTTGCGGTCAGGCCCTCGCTTTCCAGCACCTGTCCCAGACGCGGCCAGTAGACCTTGGGAGGGAAGGCAGTCAGATGCTCCTGCGGAACGTCCTTCGTGTCGTCGTCCTCATGGACGCACACGCTGCCGTCCTCTTTCAGCGTCAGGCTGCTGTGGCCGCGGGAATCCAGATCGGCGATCACGCGCTCCAATACCTCACGTCCCTCCACGTCATACCAGACCTGCGGATCGACCGGCTGCTGGTTCGGCGGTGTCGGCGCGTCCATGCGCGGCTGCACCGGCACGACCTTCAGGAGATTACAAGAGAGGTTGCCGTTGCGGTCGATCTGCACGTCTGCATAGTCATATTCCTCAATGCCGTACACGCGGATACGCCCCGTGCCGCCCTGCATAACGAGCGCAGTTGGATTTCCGGTCGTCCACTCCCAGCGGGCGTTCGGATAGACCGATTTGAGATACGCAGAGATCCGGTGGTTGACGTGCCGCAGCAGAAGCTGCATGGCGTCGGCGTTGGCCTGCGCCGTACTGTAGAGCGAGGCTTCCCGCTGCTTTCTGGCGTCATGCTCTTTCTTCCGGTATCCGCGGATGGAATCCCATGCGGCTGAAGCTGGAACATGACCACCCACAGGCCCCACGCCGTAAAGACCAGGAGCAGCAGCGGGACGAGCCATGCGCCGCGCACCAGCGCCAGGATCGCAATGACCACACCGATCAGGACGGAGACACTTCCCCAGAGGGGACTGGATCGTTTCATAAAAATAAGCCACCTTTCAAAATTCTTTCGATAAAATAAAAAAAGAGGAACCGCACCGACGAATCATTTCTGAATCATCTGGTGCGGTTCCTCTTCCGCTGCGCCGGTATTATTCCGGCAGTTCCTCCCGGTCACCGTCGATCTGTTCGGCGGTGACTGGAAAAACCTCTGTTTCATTCTGTACTGGACGGACTGTTTCCCGCTTTTGCGGAACAGGCGCCCAATCGTCCAATCTGAGCTTCAAGCGTTTATCTTTTGTGATGCCGTCTTTTTTTGTGAACTCTTCCAGCTCCAACGTGCCGCTCAAAAAGATAAAATCGCCGTTACTCAATGTACACTTTGCAAGCCGCTGCGCCATGTAGCCCCATGCCCACACGTCAACAAACTGTGTGTGCCGCTGCAAACCGAAGCCGACATACTCGGCGACGGAAAAGCGGACATAGGGTTCACCCTTGGCGCTGTGCTGCAATTCCGGGCCTTGCGTGATCAGCCCGATGAGACTTGCTTTGGCCATAACACTCCTTTCTGCCACCGGCATGAATATCTATATAAAAAATGCCGGCAGCGACATCTACCCCTTGCGGGCAAATACCATGCTACCAGCACTCAAATACAAACCTGACCAACGTGTGCAATGTGAGAAGCCCCACGCACAGACCATACGGTCTGCGTTCCGATGAACTGCACAAATATCAATTACATGAGTATAGTAGCACAATATCTTGTGATTGTCAATTATATTAAAACTATATATAGATTTCGCGATGGACGAAGAATACTCTCTACTTATAAAATAGGGAGATGATACAATTTTTCTGCACAGAATTGATTTTGCAGAAATATATGGTGCTTGACAGCATAGCATATAAATAGTACAATGTACTATAAGAAAGTGAGGCGATCAAAATGGCATTTTCCATCAGACTGACAGATGAGGAGAAGCAGTTGGCCGACAGTTACGCAAAGCTCCATGCAATGTCCGTGGGTGAAGCATTCAAGCAGGCGTTGTTTGAAAAAATTGAAGATGAATACGATGTTACTGTCGCGGATGAAGCCTATCAGGACTACCTGAAAAGCGGGAAAAAGAGCCGCCCTGTCGGAGAGCTCTGGAAGGATCTTGGTATATGAAATATACGGTTGAGACAACGGAGCGCTTTGAAAAAGAGTTTAAGCGTCTGGACCGATATACGCAGCGGATGCTCAAATCCTGGATCGAGAAGAATCTGGTCGGCTGTGAGAATCCGCGCGCAAAAGGAAAAGGACTGACCGCAAACCGCAGCGGCCAGTGGCGCTATCGGATCGGGGATTACCGCCTGATCTGTCTGATCCAAGACAATGAGCTGGTGATCCTTGCACTGACAGTTGGGCATCGGAGTGACATATATAAAAACTGACGGGAAGCGCAGATACGCGCTTCCCGTTAAATTTTATCTTTGTCGAGCAGCTAAATGCTTTCAACAGGCTGCTTCATAAATCAGAATTCCCTTATGGAATACCTCGTTTTCTACGGTGAACTGATTCTTACGTTCGTCAAAGCGGCTTTTTGTGCCGACCAGAATATCCACGGGGCGCTGCTTCACGTTACGGATCGCTTTGTGTGCAGAAGCAACTATGGCATGGAGATCTTTTTCGCCATCGTTTACAACGATGTAGAAGTCAAGGTCGCTCTCCGCATGGGCTGTGCCGTTTGCAAAAGAGCCGAACAGATAAATGCAAGTGGGATTGACTTGTTCAATGAGCCTTTGCTTTATGATTTCAATTTCATCCATAAATGCCCCCCTTTCGCTCATAATACTATAGCAAGCTGCAAAACAATAATCAATGACGAATAGAAAAGAGGGAACCTTTGAAAAAGATGATATTTGTATGGGCGCTGTTGCTTCCTTTTGCAGAAATGGTGTGTTATAATATAAAAAACGAAAGGAGATGATGCTGCGTTTTTTGCACCTTATATTGTGCGTTGTTCTGATAGTTCGTCTGTTCAGGTCAAGATTGATACAGCCTTAGCAGCAGACATTTCCGCAACACACAATGCCCCACTTTGGCAAACAAATTGGGATTCGCCTCTTTTATCAGACCCATCTGTACAAAAATATGCAATGAAGACAGAAGATGGCGAGTTGGTCGCTTTAGCAGCATATCAGATCTCCGGTCGTAAAGCATACGTTTACATTCTTTACGCAGAGAGCGCACCAGCAAGCAACCCCGTTCTTACCAAGAAAGCGGAACGGAAGTATTGCGGAATCGGTGCAGCTTTGATCGCATTTGGCATTAAATTCTCCATTGACAACGGATGCCGCGGAGATGTGGTATTTGACGCAAAAACAGATGAGTTGGCCAAGCACTATGCGGAAGATTTCGGTGCCAAACGGATCCCCAGCGCAGCGAGCGGAGGACCGAAACGTTTTATGCTTGCAGACGAGGATGCTTGGTTGCTGTTCTCAAAGTACTTAGTAGAGGAGGAGCAGGAACATGGATAAAAAGGACAATGCACAATATGTGATCGACGAATTAGCATCGCAGGCGGGCGGCTACTTTTCAATGCCCACACAAGAAGACATTGCGTACACAGACTTGCTTTTCGATGTTTGCCGGCAATTTGGTATCCGATACTATTCGGCTTCTGCCAAGGAAAAGGCTTTCGTCGAAGAAGTAACAAGGGTGACATGGGCGAAGCAGCAGGAAACCGCGACGGGAATCAAACAAAATATTCGCCCCGCGTTCTCGGCGTAACATCCAAGGGTTGCTGCAGAATCTAAAATATCAGAACAAAAAAACGGGAAGATCCGAAATGCTTTCGGATCTTCCCGTTTTATGATTATGGGATGACATATATGGGAAGCTGATACCGAGACACTGGAAAACAGAAAAGTGAGGCCCCGGCTTCGGAGCCTCACAGACGCTTTCTTTCGGGATATCCCTATTCAGCCTGCGGCAGCGCTTGCCCAAGCAGCACTCCACACCCGACCGAAGCTGAACCGGCCGGATGCTTCTACATGACGATAAACAGTCAAGCTGTTATCTGCAATTTTAATTAATAAGGTTTTTGTTGACTTTTTTCAACTGGTTTTTCGGACGCATCAGGGACGATACATATAGAATCTATTTCAATTTTTTCGACTGTCAACGCATAGTGCTGCGGCAGATGCGCTTTTTTGACCTCACTGACGACCGTACCGGTCGGCAAATAAACCCGATAGGTTTGCCCCACAGATAGCCGCTTGTTCTTTTCAACACAGAAGACAATATGATTACCGTCCGCTCTTTGCAGTGTAACCCTGCGCTGGTGCTGAAATGGAATGCTGGAAACTGCAAGGCAGACACCGTCTTCTGCACGGTAGCGCTCATTTGCAAGCAGTACATAAAGCTCTGCGCAGCGGATGCCGCAGAAAAACAGCAGCAATGCGCTGAGGATCAGAAACGTCCGATCGCCGGAGAATGCGGAAACAATAGCCACAGCTAGGAACGGCAGGCAGAGCAGCAGCGACAGCAGCCACTTCTGCAGCAGCGGTGCGGGCCACGCAAGGATCTTTTTCATATTCAGCACCGCTCAAAGACGATCTGCTTGTGCAGATAAAGGTTTGCGATTGCCGCCGAAACAGGGCGTGCCTGCCGGGAGGCTGCCATCAGGATTGGCAGATTCTCGCTGGTGGTTAACTCATCGCCATACAGGCAGTCCATGAGCTGCGCATCAGAGTGAAGCGTCCGCACGCCACGCTCCGCGCATTTGATCAATTCCGCACTGCTGAGAAGCGCCTGATTCGCCAGCCGCACGATCTGCCGTTCCGCTGCATCCTGTTTTGGGCGTGAGAACAGGCGAATTGCTTTAGAGAAGGGCGCACCGTTCCAAATCCAGAGCTTCAAAAACGCGCCGAGCCGCAGAAACGGATTTGCAGATACCGGTGCGATATACAGACGCGAAAGCAGATCGTAGAGCGATTCATACTCGCTGCCACCGCGCCCCTCTGCGACCAGACCGCGTGTGACAAGCCTGTCAATACAGTCATCTAGTGTCCGGCGTGACGTAAACGACAGCCCGCGCGTCAGCTTCAGATAGGCTTCCGCGATCTGGCTGCGTGACAGGATCCGCCATGCAAGACTGCTCCAGACGGTCATTTCCTGTACGTCGAGCATATATTCCTTCCGTCCCACGATGACAACGGGATATTTCTTGCCGTCCAGTGTGCGATGACATTTGAAATGCCCAACGGCTGCGTATTTCGTGTATTCCATAACAGTACCTCCAATGTGCTTTTATTTTTCTTTTACGGGTGTGCCAGAAGAATTTCAACAAGCGATGTCGAAAGCGTCCAGAAAATCCGGGTCGCTGCGGAGCTTCTTTGCCGCGCGGGAGATCCATGCGCCGACATTATTGGAACTGGTGTGATAGAGAACCGCAATATCCTTGCAGTCAAAGCCCTTCGCTTTCAGAACAAGCGCGTCAATACCGAGTTTTGCGACACCGCGATAGTGTTTCTTGCAGGCGGTAAGTACCGCACTTGTGTCCACATTGGAAAAGTGCGCATGATCTGTGCATACCGGCGCTGGGAGGCTTGCGTCCGGGTCGTCCAGCGACTGCTCTGAGATGTATTTGCGCCAGCTTGTCTGCTTGCGGCAGCAGTCGATCAGATGGTTGCGGATGACCGTAATGGCGTAGGTCTTGAACGAAGTGCCGCCATGATAGCTTGCTGCCGCATGCACAGCGCGACGCAGCCCTCCTGAAAGAGATCGTCATATTCCATATGGCAGTTGCTTTTTGGAATAAGATTTGCAATCGTCCAGTGGACAAATTCAAGGCTGTTTTCTACGAGAAACTGCTGCTCAGCGGTCAATACGATACTGCTTCGATCCATTATATTTCACCTTCCTTTGTGCGTTCAGAAATTCTTTGCAGAGCGATATGACCTGGTCACAGCGATACTCCGAGAAGTTGGCAATATGTGCGTCCGCTTCCGGGATGCCGAGCCGGATGCACAGCCATGTGTAAGCATCCTGTTTGCGCATGAAACCTTTCTCCCAAAGCTGGTTGAAGGTCCGATGTGCCTGCATCCGCTTCTGCCGGAGCTCTTTGTTGGCAAGAGTCCCCATTGGAAGTCCGGTCGCCTTGTGCGCCTGTACATAGCGTCGCAGGCGGGATACCGGGAGCAGACGTACAGTTTCGCTGCACGGTCTTTTGTGTGGATGCCGTAGATGCTGCTGGCCGGGCGAAGCTGTGCCGGCGCGTGGCAGTATGGACAGGTAATGTGGGCTTTTTTCAAATGGAAATCCTCCTATGTATTACTCAGAAGGAAGAAGGGAGAGTATCTGTAAACAGCAGCTTTCATCGTCTGACAGGCACCAGTTGAGATATAACGCATAAATATCCTCAAAGGCGCTGCGGGAGAGCTGCCCGCGGCATTCCGTTGGGTCGATCCGCTGCGCAGTGAGACGTTCATATTCGGCAGCGGGGATCAAAACAGGCTTGCCGCCGGCATCTGCGCTCATCAGATAACCGGAACACGGCGAATGACATTTGCAGACGCCGCAGGAGATAAAGCAGGCATTTCGCCAGTTTCCGCGGCAGGCGGTCAGAAATTCTGCAAGCTGTTGGATGGTTGTCCTCATAGGTTTGTCCTCCAAATCCTTCTATAACAATACGCACCGCAAAACGACAAAAAGACCACTTGAACCTGTGAATTTTTCTGTAAATTTATGAAAATGGGAGCGTCTTAATTGAAAGCCGGGCAGATCGTGCATATAAAAATCGGCCAGCAGCGGAATTGGCTGCTGCGAAAGTATGTCTATTTGATTTTTACAGAAGCAATATTTTCTAAAATCATCAGTGCCGAGAGAAGATTGCCTCAAGCGTCTGCAAGACGGCTGCCTTTCGGACATCCTCGTATTTGCAGTCAAATAACTGAAGTTCCAGTTCTCCTGTGCTTGTCAGGATATGAAAGTCTTCCGCGAGTATGCTACGCAGCAGCTCCGCGAACTGCTCACCCAAAAGATATGGGAAGCCGCCCAGCCGGACCGCGCGCACGTCCAACAGGTTGACCAGCGACACGATTGCGCAGCATAGATCCATGCCATAGCGTTGCAGGCAGGCTGTGACCGCCTCGTCGCCAGCCGCAAATGCCGCCGCAAGCTCCGCAATCGCAGCCTCGTTCGGATCAGAACCATAGATATCCTGATAGCTGACGGGAATTCCAGCCGCCCGCAGGCGGGCAAACAGAGCGGTCGTGGAGCAGAGCGTTTCCAGACACCCGCGGTTTCCGCAGTTACAGGCCGGCCCATTGCGGTCGATCGAGATATGCCCGGCCTCCAGCGGCATACTGCGTCCGCCCGGCAGGACTGTGCCCGCGTCAATGCCCTCCTGTACGGTCATGACCAGAAGCGGCAGAGGAGGCGGCTCCGTATCCCGGAGAAACGCAGAATATGCCACAGCTGCAGCATTGTTCGACAACATGACATATGCGTCCGGAAACGCCGCCCGGGAATCGGGCAGGATCGTCGGACAACACTGCTGCCAGCTGCGGATCACGGCGGAAAAACTCAACCGCTCGGTCATGGTGTCGATCAGGCCCGGATACAGGATGTGGATTCCGAGCAGCTGCTCCTCCGCAAGCCCCAGCGCAGCAAGCTGTGCGCGCAGCTGTGCGATGATCGGCGCACTTGTGCTTGCCGGAAGTCTGCTCCGCGTCTGCGTCAGCTTGTGCAGGCAGATATCGTAGACGCTCAGGATCGAGCCGTCAGAGAGGATTTCAAGTGTTGCGACCGCGCCCCGTGCAGCATTGACCGCAAGGTTGATCGGCCTCCGGCCACGCGCCGTACTCCCGACGGCCCCCAGCTCCACCAGCCAGCCGCCTTGCAGCAGCTCATCGACCAGCACCGTCACGGTCGCCGCCGATAAGCCGGATGCCTTCGTCAGCTCCGCACGCGAAATGGGAGAGCGGCGGCGCACAAGGTCAAACAGCAGCGTCGCGTTCTGATCCTTCAGATGTTGCTGATACGAAGCCGACGGCATACCCGCCCGAATCTGAATCATGGTACGCCCTCCTTCGCTTCGATATGGATCTAATCTAGCATATCAAAACGCAAAAAACAAGCACGCGGCGTGTTTTCTCCACCGCGTACAAATTTATAAACTTTTCCGATTTATTTTAGTGGACAAAATAATTTGCGCGCGGTATGTTGAAGTTGTAAGAGTTGCAGCCGGAGCGCTGCGAAACAATCTGATTTTTATGAGGTGCATGAACATGGATAAAAAAGAAATCGCAATGAACGGCGCGGGCGTCGCCGAGCTCGGCTTCCCGATGTGGCCGCAGTTTGACCCGAAAACCAAGCAGGATATGGCCGACGCGCTGGATTCCGGCCTTGTCAGCTACTGGACCGGCAAGAAGGGCATGGAGTTTGAAGAAAAGTTCCGTCAGTGGTCCGGCGCGACCATGGCAGTTTCCTGCTCCTGCGGCACGGCAGCCCTGCACATCGGCATTTCCTGCCTCGGCATCGGCCCTGGCGACGAGGTGCTCGTCCCGTCGTATTCCTTCATCGCGTCCTCCTATGCCATCGTGCAGGCCGGTGCGATCCCCGTTTTCTGCGACGTGACCCCCGACCACACCATTGACCCGGACGATATTGAGCGCAAGATCACCGACCGCACCAAGGGCATCGTCGTCGTGCATCTGTACGGTGTCGTCTGTGATATGGGCCGCATCATGGACATTGCGAAGAAGCATAACCTCTATGTTATCGAGGACTGTGCGCAGGCCATCGGCGGCAAATATAATGGCCGCTCCGTCGGCACCATCGGCAATGTCGGCTGCTTCAGCTTCTGCCAGTCCAAGCATTTTACCACCGCTGGTGAGGGCGGCATGGTTCTGACCATGGACGAAGACCTTGGCTGGGAATGCCGCTCGTTCCGTGACCATGGCTACGACGTTAAAGCCAGAATGAATATGCTGGCCTTGGAAGAAGCCCTGCCTTACATTCACACCCGCGTCGGCTTCAACTACCGCATGACCGAGGTGCAGTCCATCTGCGGCATCAACGAGCTTGCCCGCTTCGACAGCTGGAACATGCCCCGCCGCAAGGCTATGCCAAGATGTATGATGAGGCGTTTGCCGGTCTCAAGGGCGTGAAAGCGCTGCCGGTCAACACTGCTGAACGTGAGAACGCCTACTGGTGGTATCCTGTGACGCTGAACCTCGACGCGCTCAAGATCGACGCACCCGCGTTCGTCAACGAGATGAAGAAGCGCAAGATCCCGTGCTACGGCATCCAGTGGCCGGAGGCCTATGAGGAGCGTTCCTACAAGGAGCTCAACGGCTTCGGCACGGCAAAGTTCCCTTTCTGCTCCAAGGAGTATAACCCCAAGGGCATCAACTACGAAGGTGTCGTCTGCCCTGTAGCCAAGAGCCTGCGCGCCTGCACCGTCAACCTTTTCCTGCATCCGACCTGGGAGAAGGAGCACATCCAGCGCGTCATTGACGCTTTTGTTGAGATCCATAACGAGAATCTAAAATAAGCAGCGATTCAATACGCCCCCGTTCACACCAGTGAACGGGGGCTGTGCTATCCAACAATCCAGAACAGCCCGCCGGAACCGGCGGCTTTGCTGGCTTCATTCAGAATGATGGACAGCTCCCAGCTCTGTTCGCTGCGCGTCCGGCTGGCTGGATCGGCAACGAGGATCTTTTCATCTTGGACGCCGCGCAGCACGATGAAATGCCCGGACGAGGTAAAATGCCCGGCGGACATGATGGCAACGATCAGCTTGCCGCTGGAAAGCGCGTCCGTGATCCGCTGCGGCTCTGATGCCGTGCAGCCGGAGACCGGCAGGCCCCACGCTTCGGCGGCTGCCGGGATGAGCGCGTGATACGAACCGCTTCCGCTGCACCAGTAACCGTGCTCATATGACCACTTTGCCATCTCCACGGGATCGACCAGATCGTCCGTGAGAGAAGACACTACCATTGCCATGCAAGTCGGGCCGCAGCCGTAGCCGCCGATATCGTCGGTGCCATAGGGCTTGTTCGCGTAGCGCTCATCGAGCTGATTGTAGTAGACGACCTCTGTGCTGCCATCTGTGTAGCGGATGTCGCCAAGCGCAGGGATTGTGAAGCGGCTCTCAGACGAGGAGAGATTCTGAAACAGACCGTCGCCCAGAAACAGGCTGAGATTTTCGGCAAAGTTCTGTGCAAGCGTTTTCTGCTCTGCGGTCAGATGGAAAATGGAGTCGGCAAAATACGCTTCGCCGCGATAGGTCAGTGTGTAAACCCGCACCGTCACCTCACGAAGCTCTGTGACTTCTTCGCCATCTTCATTGAGAACGATTTCTTCTACCTCACGCATTTCGTCCTCATAAGTATAGTCGTACAGTTCACCAATACCAGAGCGCAGAAGCTGCTTCATATCCTCCAGAGAAATGGCGGCAACGTCCGTATCGCGGTACGCACAGTATTGTGAAATGAACAGATTGACGTTGTTGATGCGTTCATCCTCATACGGATTGACGATCTCATACTGGTCGGCGCTGGATGCGGCGAAATCGTCTGCGATCCGCTGCTCGGCATCGGCAATACCACTTCCAAGCACGTCGCTGACCGCAAATGCGATCTCGTTCATGTTTTCGGTGATTGCCGTCTGATCGTTCAGAATGGTGGTATCGCCGGTGGTCTGCGCCGTGCCGCCGAAGATCAGCGTTGGAAGCATCACGAGGAACAGCAGCGGGATCGCAAGGATGGCGAGCAGCGCAAGGAGAATCTTCTTCCCGTGCTTGGCTGCCGCGATTGCAACGCTGGCAGCCGCGCCGTAGGGACCGCCGAGGGCGGCCCCATTTGCAGCTGCGGCCGTGATCTTGCCTGCTTTTGCGGCGCCTTCCACGACCTTTGCGGCGGTGCTGCCGACCTGAACGGCTTCGTCCAAACCGGTCTGCCGGTTTTCATTTACGCCCATTCGAGTACAAAGACGACCGACATGATCTCCTGCCCGGTCACAGGCTGAGAAACGGCGGATACGACGGCATCATAGTTGATGGAGAGCGCGTCTGCTTCTTTGACCGTCCACGGCGCAGCCAGCGTGAAGACCTCAGAATCGCCGGTCTTGCTGGTTTCGGAAGAATTGATCTTGAAGCCGACCTGCTTGGCGTCCACTTTGGCCTTTGCCATATTGGTCGAATACGGCACAAACTCCCAGCCATTTTTGCTGGTGACGCTGACGGAAGAAACTTTCACATCACCAGTGGAATTGTTGACGATGGAAGCAGCGGCGACATAGACCTTGCCGGATTCGTCCACAACGAGCGGCAAAGTGGCCGGAACTGTCACCGAAAACAGCTCAGTAACTTCCCAATGTGCATAGTACATTGTCGCGGCGGTTTCCTTGAAAACAGTGTTTGTCGTAACTTCTGTGCCGCCGTCTTTCTCCGTAAACCAGCCTAAAAATTCGGCGTTTTTACGTTCCGGATCGGTGGGGAGAACGAGTTTTTCACCGTAAGTCTGCTCGGTTGTTTCCGAACGTCCGTCGCCAAGGTTCCATGTCACAGTATAGGTGTTTGCAGTGAATTGCGCATAGAACGTCTGGCTGGTCGTAATCGACGTGACGGTGTTATAGAGCTTGCCGCCCGTTTTTTCGGTATACCAGTTCTTGAATGTGTATCCGGTTTTCACAGGAGAAGCGCTGGGCGCGGTCGGCTTGCTGTTCGGCTTCATGGTTTCGGAAAAGCTGGCCTTGCCGTCGATCGTGCCGCCGTTGCTGCCTGCGTCCCATGTGACCGTCAACGAAACCGTTGCGCCGCAATCGTCGCACTTTCCATCGCCGTTCGCATCGGTGTGGTCTGCATATTCATAGCCAGAATCTCCGCAAGCCGAGCACGTCTTGGTACGCTTATGCTGCGTTTCGCTGTCCGAAACCCACGAACCGTAGGAATAGCTGTGATCTGCATAATCATAGGTAGACGCGCTACAGGACGTACAGGTTTTTGCACGTCGGTGCTGCGTATCACTGTACTTGCTCCATGCGCCAGTGGAATAGCTATGATTTCCGTATTCCGTTGTGGAGTACCCACAAGTGCGGCAGGATGCCGTTCGGCTATGTTGACTGGAAGAAGAATTGCTCCACGAGCCGTAGCTCATGCTGTGGCTGGCGTATTCGTAATCCGAATCGCCGCAGTTCCGGCAATAGGCTTCGCGCCGGTGCTGACTGGACGAATACTGCTCCCACGAGCCATAGCTATAGCTATGACCGCTTGCATAGATCGTTTCGCTCTTGGTCTGCCCGCAAGCGCAAGAATAGCTTCTGTAACCGTTGCTGGTGCAGGTCGCTGCCTGCTGGCTTTGCAACACCCATGTATGGCTGCCGCAATCCGGCAGGTGCCCGACCCATAAGCACCGGATCCGTGGCTCTTGGTAGTGTATGTTCCTAAATATTGAACGTAATGGCAGCTATTGCATTCATTATAGTTGGCATGACCACGCGAGGAATGTGCGACTTCGACGTATGTTCCCTGGAATGAATACTTCCCACACGACGGGCAGTTGCCGATAATCGAGCCAGTCGAGGTGACGGAAATGCCCGGCGCACTCATGATGCCAACGGCTGCGGGGGTATCGGAATATACGCCGTACAAATCGTAGAAGTATTTGTTGTTCCGATTGGAGCCGGCCCAATCATAATCGTAGAACGGCACCGACGATTTGGGATACCCGATGATATAGCCGATATAGAGTGTATCGCCGCTGTCGTTTTCCCGCCAGAAGGCTTCTTCGCCGATGGATTCCAGAATGTCCTCTCCGTAATAGATCGTGAGCGTGGATAGCTTCGGGCAGTTGTAAAAGGCGTGTTTGCCAATCGTCGGCGTGGTGCTGGGGATTTCGGCTGTGGTCAGATGGACACAGTCTTCAAACCAGTACGCAAGGTCAGCGATATGCAATGCGTCCATATCATCAAACCAGACCTGCGTGATCTGCTCCCGGACAGCCGCCCACGGCTGGTCATCCTTGCTTGTGAACGGCTCACAGTCGCCGGAGCCGGAGATCGTCAGCCAGTTGTGTTCGTTCAGCTCCCACTTGATCTTGCTGCCGGGGATCGTGCCGGAGGTAGTTGTTTCGGCAGAAACAGTAGCTTCTTCGTCAGGGGCGCTGTCGTAGACCGTGTGTGTTTCCGGTTCAGCGGCAAATGCGGCCACAGACAGGGACAACAGCATACACAGAGTCAGCACAAATGCGGTGAATTTCTTAAAATTCTTCATCATGCAGCCTCCTTATCTGTTACAGCGGCAATCGTGAAAATCACAGTTGCCGCATTGACGTTGGTTACGGCTTCGTTGGCAGATACCTCGCCTTATAACGGATGGCGAGGTTCTTTTCCGCAGCAATCGCTGGAAATGCGCCATCCACAAGTGTCAGGCTGCCTGCACCTTTTGTGCTGCAACCGTTGATGTTCAAAGCAATGCTGTTTTTACTCGCCGAGAAATCGTCGTAGCTTCCGATTTCAAACGTGCCAGCCTGTACATCCACCTTGGTCACGCGAATTGCGCCGGTTTTACCGGTGTTGGTAATCATGGCATTATTGGCCGTCACGACGTAACCGTCGACCAGTGAAACCGGCAAACGAGCGGGAACCGTGCAAGAAATGGGCGATACAGTATTTACAATGGTCAAGGTAACGGGCACACGGGCCTCAGTAGTTTCTGCCGCCGACGCTGTGACAGGAAATGCAAAAATGAGTGCCAGCGCCAGAAGCAGCGCCGCCGCTTTCTGATAGGTTTTCACCATGTCACTGCACCTCCTTCGGCCAGAGGTACGCCGTGTGTAAGGTCAGCTCTGTGTTCAGCGTGCCGATCTGCTTGCCGTCACGATAAGCCGTAATTGTGACCGTGCAATGCACGTTGCCAAACTCCGGCGCTTCGAGAAGTGTAAGTGTAGAAATGCTCTTGCCCGCAGCCAGCTCAAAAGCGTCGGCAATGAGCGTATTGTCTTTGTTTCGGCGAATTTCTACCTTATAGGTATCGTTCTTGCTATTGTTGACAAACTCGGCTTTCACGCTGGATTCTCCGACCAGAGCATATAGATGAGCAGGAGCAGTAAGAGCAATCTGATTGTCCGCGACGATGGCATTGAGCTGCTTCTGGGCTTCGCGCAATCCTGAAACGTCATAAAAAATAACTTCCGTTTCCTTGTGCTGCTTCGCACGTTCGGTGATACGAACCTTGATCGTGTCAATGACCGCAAGGGTGGAATCTCTGTCATAAATGACTT
>ENA-OQCO01000662-OQCO01000662.1-human-gut-metagenome-genome-assembly--contig:-NODE-662-length-17631-cov-1.892196_pt1 | contig 17631 bp, 16 predicted proteins | sample MGYA00242500_ERZ504582 | MGnify/ENA primary metagenome ERZ504582 (study PRJEB26092, sample SAMD00036346) | human gut metagenome | host: Homo sapiens | study: EMG produced TPA metagenomics assembly of...
TTATCATCTGATCCGTCAGCCGATATTCAAATTTAAAGCAACAGGGATTTTTGCAATCCCATTTTTCATATTTGAATTACCCCGATTCGTGAAAGTCTTTGACCACATTCGGCGCAGTATGTGATTTTTCTGATTTCTTTTAAATCATCACATATCAGATTAAGCGCAGCGGCTTTCCGTACCCGTTTTTCATTTGCCTGCTTAAAAATATTTTCGTCAATTATCTGCGGATATTTATCGTTACCTAAATATTTCTCATTTTCTATTATACGCTTGACCATGTTTTTGTTCCATTTATCAGAATCGGCGGTATATCTGATTTTTTCAGACTCCATCAGCTTTGCTATTTGAAGCAAGCTGCCGCCTTTCAGATATTCGCTGAAAATCGTTGATACGGCATAGACTTCTTTCGGTTCGGCGGTTATTTCTCCGTTTCTCATACAGTAACCAAACGGGATAACTCTGTTTTTTGGCATTGATTTCACTCCTTTCATTCAATAAGGATACCACAAGGCTTTTAATATATCCAGTACCAATATCAACAAAAATGCCTTACGATTTTTTATCATAAGGCATTTCGTTATAATAGGTTTTCATAATCTCTTCCGGAGTAAACAACCCTTGCTATTGTTATGAGTTTTTTATCCTCGTCGACCCAATAAAACATGATATAATTCTGAACTATAAGCTTGCGATACTCATGCCTCAGCGGTTTTACAGGAATATGCACCGGACACTTATACGGCATATCCGTCAGCTTTTCAGCAGCTTCAATCATTTTCTCAGCCAGTCTTTCAGCGGCTTCGGGATTTTCAAGCTTTACGCCGATATATTTTGCAATGTCAACCATATCACTTTTGGCTATCGGCAAATATTCAATTGTATACATTATTCTTCTCTCGCCGCCGCTTTCATTGCACTTAAAACATCTTTTGACGAAAAGCGTTCGCCGGTTTCCGCAGCTTCACGCTCAGCTTCGGTAAGCTTGAAATATACGTCGCTTTCAAAATGCATTTCTCAAACGCTTCCATACTCATAACTACCATATCGCCGTAACCGTTTTTGGTAAGGAAAACAGGCTGTGCGGTTTCGTGAACGGTCTTTGAAATATCGGCAAAATTGTTTCTTAAATCCGAAACAGGTCTGATCATATTCATATCCATAATCATCGCCTCCTGAATATATTTTATCACAATTACGCTAAATTGTCAATGCGGTCTATATTTTTTCTTTAAACTTCAATCCACCGATCAAGTGAAATTCCAGTTCATGCTGATTTATGACAACAATCTTATCAACAATGCTTTCAAATTCCGATTCCTCAAACTCGGTCATTATCTGTTCTCGTTTTTCCAAAACATATGTCAGTATTTCAATCTGATCAAGCGTTTCATCCTCATTGTCGGAACGTGTAAGCTTTTTCAGCTCCGTTTGCAGTTTATTGATTTTAGCTGTAAGCTCCGCAGTCTGCTCAATGTATTTTGCCTCGTCCAGAAATCCTTTTGTTTTCAGCCGCGCGAGAACATGAGACTGCTCCCGAAGCTTTGCGATCTCCTTGCGGACTTCCATTACCTGAGCCTGACCGCTGAACTTTCTGAGCTTAAGATTCTGAAGAGCGGTATGTAAGGGGAGAAGTATCTCTTTGTAATTGAAATACAGCTTGTTATATAGTCTGATGAATGAATCGTAAATCAATTCCTGAACTATTGCCTTATTCGTACAATCTTTTGCCCTGTTATTATGAGTACGGCATACCCAATATATTTTTCCTCTGATTTTTATACGCTTAAACAATTTCCCGCAGTTACCGCAGAATACTTTCATGCTTAACGGATATTGCTTAAATTCTGTATTTCCAAAATATTTGCTTCTCTGTTTTATTAGTGCTTGAACCTTATCAAAATCTTCTCTTGAAATTATCGGTTCATGTTTTTTGGAATAATAGTATTGCTCACATTCGCCTTTGTTCAGTATATGTCTGAATGGAAGCGTAACCGTTGTATAATATTTCTGAAAGAGCTGATCTCCGATATATTTTTCATTTGTAAGCATTAGTTTAACTGTACCCGCAGTCCAATGACATGGTTTGCCTTTCCTTTGGACGTTTAAACTATTTAGCGTTTTAGCTATTTTTGCAGTGCCGCTGCCGTTCAGATAGCAATCAAATACCTGCCGGACTATTTCGGCTTCTTGGGAATTTAAAGCTAACTCTCCGTTTACAAGGTCGTACCCGAAAAGCGGAGTACACATTTTTATTGTGCCGTTTTCCATTCGCTTTTTTATTCCCCAACGTAAGTTCTGCGAGATCGAAGTCGATTCCTCCTGCGCAAGACCGCCCATAATGGTTATCATCATTTCATCGGTCATCTTTGCGGTATCGATATTTTCTTTTTCAAAAAATATCGTTATTCCAAGGGATTTCAGTTCTCTTACATTTTTCAGACAGTCTTTTGTATTACGGGCAAATCTGCTGATAGATTTCGTATAGATCCTGTCTATCTTACCTCTGCGGCAGTCCTTCATCATCCGCTGAAACTCGCCGCGCTTGTCCTCACGGGTGCCTGTGATCCCTTCGTCCGCATATATGTCGATAAGCTCTTCCGCTTTTGAATCCTCAAAAAGCTGACTGTAGTACCTTGTCTGCGCCATAAAGGAATTAAGCTGATCCTCGCTGTCAGAACTTACTCTGCAATAGGCGGCACAGCGTATTTTTGCTGTTTTTTCTTCTGTCAATGTCGGCTGTATCACTGTAACCGCAGGCATTTTCCTCACTCCTTTATTCTTTTTACCAACAAGAATACCACACTTTTTTGTTGAATGGTATCATCAAACCTGACAAATTCAAGCCGCCAATACTGTGCAGAAACGACTATAGCAATCTTCAGTGTTAAGCTTATCGAGACGCTTTTTCTGCTCGTCTGTAATAATACCTGCCGAGAGCATTTTTTCCGTTATCTGTTTTAAAATTTCCGCGGCGTACTCCGCCTGACCGTATTTATTCATTATCTTCAACCCCCATGCTTATTTTCAGCGCTTCATTGACCTTATCCATTATCTCATTATCCAGAGAACCCAAGTATTTTTTCAGCCGTCTTCGGTCTAACGTCCTTATCTGCTCCGTCAGGATCATTGATTCCTTCGGCAGTACTTCCGTTCCCGAAAGAGGAACATGGACCGGAAGGCTGTTTTTCTTTTTGGAGGATATGGGTACCGTTATAACGGTAGGACTGTATTTATTTCCTGTATCGTTCTGTATAACCAGAACGGGACGTATTCCGTCCTGCTCTGAACCTATTATCGGACTCAGATCCGCATAAAATATATCTCCCCGCTTAATCAGCATTTTTTAGCGCTTCCTTTCCTTATGCATTTGGCAAACGGACAGTACAGAACGTCGGTATCCCTGCTGTACTATACGCAGCCCTTGCATTTATGATTATCCGGTAATCTGACGCAGGGAACGTTCAGCGAAATACCTGATCCGTCGCCGGCCACAGGCTGCCAGCCGTATTCCTCCCTGCGTCTTTTATCCTTAGAAACATTATTCATTTAATCAGCTCTTTCTGTCGTTTATATCCGATTTCCTTTATGGAATAAACATGATTATGGCGCGGACAAGCTTTTATCGTTTTGCCTTCATCTGATTCGTTGCATCAGACGATTTATCGTGAAATTTATCCAATACCGGAAACAACCGACAGCTTATCGGTCTCATGGAAATCTCATCCCTCTGTGGTTCTCACAGAGCCGCCCTTATTGCTTGATTCCCCGGTCAAGGGGCGCTGTGACTGGACGGAAGTATCATTATCCTCCTGCGTTTCATTGCCGTTCCGAAAAGCTGTTTCGGATTTTGAAGCTTCATATTTACCGCAGGCGTATGGCTTCCCTGGCTGACGAGATTTTATACCGCCCGCAGGATTAAAGTATTTCCGGTACTGCTATTCTGTTTTCAAGGTTCCGTAGGAGGCTTTTTTGCCCCTCTACTTATTAAGGGAATGGGAGGGGCGTTTTGAGACCCCTATTTTAGAAATTTTTTTATTTTCTTTTTCGCCTGCTCTATTGACTTCCGTATTTGTTTGTACGATACGTTCTCAATCTCTGCTATTTTACGTTCGGTCAAACCATAGTAAAAATAGCGAATGACGCGTTTTTTCTGCTTATCGGTCAGGTTTTTCACAGCTGAATATATCTGCTCGTTCTGAAGCTTACGCATAACCTGGTTTTCCACAGTGTCATCAGCTGTAAGCTCAGCTTCATTCAAAAGTCTTTCTTCTTTTTTAAGTATTCTTTTTCGTTCTCTGTCGTCATATGCGATTCGGTCATTGTACTCTGCGGCGTACAGCTCAAACTGTGCCGGAGTCATAATAATTTCTTTTGCAAACCTCGGATGCCGCTCTTTAAAATGTGGATCGTCGGTAACGATTATGTAGTTTGCACCGCAAAATCTTTCATAAACCCTGTCCAGTGAAAATAGTAAAACCCTTTTTTACTGATGATCTCTTTAACAAGCTTCATATCAATTTTTTTAAATTCCGTCCTTTTCATTTCAATTCCTCCGTTTTGATTTTCTTGTTTCGAATCAAACGAAGGCTTAAGGATATCCGGCGACAAAGCACTGCCACTTAAAAATGAGCATAAAAAAACTCCGTTCTGCCTTTAAAGCACAACAGAGTTTGAGCTAAACACGCCTTAAAAGCTTGTTTACTCTTTGGTTTTATTGGTTGCTTTTACTAATATTTAATTATACCACTAAGCCGTCTATATTTTTATATTAATGCCGAAATATGTGCTTAAATGGTATAAATAATTCATCTGACATTAATATAGCCTTTTAGAAATACGTTTCCGCGCAGTTTGGATATTAACTCTTATTTATTGTTATTAAGCATAGTAAAACAATTAATAAATTCGCAGACAAAAAAAGCGGAACGCTTTTACACGTTCCGTTTTGAATATTAATCTATACACTTCTCTTTGTATTTATATATATTCCTTTTTCTTATTAACTTTCCCATTTCACTGTGATAGGGGGGAGGTGTCAATTTCAAAACTATTTCTCCCTCAGAGCTTCCCCGAAGCCTTTTTTAATAGGCTCTAAGAAGTAATCCATAACCGTTCTCTTATCCGTCTTTATTTCCACGCTTCCGGACAATCCTGAAATCACATCTATCTCATCATTTTTATCTGTAATTTCAAGCTTCACAAGATAAACGCTGCCCGTCTGCTCGCTGACAAACGCGCTGGGACTGATATATTTCACCTTTCCCTTTACCGTTCCGTACTTGTTATACGGGTACGCCTCCAGCTTGATTTCCGCTTCCATTCCGATTTCTATGTCGGCAATATCCATATTCTTTACATAGCACACCATTTCAACGGGCATATTATCAGGTACTATCGTTACAAGCTCCTGCGCGTTCGTTACCGCCGCTCCGACGGTGTTCACATTTACGTTGTTTATATATCCGCTTACAGGCGCCGTTATATACTGATAATCCTTAGACAAGGCGTATTTTTCAAGGTTGGTTTCTATTTCGTCAAGCTGACCGCTTATCTCCGAAAGCTTTGAATTGATCTGTGCGCTGTACTGGGTTTTTGTATCCTTTATTTTTGTTTCCGACTGTTTCAGCGCAAGCTCGTTCTGCTTTACTATAAGCTCCTGCATTTCAGCCTGACGGATTGTTCCGCTTTCTTCGTATTCTTCAAGCTGCAGCTGTGAAATCTGATGATTTAAATCGGCGTTTTCCTTATCCTTCTTAAGACTGTCAAGAGTGTTATTATAGCTTGCGTCTGCGTCCAGAATTGACTGAATATACGGTTTAAGCTCAGCTTCGTAATCTTCAATTTTAATCTTTGAAATATCGTCGCCGTTTTTAATCTTTGTATATATTTTCCGCTGTGCTTCAAGAATTTCTTTCTGACTGTTAAGCTGGTTTGTATCAATATCAAGGGATTCCGTATCAAGCTCTATCAGAACGTCTCCCTTTTTCACATATTCTCCTTCGGCAGCGTTTATTGACTTTACTGTTCCGCCTGAATAGGCCTGCACCACGTTTACATTTCCTGACGGCTGAACGCTTCCGCCGGCAGTAACTACCACGTCTATTTTCGAAAGGCAAGCCCATACAACAAAGGCAATGAGAAGTGTAAATACACCAACAATAATTACTGTTCCCGCTTTATGGGCAGGGCGTTCAATAATTTCAAGCAAGGACGGCATAAAATCATACTTCAGCTCCTTATCCTTGTTTTTGCTGTGCTTCAATACGTATTCCGTCAGCTTATTATCCATCAATATCGCCCCTTTTCTGCTGGTTATACAAATAATGATACAGCCCTTCCCGTTTCATCAGATTCTCATGAGTATCGTATTCCACAAGATTGCCCTTATCAATCACCATGATTTTCTGCGCGTCCTTTAACGTTGAAAGCCTGTGAGCAATAATAAGCACTGTTCTTCCTTTGCATATTTCTTTAAGGTTATTCTGAATTATACTCTCGGATTCATAGTCAAGAGCAGACGTAGCCTCGTCAAATATAAGTATTCTGGGATTGTTAAGTATTGCTCTCGCAATAGCGACTCTTTGCTTCTGACCTCCGGAAAGTCCCATGCCTTTCTCGCCGATAATCGTTTCATAGCCGTTAGGAAGTTCAAGGATAAAATCATGCGCGCCCGCTATTTTTGCAGAATGAATGATCTGCTCCATACTTGCTGTTGGACAGTGAATTGAAATATTTTCCGCGACGGTTCCGTTGAACATAAAGTTTTCCTGCAATACTACTCCGATCTGCTTTCTGAGCATTGCGGGATTCACAAGTGAAATATCCATTCCGTCTATGGATATTTTACCGCCCTCCGGCAAATAAAGTCTTTGAATCAGCTTTGAAATGGTGCTCTTTCCCGAACCGCTTCTGCCTACAACTCCTACAATGGTGTCAGGCTCTATTTCAAAGCTCATTCCCTTGATAACCTCTCCGCCCTGCGGATTGTATCTGAAATGCACCTGATCGAATATAATTTTACCCTGAACGCCGGGCATAGCAGTCTGATTTGCGTTTAGAATCGGTTCAGGGGCTGTATTAAAAATATCGCCGATTCTTTTTACTGAAAGCGACGCCTGCTGATATTCCTGCCAAAGCTGTACCAGTCTAAACAGGACCGCTTACTCTGCCGGAAAGCATTCGAAACGCCACAAGCTGCCCCACTGTAAAATTACCGTCCATTACCGCTTTTGCGCCGAAAAACAGAATTAAAAGATCGAACACCTTTTGAATAAACTGTCCTGTCGTTCCGGCGGTTGCGGAAACCATAGAGGTTTTGTAGCTTGCCTTTACGTAATCGGATTGCAAATCGCCCCATTTTTTCTCGAACTTTGGCTCTAAGGCATAGGATTTTACGGTCTGTACTCCCGTTATGGATTCAACCAAAAAGGACTGAGTGTTCGCTCCCGTTTCAAACTTTTCGTCCAGTCTTTTTTTGAAAAGGGGAGTAACGATGGCCGAAAGTACTGCGTAAACGGGTATAGAGCAGAGGACGATAACTGTCAGCATTTTGCTGTAGAAAAACAATACTACTATGTATACGATTATGAAAATAAAATCTATCATTGAGGAAAGCGGAGTGCCTGTCAGAAAATTTCTGATACTGTCAAGCTCTCTTACTCTCGCCACCGTTTCGCCGACTCGTCTTGATTCAAAGTATTTCAGGGGAAGTGCGAACAAATGCCTAAACAGCTTGAAGCTGAGCATAACGTCTATTCTGTTTGTCGTATGGGTAAACACATAGTTTTTGGCAAGGGACAGAATCAGCTCATATATGTATACAATTGCGATACCGATTGCAAGCACGTTAAGCGTCGACATACTTCTATGGACTAAAACCTTATCCACAACGACCTGAGTCATAACGGGAGTAAGGATTCCTAAAATCTGTACTGTAAATACGGCTATCAGTACCTGTATAAATTCCTTTTTGAATTTCAGTATCGTGGGTATAAACCACTTGAAGCTGAATACCGCTTCTCTGTCCATTATTCCTTTTTTGGTAATAAGGATCGCTGTGCCATCCCAGATTTCAGATAATTCCTCGCGTGATTTTATCTCCGGCTGGGTTTTGTCCGTAAACAAGACCATGAATTTATCGTCCTGAGATTTTGCGACAATAAAGAATCCGTCGTTTTTATTCTTTGCAATAATCGGCGCCTTTACGTCCTTCAGCTTTTTTAAATTCAGCTTACAAAGCTTTGCCCGCATTTTCAATTTCTTTGCGGATTCTATTATTTCTATTTCTCCGGTTTTCTGTTCGGGATCAAGAACTGATAGCGTTTCAGCCTGCTCTTTTGTGATAGGTATACCGTGAAACTTCATAACTATCATAAAGCAGCTAAGTCCGCTGTCTTGTTTTTTCTCCATGCTTCGACTTCCTTTTTACATAAATTATGCGGCAGCTTTTTTACTGCCGCACTTTTAATCAGAATTTATATTACTCTGCCTGCGTACCGACAAGCAGTTGATTCAAAGCTGACGTATCCTGCATCGGATCGTTGACGCTCATGCTGTCAGAAACGTTGTTCTCCGTACCGAAAGCGGACATATTTTCGGTCAGTATCATTACCTGTATATCCGTCTGATCTGAGATTTCCTCCGTTTCCTTTGCCGCAGAAACAGCGCTTGATGAATCAATCAGAACGGTGTCGCTTGTTTCTGTGAGTAATTCAGAAGTAACGTTGTCGTCAGCGTATATATCGCTGAGCAAATCTGCACTCGCCTGTATAATTTCTTCCTCAGAGGTTTCCTGAACAATTGCATCATTGCTCGCAGGCTGACTAAGCTCAAGCTCCCATGTATCCTTATTTACTGTTCCTACTGCTCCGTCTGCAAATTTAAAGGTATAGCTTGACTGACCCCATTTGAAGTTATTAATTGTTAGCGTATCTTCTGTTCCGTTAATAAAAAGAATTAAATTTGAACCCCATTGGTCAGTTATTGTCACTTCATCTGAATTAATACCTTTGAGCTGAATAACACTATGATCGCTGCTCCATTCATTAACGGTATCGTTGCCGTATCCCTTAGCAAAAATATATGTATCTTCACCATTTCCACCGCAAAGAGTATCGTTGCCTTCACCGCCGTCGAGGATGTCATTACTGTCAGTACCATAAAGATTGTCGCTGCCGGCAGTACCGTTAATGATATTTTGTTCAGGCTGAGTAGCTTCTCCTGCCGTGCTGCCGAAACCACTTTCCCATTTCCATGTATCCTTATTTATGCTGTCTGTTGTTCCGTCGGCAAATTCAAATATATAACCGCCTTGATTCCACTTGTATCCATTTACAGTCAATGTATCGCCTGTGCTGTCAATTGTAAGAACCAGCGTCGAATCGTTCAATTTGGAAATAGAAACTTCATCAATATTAATATCTGTAAACTTTACAAGGCTGCTTCCGCCCCAATCCTCGATCGTGTCGTTTCCGTAGCCTTTGCCGAAGATATATGTATCGTTTCCGTTTCCTCCGTAAAGCCAGTCGTTTCCTGTTCCTCCGTCGAGGATATCATCGCCGTTTCCTCCGTTGATAGTATCATTACCGCCTTCACCCTTTATTGTAACGCCATTATCGCTCCAAGCGGACATCCAGTCGTTACTGTCAGAGCCGTGCAGTGTTGTTATCAAGTCATTTATCATCGTACCGTTGATATTGAAATTCTGAAAGCCTGCTCCGTCAAAGTACTGCTTTATAATGATATTATCAGAGCCAAAGCCTATCTTTAAATCGCTTCCGTTTATTCTTGACATAACCGCGTCTGACATTGAAAGTCCCGAAAGTTGTATTGTATTATTTCCCGCAGCGTCGGAAATAGTATCTGTACCATAGCCCGCCTTGAAAATAATCGTATCGTCGCCGTGATCGTCCTGAATGTAATCGTCGCCCTCTCCCGGATCAATTACATCGTTTCCGCCGCCGGCGTAAATACTGTCATTGCCTGTACCGCCGTAGATATGGCTTCCGTCGTTTCCGTCATATATGACATCATTGCCTTCACCGCCGATAATTGTATTATTGCCGTTGCCGCCGTAAAGCTGATCATCGCCTACTCCGCCGTCGATATAGTCGTTATCATTTCCGCCGTAGATGAAATCATCGCCTTCCTGACCGTACATTTTGTTATAACCATTTCCGCCGGACATATTATCGTTTCCTGCGCCGCCCTTCCATGTAATCATAGCCCTCGCCGCCCTGCATACGGTCATCCCCATCTTCGCCGTACATATAGTTTGATCCGTTTCCGCCGATAAAGTAGTCATTTCCGGCTCCGCCGTACATGTAGTCAGTATCTTCTCCGCTTACGAGTGTGTCGTTACCCTCGCCGCCGTACAAGGTATTATTTCCGTTTCCGCTTTCAAGGTAATCATCGCCGTCGTCTCCATACAGGGTATCGTTGCCTTCTCCGCCGAACAGCTCGTCATTTCCGGTTCCGCCGTGGAGTTCGTCATTACCATCTCCTCCGAAGAGTTTGTCATTTCCGGAATCACCATAGAGTACGTCATCTCCATCGTCACCGAATAACTCATCATTATCTGCTCCGCCATGGAGTTCGTCGTTTCCTAAGCCACCAAAAAGTTTGTCTGTTCCGCTATCTCCATAAAGGATGTCATTATCATTATCACCATACAATACATCTTCTCCATCTCCGCCGTATACTTCATCATTTCCTTTGCCGCCGAAGATTACATCATTTCCACCTTTTCCTTCGATAATATCATCTCCATCATTACCATAAATGACATTATCATTGTCTGTTCCTTCTAAATTATCATCATCATTTGTACCCATAATAACACCGTCATCATTCCAAGAGAACAAGTCTGAGAAGAATCCTGTAACACCATCCCAAACATCACCACACCAATCTACAAAGGAATCAAGTGCATTCCCAAAGAACTCGCCTATCATTTCCATTCCTTCATACCAGCTTGATAACAGATTCTCTAAGTGGTATGATAAGTTATCACCGATTTCATCGAATATTTCATTAAAAAAGCTTCCTTCTGGATCTCCAGTTAATAAATTATGTAAATCTCCAAATAATAAATAATATGATCCTAATGTTACATACTCTCCAAGCGCCGTGAAAACACCAGTAATATCAACTGTCATATCTGTATGCGCCTCTGCCAAATCATCACCGAAAAAGAATGCTAATGCTTCTTCAGAAGTATGTTCTAACACAAATCTTAATCCTTCATCAGATATCAATTCAGATATAGCAACGCCTCCGCTTATTATTCCGTCAGCAGTAATTGCCGGAAGCATTTTTACCGCAAATGATTTCATCTCATTGTTAAAAATATACGGTAATATTTTGTTAGTATCTTCACCTGCAAATACTTTATTGATAACAGTTCCGATATTTTCAAGAACTGATTTCATGTTATCTAAATCATTATCTCCAATATCAACTATTGAATTTGATATTACATGTAACATTTTTGAAAATTCGCTTTCCTCTACAAAAGGCAGGATATTTCCATTTTCGTCTAAAATTAAAATTGGCATATGAAACCATGCTAATGTGCGGACCGACAATTCATCTGGAATTATATCTACATCAACAAAGTAATGTTGAGCATTAGGAATAGGATTTAATACACAATGCACGAAGTCATAATTTGCGGATATGCTAGTAATTTTACTGCCATTTGCAGCAATTTCGTCTGCATACTTACTCATGAATCCATCTGAAAAACCCTGACCATCATAGGAAAGACAATAATCTGCTAATCCTGAAACTATAGTAACATATTGAGCCAAATTACCGCCCTTTGAATGACCGCTTACCGTAACGTTACCAATCTCACCATATACTTCTGCTTTAGTTAAGCATTCATTAAAGAATTTTAAAGCGTTTTCCTGTTCATTGCTATCTTCTTGCACTGCTCCAACGAAATTATCAACCCATGAATCGCCGTAAGCATAATCGCCGGAATATATAACGGTAATATTATTTTCCGAATCCTTAACACAGAAGCTGTGTGTTCCAGAGTTGGTTTCCGATACATTAATAACTTCTAATTCCATAAGTGCCGGATTTTTTTCTATATATGAAATAATCTTATCGAAATCATCACTTGCTACCATGTCAATTGGTGTGGAATAATCTCCATTTTTATATCCATCAACAATTGAAGATATTGTAAACTTTCCTTTACTGTTGATATATTTATCATGAAGTTCTGTAAAATATGCGATATTATCCAGCAAGACTAATTGATTATTATTTAAGTTCATTTTATGTTCCTCCTAAATTTTTCCCCGTTATTTCAAATTCAAATACAGGCTGAACGCGGGAATCATCTCCAGCCTTTTGCTTTTCATATTCCTCGTTGCTGCAAATGTAAACGCTGATTTTTATTTTGGATTTCAGCTCGACAAGATAATTTCTAATAGCGCCAAATTCATTCTCTATGTTGCTATGCTTTTCGTATTCGCTTTCGGGTATAAGTACATAAAGAGGCAAACTGGGTCTTTCTTTATTATCCTCTATGCTGCTCACGGATTTTATAATTTCATCTGCTGTAGCGGTTACTTCGTATTCACTTGGAAAATAGTTGCTCATTGTGGAATGGTACAAAATATAATACTCTTGTATATTTGTCTCGCTCACATATCCATCAAGCCATTCCTCCATTCTTTCTTTAATCATCTGCCCGTAATAAGATTCCCTTTTCACATATAGCTCATCAACTCCTTCCACTTCTCTCCCATGTACATCTACATAATATTTATTGTCAATACCGCCGTCAGCGATATTTACTGTTACAAGATAATATTGTACCGACGAGGGGTCTGGTCCTAAAAAAACACCTCCTGCAATCCCTTTATAAGTGATAACAGCTTCAACGCCATATTTTTCGTTAAAATAATCAGAAACAAGAGGTTCTATCGTATCCTCCAAAGCCTCAAGCCGAGTATAAGAAAACTTTTCCGGATTCTGATTATTATTAAATAATGAACAGCCGGTAAAACTGAACATACCCAAAAACATCACTCCCAACATTATTAAGCTTTTAAATTTTCTCATATATTACCTCCATGTATAACTGTTCTTTATTTATCCTTTCGATTCATTATAATATATATCCTTAATCGCAAGAAAAAATCAGCTTAATCCATCAGGAAATATATAAGTTTTACTGTACCTGCGTACCGACAAGCAATTGATTCAAAGCTGACGTATCCTGCATCGGATCGCTAATGCTTATGCAGTCAGAAACATTGTTCTCCGTACCGAAAGCGGACATATTTTCGGTCAGTATCATTACCTGTATATCCGTCTGATCTGCGGTTTCCTCTGTTTCCTTTGCCGCTGAAACAGCGCTTGATGAATCAATCAGAACGGCGCCGCTTGTTTCTGTGAGTAAATCTGAAGACATACTTTCGTCTGAATAGATATCCGAGAGAAGCTCGGCGTTTGACTGTATTACATCTTCCTCAGATATTTCATTGCTTGCAGGCTGACTAAGCTCAAGCTCCCATGTATCCTTATTTACTGTTCCTACTGCTCCGTCTGCAAATTCAAAGGTATATCCGCCCTGATTCCACTTGTAGCCGTTAATAGTAAGCTTGTCCTCGGTACCGTTTACAGTCATTTCAAGCGTGGAATCCCACAGATTTGTTATTGTAACTTCACTTGAACTTATGTCCTTAAGCTTTACGATACTGCTTCCGCCCCAGTCCTCGATCGTGTCGTTTCCGTAGCCTTTGCCGAAGATATATGTATCGTTTCCGTTTCCTCCGTACAGCCAGTCGTTTCCTGTTCCTCCGTCGAGGATATCATCGCCGTTTCCTCCGTTGATAGTATCATTACCGCCTTCACCCTTTATTGTAACTCCATTATCGCTCCAAGCAGACATCCAGTCGCTACTGTCGGAGCCGTGCAGTGTTGTTATCAGATCGTTTATCATCGTACCGTTGATATTGAAATTCTGGAAGCCTGCTCCGTCAAAGTACTGCTTTATAATGATATTATCTGCGCCGAATGAAATCATAAGGTCGCTTCCGTTTATTCTTGACATAACCGCGTCTGATATTGAAAGTCCCGAAAGCTGTATTGTATTATTTCCCGCAGCGTCGGAAATAGTATCTGTACCATAACCAGCCTTGAAAATAATCGTATCGTCGCCGTGATCGTCCTGAATGTAATCGTCGCCCTCTCCGGGATCAATTACATCGTTTCCGCCGCCGGCATAGATTGTATCATTTCCTTCATCACCAAAAATGCGGCTGCTATCATTTCCATCATAAATAATATCATTACCGAATCCACCGCGTATCATATTATTTCCATTACCGCCATACAGATGGTCGTTTCCTTCATCACCATAAATATGGTCAGCATTTTCACCGCCGTAAATGTAATCTATTCCAGTACCGCCATGCATAACATTATATCCATTTCCGCCGTTCATAGTGTCATTTCCGGAACCGCCTTCTATATAATCAAAACCTTCGCCGCCGGTAAAGTTATCGTCGCCCTCACCGCCGTACATATAGTTAGGACCGTTTCCGCCGTGGAATACATCATTGCCATCTTCGCCATACATGTAGTCTGTATCTTCTCCGCCGACAAATACATCGTCGCCTTCACCGCCATACATATGATTAAGTCCGTTTCCGCCTTCTAAATAGTCGTCGCCATCATCGCCGTCAAGATAATCGTTTCCTTCGCCGCCGAACAGCTCGTCATCATCATTACCACCGTGGAGTTCGTCATTACCATCTCCGCCGAAGAGTTTGTCGTTACCGGAATCACCGTAGAGGATATCATCTCCAGTGTACCCTAAGCTGTCATCTTCGCTGTCACCGTATATTTCATCATCTCCATCACCTCCGTAAAGGTGATCGTTACCGTTTCCTCCCTCGATATGATCCTTATCACCTCTACCAAATATTATATCATCACCGTCATCTCCGAAAAGAAGATCAATTCCTAATCCTCCGTCAATCCAGTCATCACCATCTCCACCGCTGATATAATCAGTCATTCCGCCTCCATAGATAGTATCATCTCCGGCTTCACCAAAGATTTTATCTAATTCGTCACCTCCATCTATGTAATCATTTCCGTTACCGCCATAAATGGTGTCACGTCCACCTTCTCCGTAAATTGTGTCGTTACCATCGTTTCCTTCTATTGTATCATCTCCGTCACCGGAATATATTTCATCATCTCCTGAACCTCCGAAAATGGTATCAATTCCACTTCCTGTTTTTATATTATCATTTCCGTTGCCTCCATTATTTTATTATCGCCATACAAGTCAACGATTATATCATCGCCATCGTCTCCGATAATGCTGTCATTATTTTCTCCGCCGTCAAGATAGTCATTTCCCATTCCGCCGTCTAAAAAATCCACGCCGTCATTTCCGTAAATATGGTCATTTCCATTCCCTCCATAGAGTAAATCACTGTCATCTCCGCCGAATATCACATCATCTCCATCGCCGCCGTTAATTACGTCATCTCCGCCAAAGCCGTTAATGTAATCATTACCTGGCAAGCCATAAATATAATTGTCAAAATCATCGCCATCCAAATTATCATTACCCGGAGTTCCGACTATTTTATTATGTAAAAATTTACTGAAAATTTTTGTTATGTAATCAGTTATAAATCCTGCATTTTCTTCAGTTGTATATTTTTCTACTATAGCATGAACCTCACTCTTGTAATCTTCTTTTAAAGCTCTTATCAAGGCGGTTTCTTCTATATAATCCTCAGCGCTTAAACTGTTTTCAATGTTATCAAGTATACCAAATTTCTTGAGAAGCGGAAGTAATGCTCCATAAGCTTTTGAAAGCGATACTGCAAGAATTCTATCTTTATCCGCTAAAGCATTTTCAATTGCTATTTGTACGAATTCTTCATTTTCCTTTTCATCCGCCCAATCTACTAATACCTGATCCAAGCTGCTGATTACTGGCTTAAGCATTCCGGTTGCATCCAGATGTTTTATTGTAGTGGCCAAATCTTCGGAAATTTCAACCCCTAATCCATTCATATAATCGGATAGTAATTTACCGATTGCAGCTATATCTTTTCAACGGTATGAGGATCATACTTTTCACTTAATCCTTCATAAATGTATATAATTAATGCATTTACCTGTCTCCTGAGCTGACTTTCCTCAACTTCATAATTAAGTTGATTATTCTCATTGAACACTACATCCCAGTAATGATGATTAAAAGGATTTTTATCTGCAATAGAAGCTTTTATATAGTGCCTTTCAATATCGAGTTCATATAGCAAGCCATTAACAACGTCAAATTCAGCGCTATATGAAACTATCTTATCCTTATTTTTTTGTATTTCCTCAAAATATTTAAGCAAAAATTTTTCAGAAAATCCCTGCCCGTCATATGAAAGTGCTTTTGAAATATATTCGGAATATTTGGACACAACGGTAATATATTGTACCATATTACCACCCTTGGAATGTCCGCTTAGCTGAACATCATTGTACATTGTTAATTTTGGGATACTTTCAAAAAAGTTCAGAGCTTTTTGCTGATACTCTGTGTCTGCTAAAGTTGCCGCCTCAGTATTTTCAAGCCATGCTATATATCCATCGGTTCCTCTGTATATCACATAGGCATTTCCGTTTGAATCCTCAAAGCAGGCTGCCGTTAATCCGTCTGTACAATATTTATCGGCGCCATTTTCCATAAGCTCTTGCTGATATTCACCCGACGTATATGAAACCTTAAGATTCAATAGTTCATCATCATCTCTTATCATATCTACGGTTTTCTGCATAGCTCCGTTATTTATCGCTTTAACTTCAAAGTTACCACATTATCGCCGCTGTATTCCTTGCGAATTTTATCCGCTTCCTCAAATTTTCCGGCAGCCTCCAATGTAGATATCTGATAATCTCTTTCTGCAATACGAATTTTCGTTTCATTAATTTTTCCTTCTGGATTAACATTTCCGTTTTCATCGGTGGTTATATATTCAATAAATTCACTTACATTTTCAAAATTACCAGACGTTATTTCCCTTAAATACACCAACCCGTCAAGCTTCATCAATTGTTCATTATTCATTTAAATCTTCCTCCTTATCGGCTATGCCGTATTTATTTTCTCTGCTATTAGAGACATTAAAGTTTGCCTGAACTCCACTACCAGTAAGTTTTACTTTTAGCGGCATAGACCAATAATGTCCATAATCTTTGCGTGTGTTAATCTTGTCGTATATGCTTTCATCTTTATAAACAGTAATACCAACCTGCCCTCGAATTCCCACCTCCGCATTCTGTTGGCTATCTCAGAGGCAGTTTCTGTATATGACTTTTCATATTCAGATGCGGGAAGCAGCACTGTAAACAGCAATCCATAATATTCCGATGTCGGTGATAATTTCAAAAAATCTTCCGCTGTTCTGCAATCCTTATAATCGTCCGGCAATGTGAATCCGTTATTTCTATAAAAAACTTTGTATTCACACTCTATATACGGATCAACAAGTTCTGCAAACCATTTTTCCAAATCATCTTTAATGCCTAACATTAACCCATCGTCTGATATTGTATAATTTTCTTCATCTGTAACGTAATTGTTAT
>ENA-OQCO01000664-OQCO01000664.1-human-gut-metagenome-genome-assembly--contig:-NODE-664-length-17572-cov-5.818401_pt1 | contig 17572 bp, 13 predicted proteins | sample MGYA00242500_ERZ504582 | MGnify/ENA primary metagenome ERZ504582 (study PRJEB26092, sample SAMD00036346) | human gut metagenome | host: Homo sapiens | study: EMG produced TPA metagenomics assembly of...
CTCAAGATAACAACTAGCTATCTCTCGTTTTACTGTTTATAAAAAGTTCATTCTGTTGAATGATGATTCTTAAAGAATTTTCGAGAATCGTATGTGTTTCACTGTTTAGTTATCAAGGTTCTTTGTTTGTCTGTCTCTCAGACAGCTCGTTTACTTTATCACATTCACCAGCGCCTGTCAAGTACTTTTTTTAAGTTTTTTTCGAGGTGTTTTGATGTTTGTGTGTCGCTCTCAAGCGACTTGTTTACTCTATCACATGTTCGTTTCTTTGTCAACAATTATTTTTGTTTTTTTCAAAACTTTTCAAATTGTTTATTCAGAAGAAACAATTCCTTGTGACAGCTTAATTAGAATACCACTATAAAAAGAATCTGTCAACACTTTTTTGAACTTTTTTTATTTTTTCAATTTCGTACACTCTGCGTCCTGCAGCCTCCCAATACAGCAACTGTCACATTCAGTCCCAAAATTGCAATAAATACTTTTGCTCTGATCCGCGCTTTTTTTTCATATGTACCTCCTTTAACACAATCTTTAAATTCCTATCATTTCCCGATACTCTCTCGGCGTAACTCCATAGCGTTTTTTAAATTGACGATTAAAATTTGACAGATTCATAAATCCTGCATCCTGTGCGATCGTCAATATTTTATCATCAGTCTGGCACAATGCCTCTGCAGCCTCCGCAAGTCTCCGGTCATTTACATAAGAAGTAAAGCTGTCTCCCGTCATCTTTTTGAACCAACGCATGAAGTGGCTGCTGCTCCAGCCACAAAATTTCGCCATGTCTGCTACTGAAAGATTCTCACTGCTTTTAACACTGATTTCCTGCAGTACTTCTTTCAACTGCTCCCTATCCGGAGAAGACACGATTTCTCTGGACGGATACATTCTTATAAGAAGAAATATGATCTGCAAAACTGCAGCTTTCACTCCTAGCTCATAAGCATTTTCTTTTGTTTCACACAATTCTTCCATCTGAATAAGACATCTTTTTAATGAATCATAATGCACTTCCTCTGGCTTTATCTGTACCGGAGGAAACAACTTACCTGCTGCAAGCGGGACGAGAAATTCTCCTGCACAGAGATCTGCTGCTCCTTCTCCCAGAAAATCCATTTCAAAGATAATATTTTCGTATTCCATAGAATATCCTTTTATCCTATGAATTGCATGAAGGGTTCCAGGTGTTACTACAAAAATATCCCCCGGTTCTCCCTCAAAGCTTTTTGTTTCGAGCTGGATCAGCCCTTTTCCCTTTTTTATATAAATCAATTCCATCTCCTTATGCCAGTGCAAAGGAACCGCCGGAAAATCCAATGGAATCGTACATGGATAAATATTAAACGGAAACAACCGGCTGCCATGCTGTTTTGTTTCCTGATATTTTGTACCACTTTCTTTTTCTTTCATCTATTTCCGCCTCTATGATAGGATAGTATCATTTCTTGCTCGCTTTTGACAAGAAACGACGGACTATCTGTGATATAACTAAAGCAACTTAAGTTAACGAAACTACAACCATTTTATATATGAAAGGAGCAACTCCCATGAGTGAATCTATGAAAACAACACTAAATGAACTTTGCCAAAAGGATATTGCAACTGCTTCCGACGCAGAACTTTATACAGCCCTTCTGAAACTTGTGCAGGAACAGAGTCAGAAACAGATAAAACCAGTAACTGGCAGAAAACTGTATTATATTTCTGCTGAATTCCTGATTGGAAAATTGCTTTCCAACAACCTGATCAACCTTGGTCTGTATGATGAAGTTCGTGAAACACTTGCCAGTATCGGAAAATCTCTTGCAGATATCGAAGAGCAGGAACCGGAACCAAGTCTTGGAAATGGTGGTCTTGGACGACTTGCCGCATGCTTCCTTGACAGTCTTGCAACTTTGGATCTTCCTGGTGATGGTGTCGGTCTTCGTTATCACTGCGGACTTTTTCATCAGAATTTCAAAAACAACATCCAGAACGAAGCTCCTGATTTCTGGCTGACTGACCAGTGTGCTGCCAAAGCTACCGATACAGTATTTCCGGTTTCGCTTGCAGGAAACACCTATTCTGCAAGACTCTACAAACTTCCTGTTACCGGCTATGAAGGCAGAACCAATATGCTGAATCTGTTTGATCTGGATTCTGTAGATGAATCTGTGATCGGTGACGGAATTTCTTTTGACAAAAAAGATATTGCCAGAAACCTTACATTATTCCTCTATCCAGACGACTCCGATGAAGACGGCCGACTGCTTCGTATCTATCAGCAGTATTTCATGGTTTCTGCCGGTGCTCAGCTTATTCTCAACGAATGTGCTGCACGTGGATGTAACTATCATGACCTTGCCGACTATGCAGCTATCCAAATCAATGATACACACCCAAGTATGGTAATCCCGGAGCTGATCCGCCTCCTTGAGGAACACGGAATCAGCTTTGATGAGGCAGTTCAGATCGTAACAGATACTTGTGCATATACCAATCATACGATTCTTGCAGAAGCTCTGGAAAAATGGCCACGTCATTATCTCGATACCGTTGTTCCTCAGCTTATGCCAATTATTGAAAAGCTGGATAGCATTGCCAAAACACGTACAACTGATCCTTCACTTGCTGTCATCGATCAGAATCAGGTCGTTCATATGGCACATATGGATATTCATTTTTCTCACTCCACAAACGGTGTTGCCGCACTGCATACACAGATTCTGAAAGAAAGCGAACTGGCAGGATTTTATCAGATGTATCCGAACAAATTTAATAATAAAACAAACGGCATCACCTTCCGCCGCTGGCTTCTGAAATGTAATCCGGCCCTGACTTCTGAAATTGAATCTCTGATCGGATCCGGTTTCAAAAAAGATGCTTCTGAACTGAAAAAGCTTCTGAATTATACAGACGATGCAGAAGTACTGAAAAAACTCAGTTGTATTAAAAAATCCAACAAAGAAGCACTTGCTTCCTGGTTAGAAGACAAACAGGGAATCAAATTGAACACCAATGCAATGTTTTCCATTCAGTCCAAACGACTTCATGAATACAAACGTCAGCAGCTGAACCTGCTTTTCCTGATTCATGAATACCTGGAGATCAAAGCAGGACATACTCCAGTAACTCCATTAGTAAGTATCTTTGGTGCAAAAGCAGCTCCTGCCTATATCATCGCCAAAGATATCATTCACGCTCTTCTTACCCTGTCACAGGTTATCAGTGCGGACTCTGAAGTTTCCAGATATCTGCAACTTGCATTTGTAGAAAACTACAATGTTTCTGCAGCAGAAAAAATGATTCCGGCATGTGATCTTTCTGAACAGATCAGCCTTGCTTCCAAAGAAGCATCCGGAACCGGAAACATGAAATTCATGCTGAACGGTGCACTGACTCTTGGAACCATGGATGGTGCAAATGTAGAAATTGCCGAAGCTGTCGGAAATAACAATATTTACATCTTTGGTCAGAGCAGCAAGCAGGTTATTCACCGCTATGCAGCCGGTGACTACTGTGCAAAAGACTGGTATGAAGCAGACTCGAACCTTCGTCGTGCCATCAATTTCCTTACCAGTGAAGAAATGCTGAAATATGGAGATGAAGAACATCTGAAACGACTGCAGAACGAACTGATAAATAAAGACTGGTTCCAGACTCTTCCGGATTTCAATGCATACATTGTCCGCAAAGAACAGGCAATGAGTGATTATGCTGTAAATCCGGAAGCATGGAGCCGCAGAACTCTGATCAATATTGCAGAAGCCGGATTCTTCTCCTCAGACAGAACCATCAAAGAGTACGATGACGACATCTGGCATCTCGGAAAATAATCATTCTCCTGGATTAGAGCGGCGAATCTGCTCAGTCAGCTCTTCGCCGCCCTGTTCATACCATTCCTGCACAAAAATGTCAAAGTAAGTAATTGGTTTTACACCCATGATAATCTGAATGAAAGTGTCTTTTTCAAGCTGCTGAAGAGACTTCGGTATTTCACCGTCTGCATCATCCAGGTATCTTTTGGCTGTTGACCGGTAGTTTCCTTCTATCAACCTTCCAACTGCTGCAAGTCTGGATTCATATGCTGCCCAGTCTTCCGCCGTTTCTGATTTTCCCTGAATAAATTTTTCTGCTGCATCGTAATAAGATTTCTCAATTGCACTTAAACTTTCTTCTTTTCGCATGCCGCTCATTACACTCTGGATATCTTTTGTGATCTGAAACGTCGCCTCGTTATAATCAACATTGATAACCAGCGGTCTGGCTGTCGGTTCTACGTTAAGAGCAAAATAATCATTTACCTCATCCGCATCCTTGGCTTCATATCTGCTATAATCAAACAATACACTGATTATCTTCATTACAATTTCCGGATGCTCATATCCTTTGCGTACAACAACATATTTATTATCCTGAAAAGTATCATATACATTCTGCCAGTCTGTCGACTGTAGATAAAATGGCTGCCAGTTTGCCTCTTTGTCTGTCTCATAAACATCCATCAGTGGATTGTTCGGTGTCCACCACAGGCCAAAAAAAGCTCCACATTTTCCATTTATCACCAGATCTCTGAGGTTGTTCTGCGCACGCAATGCAAAGTTCTTATCCAACACGCCACGTTCATAGAGTTCATGAAGATAACTCAGTGCATTTTTTGTTTCTTCTGTTACGGAACCATACACGATCTTACCATTTTGATTTACCCACCTTTGTGGACTGGCTCCAAATTTATCAAAAACAGGATCTACTGAATAATTAGAGCTGGTAGTTCCCACCAGATCTGTATCACAGGCGAGTCCGATCGGGTCTTCTCCATCCTCCGTGCCCATTTTATTCTGGACAAATTTTTCTACTATGTCAAATACATCTTCCAGTGTTTTCGGATTTTCAAGGCCAAGCTTATCCATCCAGTCCTTACGCAGCCACATCAGACGTGGACCATGATCTATAACGGTCTCCGGAATTGCCATCAGTTTTCCATTAAATCGCACAGAATCCAGAAGACCGCTTCCATAACTCTCAAACATCTCTTTGATTCTCTCTGAAGTGCAATTCTCATATACTTCGCTCAGATCTTCCACAAGATCATTATCAACCAGTTCTTTGAGTGTTTCTCTGTCCGAAACCACCAGTACATCCGGCAGCGTCTGGTCTTTTACAAGAATGTTCACAAATTCATCATATCGATCTTCCCGTTCCATGTAGACACTTTTATTCTGAATATTCAGTATTTTTCTGAGATAACGAGTGTAAGCATTGTTGTCATAGGTATTTCCATCCGGAAGATTTGAATTATTCGCACCACTCATTTGTCCTAAAGTATACGTTACAAGTTCAGGATAAGCACCATAAGGAGTCTGTGCAGCTGTTTCCCAGGTACCGGTACGGACTGTCTCTGTAGATTCCGTATTTTCTTTTGCTGCCGATGATCTTTTCTGATTCAGCTCCTGTAAATCATTGCTGCATCCGCAGACAGCTATAGCTATGATCCCTATCAGAACAACAGGCAGTTTTTTCCATTTACTCTTCATTCTCTCTGCCCTCCTTCGGAAATTTCATAATAACAGTCGTGCCTTCATCCGGTGAACTGAAAATATGAATTCCATAATTCTCTCCATAAAGAAGCCGGATACGGTCATTTACATTCTTAAGGCCATATCCTTTTGCCTGATAAGTTACCAGTGTTTCTGCTTTTTCCTGTTCCATACCAAGTCCATTATCACGGACAGTGATCTCTACATCATCCCCCTTGCCTTTAAATGACAGGAAAATTTTTTTATCACCATCCTCTTTTTCATCAAGACCGTGTTCGATCGCATTTTCGACAACCGGCTGAAGAAGAAGCTTCGGCATTTTTTCATTTTTTATTGTCGGATCAATATCCCAGTCTACCGAGAAATTATGATCATGCATCGTAAGCTGGATTTCCAGATATGCTTCCATATTCTGAATACAGTTTTCTACCGTAACCACATCTTCACCTTTGCTTAATGCGGTTCTGTAAAAAGTAGAAAGTGCCAGGGTAACCTTACTGATCTCCATCTGGTTACTTCGAATCGCCATCCAGTTCATCATCGACAGTGTGTTATATAAGAAATGTGGATTGATCTGGGCCTGAAGGGCTTTCAGTTCATATTCTTTCAACGCGATCTTATTGACATATACTTCGTCGATCAGGCGGTTAATCTCATCCATCATATTACGGAAACTGTTAACAAGAATTCCTACTTCATCTCCCGAATCACTGTTGACTGTAACTTCACGGCTTCCATGATTTACCCTGTCCATATTTTTCGTCAGTTCTTCAATTTTTCTTGTAAAAATTCTTGAAAATGCCATAGCCAGAAACAGAATGATCAGACCACAGGCCGCAATCAGTGGAATCTCTTCCAGTAGCAGTCTTCGTACAGAACCTGATATCGCATCCTGACTCTTATAAAGATAAAATACCCAGTCATTTTCTTCACTCTTGGTCTTTGTATATGCACAGGACTGGCTGATTTTCTGAATCATGGAATCCATTTTTTCAGATTTATCAAATTCCAGATTTGTCAGACCAGTTTTGTTATAAAGAACTGTACCGTTTTTGTCTGCAACAATTCCACCATTTTCCTGCGTGAGAATATTGGTCAGTGGCTGGAAGATTTTATTATAATCCAGAGAAATGCACAGAACTGCATCCAGTTTCTGATCACTATAGATCATACGTACTGCTGCAACTTCTTTACGATCCTGATCAACTTTCCACTGAATACGCACATCATCTTTCAGCCCTTCACTCCACCACTCTTCTTTCATCTTATCAAGTGGAACAAGTGTATACTCATGCTCCACCTGGATACTGTCCGCAAAAAGCTGAATTCTGTTGATCGCGTCATGATATGATTTTGGTACAGACAAAAGTGGATCCGCTATTTCTGTATATTTTTCATACGCCGTATAATTATCGATATTTTTTTCCTTAATAATTTCCTCAATATCTGGTGAATAGGTCAGATAATTGAGAAGGCTGGCATAAACCGCCGTCTGGCTGTCAATGCTTTCTCTGGTCTGTTCCATGATCGACTGCATATCTTCCAGTTCGCTGCTGCGGACCATAGTACTCAGCCTGCTGTGACTGTACCAGGCAAGTACTGTCATCGGTACCAGGCTTGTAACTACAAGAAAGATCGTCAGTTTATGACGATACTTCATATTTTTGAATATCTTACGAAGTCTGTTCATCCTCTCCGGTTCCTTTCCTGTATGATTCCGGACTGCTTCCGTAATATTCCCGGAAACTTCTGCAGAAATAAGAAACATTTGCAAAACCAACACGTTCACTGACCTGTGCCACCTTCATATTGGTGCTGCAGAGAAGTTCTTTTGCCTTCTCCATCCGGAACACACGTATATATCGGTTCAAATTCATGCCGGTCTCTTTTTTGAAGATAAAACTGAGGTATCCGGAAGACAGATAGACTTTTTCTGCCAGCATTTCAAGATTCAGATCTTCCTCATAATGCTGATAGATATAATTTTTGACTGCTGCCACTTCATTTCTAGAACTACTCATAGAACGGTCAAGAAATGCCTCGTATTCCTTGATATTATCTTCAGTTACTTCAAGGATTTCCATGATATTTCTACAGTTATACAATCGTTCTATCTCATGCTCAAGACGCCGCTCTCCAGAAAACTGATTTTCCTGAAACAGTTCCTGAATGACATTCGAGAAAACAAACTTGATATACATTGCTGAATACTGTGTATTATCATGATATTTTTCTTTCAGGCATGCGAAATGCTTTCTCAGCTGATCTGTATCCTTCCGTGTGATGTCTTCTGAGATCATCTGCATAATCTGCGAATCCTGCACTTCTCCCACCGACAGTTTCAGTACATCATCTTCATTTGAGAAAACATGTTTTTCCGGATGATAAAATTTCTCTTCCATCTGCTGTTCCAGCTGCTCAAGGATTTCCGGCAGACACTCACAACCTTCAAATTTACGGCTGACTGCCAGATAAAAACTGTCTCTGTATTTTCGTTTCATAAAATTATAAAGATGATTTGCCACCAGCTGATAATCGCAATATACGTCCTGAAAAAGGAGAAGCGACTGTCTTGCATTCAAATTCAGATAAAAGCATACTCTTCTCAACTCTTTCTGAATTTCCTCTTCCAGAGTCTCTTCAGCCGTATCAAAAAAAGCTACATCTGATTCGATCAGAATTCCGCAGTGCCATCCGTTCCATTTATCCATGTCAATCATTTCTTTTGCTTTTTCCAGAGTTTCTGCTTTACCAGAGTACAGATAATTCTGAAGAAAATACTGCTGCAGGAAATTTTTTTCTTTCATCTCGCGGCTTTCTTTTTTCTTTCGTCGCTCGATTTCTTTCTCCGCCTTCTGGATCACCTTCTGGATCACCTTATGGAAATCATCCGGATTTACCGGTTTCAGGATATATTCTGTCACACCATATCGGATTGCTTCCTGTGCAAATGCAAAATCACTGTATCCACTGAAGATTATGATCTGCAACGCCGGATTTTTTTCCTTGGCACGTCTTGATAATTCCAACCCGTCCATATGAGGCATTTTTATATCAGTCAAAACAAGTTGTATGTCCTCTGACCGAATAATCTGCAGAGCCTGTTTTCCGTTCGAAGCTTCAAAAACATTTCTTTCGCCTTCTTCTCTCGAAAGCAGATATTTCAGACCTTCGCGCTCTATTTTTTCATCATCTACAATAAGAACGTTTGTCATAATTCCCCCCTGTTTTGTTTCCTATAATACTTATGATTATAGCACAAAAAGTCTCTGGAAAAAATATTCTTCCAGAGACTTCCATTCTACATAACCAGAATCAGCCTTTTACGGCACCTGCTACAACGCCTTCAATAATGTACTTCTGACAAACCAGATATACGATGATGATCGGAATGATATCGATCATAATACTTGCCATCATTGGTCCCATCTGTACATGTCCGAAGCTGCCACGGAAATACTGGACTGCCATCGGAATAGTCTTATATTTTTTAATATCAAGAACCAGTGTTGGAAGAAGGTAATCGTTCCATACCCACATCAGTTCCAGGATCGCTGTTGAAATAATTGTTGGTTTTAATATCGGAATCAAAACTTTAAAAAACACCTGTAACGGACTACATCCATCAATCAGAGCTGCTTCCTCAATCTCAAGCGGAATACCTTTTACAAATCCTGTAAACATAAATACCGCAAGACCTGCACCAAATCCAAGATATATAATACAGATGTTATATGGATTATTCAGATGTAAGGTATCTGCTGTTTTTGCCAGTGTAAACATAACCATCTGGAAAGGAACTACCATACTGAACACGCAGAGATAGTAAAACATCTTGGACAGTTTTCCATTTACACGAACAATATACCAGGCTGCCATTGAACAGCATAACATGATAAGAACTACAGACATTACAGAAATTACAAGACTGTACCAGAAAGATTTCAGGAAATCCATCTGAGTAACACTCGCTACAAAGTTCGCAACACCATTCCATGTTTCACTGGTTGGAAGGCTAAATACTCCAGATGTAGTGATCGCTACTTCTTTTTTCAGTGAGTTGATTAATATTAAGACGATTGGGTACATCCAAAGGATACAAACAATTGTCAGTAAGACCGTTGCAACGGAATTTCTTTTTTTTATTTTCCATTACTGCTGCACCTCCTTAGATGATGTTGCACGAAGCTGGATCAATGCAATTACAACTACCAGAACAAAGAATACAACAGCTTTTGCCTGTCCAATACCCTTCCATTGAGGTCCGCTTCTTGCATAGAATGTATCATAAATATTTAACGCCAGTAACTGAGACTGTTTTCCAGGATCACCACCGGTCAGTGAGAGGTTCTGGTCGAACATCTTGAAACCATTAGTCAGAGTCAGGAATGTACAGATTGTTACAGATGGCATAATCATCGGAATTTTAATCTTAAACAGAATCTGTCTGCTTGTTGCACCATCGATCTGAGCTGCCTCGATCAGGTCAGGTGATACATTGTTCAGACCTGCAATGTAAATGATCATCATATATCCAATCTGCTGCCACATAAGCAGAATGAGCATACCGATAAAACCATTTTTTGCTGAAAGTGAAAGCAGTGGCTGTCCCCACTTGGAAAGCAGACCATTCAGCAATGTCTGCCAGATATAACCAAGTACAATACCACCGATCAGGTCGGCATAAAGAATACCGTACGGAATGCATTTGTTCCTCTGTATCCTTTGGTCAGTGCCAGTGCGATAAAAAATGCAAGCACGTTGATCAGAATACTGGATACGAATGCAAATACAACTGTCAGCCAGAAAGAATGACTGAATGTACTATCAAGTAAAATCTTAGAATAATTTGAAAATCCAACAAATGTTACATCCTGCACTGTTGTAAATTTGCAGAATGAAAGATAGATGCCCCAGATAAAAGGCCACAGGAAACCGATTACAAATGCCGCAAAGGTTGGTAATACAAAAACCGGCCACCACTTTTTGATCGTTCTTCCTACCATGATTTTTCTCCTCTTCCCTACTGTTAACAGAAGCTTAAGTTCCTCTGTCTTTTAACTTATGAAAGGAGGCAAGAACCTCTGCCTCCTCCCATAAACAACATGTTATTTTCTATCCTGATTATTCAGAAAGAGCTTTTTCTGTAGCCCATCCATCAACGAATGCGCTAACTACTGCATCCCAGTCGCCTGTGCCTGCCGCATATGCTGTAAGAGCTGTACCAAGACCATTCTTCCACTCTTCAGATGGCATTGTTGTAAAGTTCCATGAAACAGGTGTAAGACCAGCATCTGTATACTCAGCATCCTGTTTTACAAATACGTTTGTAGGAGCAACTGCTGTTTTGAAAGGAATTGTGAATCCCATGTCTTCAGACATAGATTTTGTTCCTGCTTCAGATGTTACACACCAGTTCATGAAATCCAGAGTTGCCTGAACATCTTCTTCAGATGCATTCTTATTTACACACCAGTAGTTTTCTGTACCAGTTGCAAGACCTTCGTTCTCATCGTCAACGCCGAAGTAGATCGGAATCATAGCAAGTTCATCATCGCTGTATGTCTTAGCGAGTTCTGCATATTCCCAGGAACCATTCTGATAGAATACTGCATCACCATTTACAAATTCATTTCTGGAGTCATCAGCTGTTTTTGCTGAAAGCTCACTTCCATCACATGTAGAATCTGTAATGTACAGATCAAATACATTCTTATACTGATCAAGATATGTTCCTTTGATTGCTTCTGTATCATCGATTCCATCTGCTTTGTATTCATAGTAGATTGGAAGGTTTGCAAGATGTGTTTTGAATCTCCAGTCAGAGGATCCGTCCATACCTGCTGAGGTGAAAGCACCTTTTACACCAATTTCATCTTTACGTGCCTGAATGTCGTCTGCTACTTTTTTGAGGTCATCAAAGCTCTTGATATCATCCAGAGTATATCCTGCTTTTTCAAGTAAAGTTTTGTTTGTGATAAGTCCGTAGGATTCGATAACATATGCGATACCATCTACAGCATCTCCATCTTTCAGTTCATACGCATCAGATGTAAGTTCTTTTGTAATATCTGCATCTTTCAGATCGTAGCAGTAATCTTTCCAGTTTTTAAGGCCAACCGGTCCATTTACCTGGAACAGTGTCGGTGCATCGCTCTTTGCCATTTCTGACTGAAGAGTTGTCTCATACTGTCCGGATGCTGCTGTAACTACTGTTACATCTGTTCCTGTTTCTTCTGTGTAAGCTTTTGCCAGATTCTGCCAGGCTTCATCCTGCTCTGGTTTGAAGTTGAGGTAGTAAACCTTTCCGCCTCCGTCTGCCATAACCGGTACTGACGGGATCATTGTAGCTGCCATTAAAGCTGCCATGCTCATTGCTGTAACTTTTTTCATTTTCATAGTGATTGTCTTCTCCTTTACTTGTAAGATTTGTTCTTTCTTAAGCTGTCTTTATTATAGTTTTTGTTGATTTTTTATACCATGATAAAAAATCAAGAAATGTGTTCTTTTTTTATATTTTCTTTTGGAAAATATAAATGTTTTCATTTATGAAATGAGGAAAGATTTTCTTTGGGAAGCATAAAAACCGCAGAAGGGACTTGTCAGTCCCTCTGCACACCCCTGGCTGGGTGAGATGGGAAGAATTGTTCAAGACAGAAGGTGGTAAAAATGGACTTGGATATTCAAATAAGAAGGTGGTGGTACGGGTGTTTGGTTCTACGATATTGGCAGGGAGAAGGTTGTTCCGAATATACATAGATATAAAAAATCAAGTCATTTTTCAGGGAATTTTTAGATGACTCTGGTATGTATTACATATTGCCGGGTCATCGCCCATCAAAATGACTTGATTTTGTCAGTTTTCTTTTTTATTATGTTTGTGCTTGCGGGAGAACATTCCAAGAAGGCTTTCATCTTTGGTGTCGGAGAGATTATCATCTGTGATGGTTGGCTTGGATACAACATATGCGCCTCTGCCGGCCGGTGGAGTATCATTATCCTGTCCGGTTATTGTATCTGTCACCCCATCCACTGACGCATCATCTTCGTTTGCCTGTACATCATCCAGGGATTTTTCCATTTCAGAAACTTCTCTGTCAGCTTCTTCTGTGCCGAAATCTTCCTGGCCAGAAGTGGCATTATCTTCCTTTTCTTCTTCAGTAAATCCAGGAATATCCGTTTCTGTGGATTTTTCTTTCTTACGGGAACTCCATGGTGCATATTCCGGTTCCGGTGCAATCGGTTCTTCCGGCTGTACGGAAGCTTCTGTATCCAGATCATCTGTCTCACCGCTATCTTCACCAGAAATAATCTCGCCATCTGCATCCACTGCTTCCACATCCTGTTTGATTTCTTTCAGACCTTTTCTCAGAAGAATCAGATAGATCATATCAATCACACCATTACAGAGGAATATCCATCCGGCAAAGATTACCGTGTATTTCACCATTGTAAATGGGTTTACTACCAGTGAGATACCAAGTGCAATGAAAATAATGCTTCCCAGAAGAAGGAACTTCCAGGAGCCTGCACCACGTTTTTTGAGTTTCAGGCTTCCCTTCAATGACCAGATGCTGTCCACCAGAATAAATGTGCCAAGCAAAATTGGGAGAAGCTTGACAACAATCTGCGGGTTCATAAACAGGAAGATTCCAAGTACCATCAGAACACCACCAGAAAACAGATCAAAAATCGTGGAATTCAATTTTTCCGCCACATAGATCAGGATATGATACAAACCTACCAGAATCAGCAAAATTCCAAATACAAACTTACATATTACATTCACAGTACTGACCGGCATAAATACCAGACATGCACCAAGGGCTATGTATATGATTGATGTTACAATCTGCCCTTTTAAAAAGTTATTGATTTTTTCCCACATTGGTATCTGCTCCTTTCGTCCCAATGGATTTCATAGAAACAGTATACCTTTTTTCGACCAGTCCGTCTATAGGACATTCTGTGCAGGATGTCCTTATTTCATGTACAATACCGGAATGTTTTATCAGTCAGTATCCTTGCAAAGATCAGTCCCAGGGGAAGGGCTGCTATGATCAGGATTGCTGCCGCAAACCAGGAAGCAGCAACAGAAAGTGACATAATCCCAAGATTATAAAATCCTCTATACAGATACAAACCCGGAACCATAATGACAATTGAAGGAACCGTCAGGGAGATTCTCGGGTATCCTACTTTGTTTTTAATCAGGGATGCAAGGATTCCTGCAGTTAATGCACCGATGAACGCTGCTGCAGCCGGCGGAATAGCTGACAGATCCACAAGTTCCAGTCTGAGTGTATTTGCAACAGCCCCGATCATCGCTGCCGTTGCTGCCAGCCTTACCGGACTGTTAAACATAACAGAAAAGCCAAATACCCCGCAGAAACTTGCTATCAGGTGAAGTACTATCCACATTCCTACTGGCATTGACATCTTAATAAAGTCTACCGGCTTCAGGTGAAGAAGCAATGCCATGATCCAAGCAGCCATTGTTGCCACCAGAACGACGATCAGCGCATACATCAAACGTTCTGTACCCGATCTCATATCCAGCTTGGCAAGGTCAATCCCACTGGTAATAAACGGAAATCCCGGAATGATAAACAACATGGCACATATATAACCGGCCTCATGCTGTACCGAAATGCCAAACAGCATTTCGCCAATCTTCAAAAATCCTGCATAAACAAGGCAGGCCAGAGAAACCGACGATACAATGCATAAAAACAGGGTAAAATGATGTTTTGTCAGTTTGCATCGGAGAAAATTGCCAAATCCGGCACCTACAAAAGCACAGAACATTTCAATAAAGCCACCGCCGAGCAAAAAAGTAAATCCACAGCATGCAAGCGCCGCAGCGAATCCAAGTGCAATCGGGGAGTAAAGTCCATGAATTCGTTCAATATCATCCAGCAGCGTATGCAGTTCTTCACCTGACATGTCTTTTCCATCAATTTCAAACTCCCGGATAAAATGTTCCAGGCGATTTAACTTCGAAGTATTTACTCCTGTGTTGGTGAGACAGAGAGACTGGGTAAATCCATCCTCACCATCAAAACAGGTGTACTCGATCGACATCAGCCCAATATCCGCTGTACAGGTGATTCCCATAATCTCAGCCAGCGTATTCATCGAACTTCTGACTCGCCATGCTCCTGTTCCACAGGACAAAAACATAATTCCGACACGACCGATAATCGATGCTTTTTCGGTCAGGCTCGCCTGCGTAACCGGAATATCTGCACCATTTTCATCTGTATATTCATGCCAGGCAATGTCCATGTGATTTTTTCTGATCACCGGTTGCATCATACACACATCCCAACTGCTTTATTCTTTTTCAAAATCATTTTTCCAGCACCTTCATTTCTGCCAGAATCGTTTCCCGACATCCCAGCCCAATGCCATTCGCAAGTTCAATATTCTTTTCCATTTCTCTTTCAAAATGACAGAATGGCAGGAAGATTCCCAGTTTGCTGGTGTGTTTTTCAATTCCATGCTCGTCACGTTTACCATAATACATCAATGCACGTGGCAGCTCCTCCTGTAATTTCATCAGATATTCCCAGACTATTGCATATATTTTTTCTTCATTGATTTCCAGATCTACAGACTGAGGGAATTCAAAGAGTAAAAGGATTCCTGTATGTTCCGCATTCCGTATTGTCTCAATCTCTCCGTTCTGAGTATATCCATGACTTTCACGAAATCCATCTGCCATATACATACGGTAGTCTGGAATCTCATCCTGCTCTTCAAAGAGTTTATGGAACATCTTATACTTCTTTTCATAGATATGATTTTTTGATTCATCCAGAAGGTTTCCGTTTTCATCTGTAAGGAATATTGGATTCTCCACCCCTTTGTCATTAAAACGGATTGGAATCAGAAAAGAATTCCGGAGAAGATCAAATACACTGTTATTGCAGACTGCCATCATAAATGCAGAAAGATCTTTATTTTCATAAGCGTTGAATAAAGCCGCAGCAAAGACCGTTCCCGGAATGTCCGTTCCTGCACCCTCACTTTCTTCTGCTGACGGAATCGCTGCAAAAAATGTATCTTTTAAACGTTCGCAGGCACGTGGATTCTTCAGGATCTCGTCAAAAATCTGTTCCGCTTTTTCTTCTCTTGGAAATATTGTGCTCATAATAAAGCCTCCTTTGTGCCTTATTATAGGAGTACACCTGCAGAATGTAAAATTCATCTCTTCTATATTAAATATAACGAACTTGGATTATAACTTCTTTATTCTTTTCTGTAAAAAACTTTTTTAGTTTTCCTTTTTTTTCAGATTCTTCGTATTCTTTTCTACCATCTTACGTGGAACCATGATCATATGTCCACACCCCATGCATTTCAGACGAAAATCTACACCCACTCGCAGGATTTCCCATTCCTTGCTTCCACATGGATGTCCTTTCTTCAGGGTAACAATATCTCCTACGTCGTAGATAAGTCCCATGTCTTTCTTTTCTCCTCGTAATATTATTTGTTCACTTTTATCTGTGAGAAAACCTGTCCGATCGGCTCTTTGATAAGAAGATCCGCATTACGGTCTCTCGGCGTGGAAGATTTGTTGATCACAACAAGTGCCTCACCACGGAAGTAATCGATTAGTCCGGCCGCCGGATAGACTGCCAGAGAAGTTCCACCGATGATAAGTACCTGTGCCTGCGAAATAGCTCTCACAGATTCTTCGATCGTATCGTTATCCAGTCCTTCCTCATAAAGTACCACATCTGGTTTGATCATTCCGCCACACTCGCAACGTGGTACTCCTGTACTGTGTTTCATATATGCAAAATCGAAAGATTTTCCACAGCGCATGCAATGATTGCGGTAAACACTTCCATGAAGTTCCAGAACTTTCTTACTTCCTGCCATCTGGTGAAGATTATCAATATTCTGTGTGATGACCGCTTTTAGTTTGCCAGCCTCTTCCAGCTCTGCCAGTTTCAGATGAGCCGCATTCGGCTTCGCAGTATCACAGAGCATTTTATCCCTGTAAAATTTGTAAAATTCCTCCGGATGATTCAGAAAGAATGTATGACTCAGGATCGTCTCCGGTGGAAAATCATATTTCTGATGATACAGTCCGTCCTGGGAACGAAAATCCGGGATCCCACTCTCCGTCGATACACCTGCTCCTCCAAAAAACACAATGTTGTCATGCTGATCGATCAGTTCCTGCAGTTTCACGATTTTTTCATCCATGATCATCCCTCCTGTACAGTCACACTGTCTACCGATGCAGCATCACTGTTAGCACTTCCCGCATTCTCACCACTTCCGTCATCCTCGGCATTGACTCTTTTTCCCTGTACAACAAATCGTGTAGATTCATTTCCTGTACAGGTAGACAGTGTTACAATCTTATCTTTGATCGTCAGTTCAGTATCTTCTGTTTTAATATCCGAATAGCTCTTGATCTTTTTCAGATATTCTTCAAATTCCTCTCCAGGGCCTTTGAACAATGTATATGTGTCACTGTTCACTCCAGTCGTATATGCGGATATGATCTCATACCGATAATTCTTATCCGGAGTCAGAATCCAGAAGTATCTGTCATTGTTATACAGCTTTTCATCTTCCGTAAATTTCTTCAGATGTCCGAACATTGATCCATTTTTCATGTTATGTCCGTAGACCAGTGTATTACAGTCATTGAAATCTCTGCCATTTTCGTAATCCACAAAGATCGTTCCTGCAAAATTATAATTCTTCTCATAGGTCTGATGAAGATATGTCTGATTGTCCTTTCCCTGCACGATCGGATAACTGATATCCGGCAGTGCATCTACGTAGATCCAGCCAATCACATCATCATTTATACTCTTCAGTTTTTCAAAATCAACATCTATTGGCGGTTTCGGCTGTGCGTCCGGTCCTGCTACTTCCGTACTGTCCGGATCACGTTCTGTAACCGCCATTTCTTCAATTGAATTATACTCATTCGTTCCTTTTCTGTATTCTGTATAGATATGATACAGATTGTAGGCTGCATAACAGAACACTGCGATCGCCACAACCAGTGCTATCGCAGA
>ENA-OQCO01000665-OQCO01000665.1-human-gut-metagenome-genome-assembly--contig:-NODE-665-length-17565-cov-2.461119_pt1 | contig 17565 bp, 23 predicted proteins | sample MGYA00242500_ERZ504582 | MGnify/ENA primary metagenome ERZ504582 (study PRJEB26092, sample SAMD00036346) | human gut metagenome | host: Homo sapiens | study: EMG produced TPA metagenomics assembly of...
TTTTTTTCTTGCATTTCGGGAAAACAGGTGTTAGTATATATTTCAAGCGCGCAAATACTGTGTATGTAGTGCGCCTGTGAAACTGCAGATATGAGACTAATTTACGGAAGGAGGATTTCCAGTGAAAGTAAGATCATCTGTAAAGCCGATCTGCGAGAAGTGCAAGGTCATTAAGAGAAAGGGATCCATCAGAATCATCTGTGAGAACCCGAAGCACAAACAGCGTCAGGGTTGATTTCCATATCGGAACTTCTTTGGAATGTTTGTGAAACGTGCGGCTGCAGTATGAAACACCCGGCAGGGTTGTTCTGCTGAGTGAATAATAAGCATGTATTGCCTAATACCGAGAGGCAACAGCGGTTAAGATCCGCAATTTCGGAAAGGCTGTGATTCGCCGATTACAGCTGGGTGTTTTACCGAGGCACCCCAATTAGGAAACTAGAAAAGAAAGCGGCACACCGATATGTCCCATTTCACCTTGCGGGAGCAAGTGACATACGATATGCAGAGACTTTCAGAAACAGAAAATGGAGGAAACAGTACATGGCTCGTATAGCTGGTGTAGACTTACCAAGAGAGAAACGTATTGAAATCGGTCTTACCTACATTTATGGAATTGGTAGACCAAGCGCAGACAAAATTCTTGCTAAAGCAGAGGTTAATCCTGACACACGTGTCAGAGATCTGACTGATGATGAGGTTAAGAAACTGAGTGCTGTTATTGATGAGACAATGACAGTAGAAGGTGATCTGAGAAGGGAAATCGCCCTTAACATCAAGAGACTGCAGGAGATCGGATGCTACAGAGGTATCCGTCATCGTAAAGGACTCCCGGTTCGTGGTCAGAAGACTAAGACAAATGCGAGAACTCGCAAGGGACCGAAGAGAACTGTTGCAAACAAGAAGAAATAATTTATAGATATAACTAATTAATTTCAAAAAAAGGAAAGTGTAGGTTAGTTTTAAAATGGCAAAAGTTACAAAGAAAACGACAAAACGTCGTGTCAAGAAAAACGTTGAACACGGACAGGCACACATTCAGTCTTCCTTCAACAATACAATCGTCACACTGACAGATAACGAAGGAAACGCTCTTTCATGGGCAAGTGCCGGTGGTCTTGGATTTAAAGGTTCAAGGAAATCTACCCCTTATGCAGCACAGATGGCAGCAGAGACTGCAACAAAGGCTGCTTTAATTCATGGATTAAAACAGTAGACGTTATGGTAAAAGGCCCGGGCTCAGGCCGTGAAGCTGCAATCCGTGCGCTTCAGGCATGCGGACTTGAAGTAACCAGCATTCGTGACGTAACTCCGGTTCCTCACAACGGATGCCGTCCACCAAAACGCAGAAGAGTCTAATTAGGAGGTAGTTGAAATGGCAGTAAATAGAGTACCTGTTCTGAAAAGATGCAGATCCCTTGGCCTGGATCCGATTTACTTAGGAATTGATAAGAAGTCCACAAGACAGTTAAAACGTGCAAACCGCAAGGTGTCTGAGTATGGTCTTCAGTTAAAAGAGAAACAGAAAGCAAAATTTATCTACGGAGTTCTTGAGAAACCTTTCCGTAACTATTACAAGAAAGCTGACAGAATGCAGGGCCAGACAGGTGAGAACCTTATGGTTATGCTTGAGAGCAGACTTGACAATATTGTTTTCCGTATGGGATTTGCAAGAACAAGAAGAGAGGCTCGTCAGATCGTAGATCACAAGCACGTACTTGTTAACGGAAAATGTGTAAACATTCCGTCTTACCTGTGCAAGGCAGGAGACACAATTGAGATCAGAGAGAAGAGCAAAGGTTCTGAGAGATATAAAGGAATCCTTGAGATCACTGGCGGAAGACTTGTTCCGGAGTGGATCGACGCTGATCAGGAGAACCTGAAGGGTGTAGTTAAAGAGCTTCCTACAAGAGAGCAGATCGATGTTCCTGTAAACGAGATGCTTATCGTCGAGCTGTATTCTAAATAATTAGTAACTGTTTACTGTGTCTACAGTTATAAAAATTGGTAATACCCTCGAATGTTGATTAACCCAGAAGGAGGGAACCTTATAGTGTTTGATTTCAATAAACCAAAAATCGAAATTACCGAAATATCCGAAGATAAGAAGTTTGGAAGATTCGTTGTAGAGCCTCTCGAGAGAGGTTATGGTACTACCCTTGGCAATTCTTTAAGAAGAATTATGCTGTCCTCCCTTCCGGGAGCTGCAGTAAGCCAGGTGAAGATCGATGGTGTACTTCATGAATTCAGCTCCATTCCGGGCGTGAAGGAGATGTGACCGAGATCATCATGAATCTGAAATCTCTTGCCATCAAGAATTACAGCAGTGACAATGAGCCGAAGACCGCATACATCGAGTGTGAGGGAAAAGGTGTTGTTACAGCAGCTGATATCCAGGCAGATCAGGATATTGAGATCATGAACCCGGATCAGGTAATTGCAACCCTGAACGGTGGAAAAGACTGCAGATTGGCTATGGAACTTACTATTACCAAGGGACGTGGCTATATCAGTGCAGACAAAGGCAAAACCGATGACATGCCGATCGGTATGATCGCAGTTGATGCGATCTACACACCGGTAGACAGAGTCAACATGATCGTAGAGAATACACGAGTTGGTCAGGTAACTGACTTCGACAAGCTTACACTGGATGTATATACCAATGGAACACTTGATCCGGATGAGGCAGTCAGCCTTGCAGCGAAGGTTCTCAGCGAGCATTTAAGTCTCTTTATTGATCTTTCCGAGAATGCTAAGACAGCAGAGGTTATGATCGAGAAAGAAGACAATGAGAAAGAAAAGGTTCTGGAGATGAGCATTGATGAGCTTGAGCTCTCTGTTCGTTCCTACAACTGCCTTAAGAGAGCCGGTATCAATACGGTTGAAGAATTATGCAATAAGACTTCTGACGATATGATGAAGGTTCGTAATCTGGGCCGCAAATCATTAGAGGAAGTACTTGCAAAACTCAAAGAGCTGGGACTTCAGCTCCAGCCTACAGAGGAATAATCCGGAAACAGAGTAATGAGTGGGGTGTCAGCAGCAGGACAGTAAGACCGAACAAGCATGTCCTGTTGTCCCACAGATGGAGGATAATAAAATGGCAAAATATAGAAAATTAAGCAGAACATCTAATCAGAGAAAAGCACTTCTGAGAAATCAGGTTACAAATCTTCTTCATCACGGAAAAATCGTGACAACAGAAGCTAAGGCTAAAGAGATCCGTAAGATCGCTGAGGGACTTATCGCTATGGCTGTACGTGAGAAAGATAATTTCGAGACAGTTACAGTAACAGCTAAAGTTGCTCGTAAAGATGCTGACGGAAAACGTGTAAAAGAGGTTGTAGACGGCAAGAAGAAAACAGTTTACGATGAAGTACAGAAAGAGATCAAGAAAGATGCTCCTTCCAGACTTCATGCACGTCGTGAGATGATGAAAGTTTTCTATCCTGTAACAGAGGTTCCTGCTAAGGGCGCCGGCAGAAAGAAAAACACAAAAGAAGTTGACATGGTTGATAAGATGTTCAGCGAGATCGCTCCGAAATATGCAGATCGTAACGGTGGTTACACAAGAATCGTTAAGATCGGACAGCGTAAAGGCGATGCAGCTATGGAAGTTCTTATTGAGCTTGTATAATTTACTTCTGACCATTTTAAAGGACATTTGCAGAAATGCAGATGTCCTTTTTTAGTGTTTGTCGAAAAATTGAAAATGTGCATAAATGGTGGATTTTTGACCATAATTTACAGAAAGATATTAAGATTTGAATAATAATTCATGGTATAATAATAGAACAAAAAAGATACAATGACGGAATAAAAGGGGATACATAAATATGACGATGATGACCATTGCCATTTGTGATGATATGCAGGCAGATACGAGAAGACTTCACAAACAGCTTGTGCAAATCGTTCCGGGGTCAGAAATTCGGATATTTAAAAGCGGAGAGCTTTATTGGAAGAATTGGAAAAGAAAAGGAAACCTTATGATGTAATTTTTGTAAATATGGATTCGAAAAAAACAGATGGATTGAACACCATACGAAAAATCAGAGAACGTGAAATGTCAGTTGCTGTCATTTTTATGAGCAGGAGTGACGAATATTACAGAGATGCATTTGATATGTTTGCATATAACTATCTTCTGAAACCAGTAACTCTGGAAGCATTGGAATATGTTATGGAACCATTGAAGAAGAGGTTGAATGCGGATACAGATGAGAGGATGATCCATTTTCAGTACCGTGCACGGGTATATACCTTGCGGCACAGCCAGGTGAGTTATATAACAAGCAGCCTTCATATCGTGAATTTTCATATGACAGATGGAAGCACACTGCAGTGCAGAGGCAAGTTGAAAGATTTTGAGAAACAGTTGGAAAATAGCACGTTTTTGCGGTGTCATCAGAGCTTCATTGTAAATATGGAGCGTATCACTGGTGCGAAGACAGAGAGCTTCAGTATAGGAGAGAACGTAATTCCTATATCACGTTCCTATAACAAAACAGCTCATGAGAGATACGAAGAGTATCTGCAGCTGCAGCAGGAAATTTCTTGGGGGGGGGGGATCAGAGTAACCGGGGTTGATTGTGACCGTGAAGTATGTTACTGGTCCTGGCGGGGACAGTAACAATAATCCCCCCTTGATTATTATTCCTTTTTAGCGTACAATCGGTAATGTACAAAAAATCAGAGTACAGGTATGCGAAAGGATGATAAATAATGGTCGGCAGAATTTCTGGTACTACCGGACAGTTGAAATATAAGATTAATTCAGGCGAAGGACCTGAACAGAATAGATTTGCAGAAGATACGAAGGAAAGCACAGAGAAGATGTTTTTCTTTAAATCTTGTGCATTTTTTTGTTGCCTGAAATGATCCGCCGGCTGATTCTGACCATAGAAATCCTGGTACTGTCTCTGTTTATTATTGGAGGAAGTTCGGTGATAACACAGACAGCGGAAGCCAGAACATCGGAATTTTCCTGGACTGACCACAGGACGATCGCTCATGCACTGGGCGGACTGGATGGAAAGGAATATTTGAATTCCAGAGAGGGATTTCTGGCCATGTACAATCAGGGTGTAAGACTTTTTGAACTGGATTTGTCCAGAACATCAGATGGCGTATGGGTATGCCGCCATAACTGGAATGAATCTATGGGGCAGTGGAAAGGCACAGGAAAAAAAGTTCTTACAGAGAAACAGTTTACATCCAATAAAATATATGGGAAGTATACGCCCATGACGCTGGAAGATTTTTTTCTGCTGCTGAAAGACTATCCGGATGCGTTTGTGATGATCGATTCCAAACAGTATTCTATTCGCAATTACCAGAAAACCCTGGAGGATTACTGTGAATATGTGGAGATCGCACGTGCAGCCGGAGCGGGGGAAGTTTTGGATCAGATCATCCCGGAAATTTACAGTGAAGCTATGTATCCGGGAACTGCTATGATTCATTCATTTCCTTCTTATATTTATTCACTGTGGCAGGAATATTCAGAAGATGATCTGAAAAAGATCGCTTCTTTTTGCGGAGAAAAAGGCATTCAGGCTGCGACTATTTACTGGAAATACTGGTCTGAGGAGGCTGAAAAGATTTTTGAGGAGCAGGGAATCCGGCTTTATGTATACACGGTCAATGACAGGAACCAGGCCAGAAAATATCTCGCAGAAGGAGCAGAAGGAGTCTGCACGGATTTTCTCACAACGGAGGATCTGTGGTAGAACGAAATAAAAACAAAGGAAACGGACGATTATGAAAATAAGAACTACAGTTGCTGTGATGGCAGCGAAGATCACAGGACATGTCTGTAAACTTATGGGCCGTCAGGGTGTTACCTGGGCCGGTAAGATCGCGCTGAAGATATGCCCGGATATCCTGGAGGAACTTTCCTCCCAGGTAAGAGATAAAATATTCGTAGTATGCGGAACCAACGGAAAAACTACAACCAACAACATGCTCTGCGCAGGGCTTGAGGCAGAAGGAAAGAAAGTGATCTGTAACCATACAGGTTCCAATATGCTCAATGGAGTTGTGGCTGCTTTTGTGTTGGGAGCAAAACCAAGTGGAAAACTGGATGCAGACTATGCCTGTATTGAGGTAGACGAAGCATCCACAAGACACGTGTTTACCAGGATCAAGCCTGACTATATGGTTATGACCAATCTGTTCCGGGATCAGCTGGATCGTTATGGTGAGATCGATATTACCATGAATATCCTGGAGGAAATGATGCGGAAAGTTCCGGATATGAAAGTCATTGTGAACGGCGATGATGCGCTGTCTGCATATCTGGCTATGGACTGTGGGAATCCATACGTGACGTACGGAATCAGCAAGCCGGTGCTTAGGAGCAAGACCAATGAGATCCGAGAGGGACGTTTCTGCAAATGCTGTGGGGAGCGTCTGATTTACAGTTTTTATCATTACAGCCAGCTTGGCGATTACAGATGCCCGAAATGCGGATTTAAACGGCCGGAGATTAATTTTGATGCCACAGATGTAAAGGTAGATGATCAGATCGCCTTTACTGTGGAAGATAAACGGATCACAGCCAATTACAAAGGTTTTTACAATGTTTATAATATTCTGGCTGCCTATGCAGGAATCCGTACTGCAGGATTTCAGGCAGAGCATTTTAATGACATGTTAAAGAAATTTAATCCTGAGAACGGCCGAATGGAGCAGTTCCGCATTAAGGGAACCGGCGTTGTGCTGAATCTGGCCAAGAACCCGGCAGGTTTTAACCAGAATATCTCTGCTGTTATGCAGGATGAGTCACCGAAGGATATTATCATTGTCATCAATGATAATGCCCAGGATGGAAAAGACATCTCCTGGCTCTGGGATGTGGATTTTGACCTGTTCGGAGGGGATAACATTAATTCCATCACAGTCAGCGGCATCCGCTGCCAGGATATGAGGCTCCGACTGAAATACGTAGATATTCCATCCATGCTGGAGAATGACGTGGAGACAGCCATCCGCAAACGTATTGACGATGGAGTTGGCAATCTCTATGTACTTGTAAATTATACAGCACTGTTTGGAACCAGAAATATACTGAAGAAACTGGAGGGTGAGAAATGAAAATAACGATCGGACATTTATACCCGGATCTTCTGAATCTTTACGGTGACAGAGGAAATATCCAGTGTCTTATGAAAAGATGCCTCTGGAGAGGAATCGAGGCAGAGACCATTGCTTTTGAGCTGGATGACAAGATCGATTTTTCCAAGCTGGACATCGTGCTTCTTGGCGGCGGCTCAGACAGAGAGCAGATGCTGGTCTGCGAGAAGCTGAAAGAGATCCAGAAGGATTTTAAGGCTTATGTTGAGGATAGCGGCGTTGTCATTGCAATCTGCGGTGGATATCAGCTTCTTGGAAACTATTACAAGACTGATCAGGGAATGATCGAGGGTCTGAAGCTGGTAGATATGAGCACTGAGCAGGGAAAGGGCCGGCTTATCGGAAATATTGTCATGCAGAGTGAGCTTTTTGATATGCCTATCGTTGGGTTTGAGAATCATGGAGGACGTACAACTATTGGCAATAACAAGCCTCTGGGAAAGGTTCTCTCCGGTTATGGCAATGATGGACAGTCCGGTGCTGAAGGCGTAGTCTATAAGAATGTGATCGGAACTTATCTGCACGGGCCGCTTCTTCCAAAGAACCCACAGCTGGCAGATATTCTGATCAGCCGTGCTCTGGAGAAGAAATACGGAAGAAAAATCGAGCTTGAGAAACTGGATGACAGCGAGGAACAGGAGGCGAACTCCTATATTTTCCACCGCTTTGTAAAAAACGAAGGATAAAGAGGTCAGTATGGCGAAATCAAATAATCAGAAGGCGAAGATCCTGTATCTGGAAAGAATGCTGCAGGAGACAGGTGAGCATAAAACCTTATCCATGCAGGATATCCTGGCAGGACTTGGTGAACACGGGATTAATGCAGAAAGAAAAAGCATTTATGATGATGTGGAGGTTTTACGTTCCATTGGAATGGACATCCGTTATACAAGAGAGAGACCAGGTGGATATTATCTTTACGGGCAGAGCACGGATCAGGTGAAACCGTCAGAAGAGAGAAAAGAGATACAGTCAGACAGTCAGGCTGTGAAGAAGAATGAAGCGGAAGCACCGACACTTAGCGGTTATCGGCAGCTTCTTGCCTGCTCCGCAAGAAATATAAAGAAAGAGATCAGGCTTCTCTGTGCAGGTGCTGTACAGGATGAAGTAAGAGGCTTTTTTTGCGAAGATGCGGAATATAAAATGAAGGAAAGCGGAGATTTTACTGTGACAGCAGAGCTGCCTGAGAATGCGAAGTTTTACGGCTGGCTCACGGGTATGGACGGCAGTGTGCGCATACTGAAACCTAAGAAATCCGCGCTGGCTTACAGAGACTATCTGAAATCACTGGCAAAGGAATATAAAGGCTTATAGGAGAGATTAGACCATGAAGAGAAAAACAGCGATCCTGCTTGTGGGAGCTTTTGCCCTTTCAGCAGTTCTTTCCGGCTGCGGCGGGAATAAAGAAGCAACAGAAGCAGCCAATGAGAGTGTGGAGTCTGAGGACCCGGAAGGAAAAGCCAAAAACAGCGATAATGCAGAGGAAGAAGAAAAAAAGAAGAAGAGGAAACTGCTGCCGCAGATAAGAAAGTAGGAATCTTTCTGCCGTCTGATTCTGATGATCCAAGGTGGTCTTCAGATGGTGAGACCTTACAGCATACTCTTGAAGATGAAGGCTATGATGCTGAGGTATTTTTCTCAGATGAGAGTGGTGAGAACCAGGCCTCTCAGATCAGTGAAATTCTGGACGATGAAAGCACATCCGCTCTTATCATTGCGCCGGCAGATGCTTACGGACTAAATGACGTGCTGGAACAGGCCTATGAGAAGTCTATCCCTGTTTTTTCCTATGATGAACTGATTATGGATACAGATAAGGTAAATTATTTTGTCACTTTTGATACCCGGAAGGCAGGAAAAATGGTGGGAGATTCCATCATAAAGAAGATGGATTTGGAGAAAGCCAGCGAGGAGAAGAGAACGCTTTCCATCGAGTTCCTTATGGGCTCACCGGATGACCGTGCGGCACTTTTCTTCTATAACGGCGTGATGGAAAAGCTGCAGCAGTATTTTGATGACGGAACTCTTGTATGCAAGTCTGAAAAGCAGAGCTTTGACGATACAGCAGTGATGAGAAGTTCAAGAAACACTGCGAAGAATGATCTGTCAGAGATTCTTTCCGGGTATTATACAGATGGTGCGCCGGATATCATCTGCACAGGCGCGGATCAGCTGGCACTTGGAGCTGTGGATGCACTTGAAGATGCAGATTATGCGGCAGGAAATGAAGACTGGCCGATGATTACAGGATGTGGCTGTGAGGCGGAGGCTGTGACTGCAGTGATCGAGGCAGACTGACAGACAGCCTGTTTTTTGATAACCGCGTGCTGGCCAATGATTGTGCTGCTATGGTAGATACTTACCTGAAGGGCGAGAAGCCGGAGATTTCCGATTATGAGCAGTATGATAACGGAACAAAGATTGTGGGAACTGTGACAAGTGATATCCAGCTGATCGATAAAGATAATTATCAGATGCTTGTGGACGATGGATACTATGATGAAGACGAGATCATGCCGGAAGCAACACCGACGCCTACGCCGGAGCCGACAGTAACAGAAGAACCGTCTGAAGATGAGAAAGATATTACTGCGACACCAACTCCGACTGATTCCGGAGACAAAGATTCGGAAACAACACCGACCGAAGAGCCGGAGGCAACAGATACCCCGACACCGACTCCGAAGGACACAGCAACACCCACACCTTCTGAGAAAACGGAAAAAGGTTCCGAAGCATAAGTAAAAAACTCCCGATAAACTTATATCTGTATTACATGAGCAGATCATCAGTTATCGGGAGTTTTAGCATTTGCATATATTGAGAAAAAGATTACTTGCTATCGGTTACAGCTGAATTTATTACATATCGGATTCAGTTGGATTTATTCACGAAATGTAAGCTTGCCATCAGCAATAGAATCAATAATAGCAAGGGATTCCAGATGGATACCCATATCACGGATAGTCTGTCCGCCGGACTGGAAGCCTTTTTCGATAACGATTCCGGCTCCTTCAAGAGTTGCGCCGGATTTCTTAACGATGTCGATCAGACCGAGAAGTGCACAGCCATTGGCAAGAAAATCGTCGATCAGGAGTACGTGATCTTCCGGTCCGAGAAATTTTCTGGAAAGGATCACATCGTAGACCTTCTTGTGTGTAAAGGATTCTACCTTGGTGGTGTACATCTCACCGTCAAGGTTCACACTCTGTGCTTTCTTTGCAAATACAACCGGTACATGGAAATACTGTGCTGCAATACAGGCAATACCGATACCGGAAGCTTCGATGGTAAGGATCTTGGTGATTGGACAGTGGTCAAAACGTTTCTTGAATTCTTTACCGATCTCATTGATCAGGTCAATATCCATCTGATGATTCAGGAAGCTGTCCACTTTTAAAATATTTCCTTCTTTTACTACGCCGTCTGTCAGAATTCTGTCCTTTAAAAGCTGCATGAAATTTATCTCCTTTGATTTATCACATTAATATATGTTTACTGCCCACGGACAGAGCAGTAATATTTTTAATATGTATCATACGACAATATTTGCGTGAGTGCAATTATTTTGACAAAAAAACATAAAATTATTATAATAGATAAGATGACAAAGAAAGGAACAGGCACAGATGAAAGAGTACGAAGTAATCTGGGAAATTTTTAACAAATGTCCGAGAAATCAGATGCGTGATGTATTTGTGGAGGAAGTGGAAATCGCAGACCCCGAGGAATATGTGAAGCATAAATTTCAGGGAAAAGATGTATCCTACGAGAAGACAGTACTGGAAGATGGAACGATCATTTTTGACATTCAGACATCCATGATCCGACAGCGTTGTTCCTTCACGGAAATCTGAAGGAGGAAATAATATGGGAGAAACGCATGTGCACGTTCTTGAGGACGGAACCGTTTTAGAGCATACCCACGAAGAGCAGGGGCACAGCCACGGCGGAGCACACCCTCACCACCACAGCCACGCACAGACCAAGGCCGTACTCAACAGACTTTCCAGGGCCATCGGGCATATGGAATCCATTAAGCGTATGGTGGAGGAAGGACGTGACTGCAGCGAAGTGCTGATCCAGCTGTCAGCCGTGAAATCTGCGATCAATAATACAGGCAAGATCATCCTGCAGGATCATATTGAACATTGTATCGTAGATGCAGTGGAACATGGAGACCGGGATGCCATTAAGGAGCTGGAGAAAGCGATAGACAGATTTATGAAGTAAGGTAAGGCTTTCATGAGTGCATCGTGAATGAGGAAACTGCGCAGATAAAGAAAGTTCTGCATCTGTGCAAATAAAAAAGAAATGAGAGGAACCTATTATGGCAAAAGAGTAGCAGTAATTCATCCTGCAACAAATCAAGCTGTGAGGGATGCGGACAGAAACAGCCGCAGAGCCTTATGGCAGAAGCAAATGTTTTTTCTGATGTGAAGCATGTAATCGGAGTAGTAAGCGGAAAAGGTGGCGTTGGTAAATCCTTCGTCACAGGATCCCTGGCAAATCTGATGGCATCTAAAGGTTACAAGGTCGGCATCATGGATGCAGATATCACAGGTCCGTCCATCCCGAAGATGTATGGCATCAGGGAGAATGCACAGGGCAGCGACAACGGCATTTATCCGATCCCGACAGCTAACGGAATCGAGGTTATGTCTGTAAACCTTCTTCTTCCGGATGAGGAGACACCGGTAATCTGGAGAGGACCGGTAGTTGCAAACATGGTAAAACAGTTCTGGACAGACGTTATCTGGGGAGAACTTGATTATCTTTTTGTAGATATGCCGCCAGGAACAGGAGATGTTCCGCTGACTGTATTCCAGTCTCTGCCAATCGAGGGTGTTGTGATCGTAACTTCTCCGCAGGATCTGGTACGTATGATCGTTAAGAAAGCGTACAATATGGCAGATATGATGAAAATCCCGGTTCTGGGAATCGTGGAGAACTATAGCTATGTGAAATGTCCGGATTGCGGAAAAGAGCTCAAGGTTTTTGGCGAGAGCCATATCGACGAGATCGCTGCAGAGCTTAATGTTCCGGTACTTGGAAAAATGCCGATCGATGTGAAGCTTGCAGAGCTTGCAGACAGCGGCCTGTTCAGCAAGATCGAGAATGAGTATATCACTGCTGCAGCAGATGTAATGCCTAAAAATGAGGCATAAGAAATAATTAATAACAGAAAAAGACCATCGGAATCCGGTTCAGTGAGGAGTGATCGCGAACATCCTTCTGTCAGGTTCCGGTGGCCTTTTTGGTTTTGATATGTTTACAGTAACAGCAGACATTTTAGTTTTCTGCCAGACAGATATGAGGAGCCTCCATGATTTCAGAAGTATTTCAGGAAGCACTGGGCAGCCTGGGAGAGCTGGAGAGCTTCATGATGAGCGATCACTGCGCTTCGTGCAGGAAGCGGGTTTTTAAGATCAACAGGTTCCAGCCCCGGGCGGTTTTTAAGCATGTAATCCGGAATGCAGGCGATGCCAAGGCCGATCTCGGCAAGGTCGATCAGAAGGTCATTGCTGTTAAGCTCAACTTCAGGCAGAAGCTTCAGTCCCTGTGCAGCAAAAACCTGATGGAGGTATTCGCTTGTAGTACTCTTAGGTGCAAGCATCAGGATCGGATAATTCAGAAGCGCTTCCAGTGAAAGCGGCTTACGTCCCATGGAAAAATAATCCGGGTTTGCAACAAAAATATCGCGGAATTCCAGCACAGTCTGAAGCTTGGTGTGGGAAGAAAGCCTGGAGTTCGGATAGTTGGTAACGATCAGTTCAGCCTGGCCGTTCTCCAGAAGTTCGGCGCATCCGATGGAAGTGCTGTTGATGATCTTGATCCGTACATCAGGGTGATCCTTGTGGAACCTGCGAAGATACGGAATCAGGAAGTAGCGGCATAAGGTATCGCTGGCACCGATGCGAAGCTGACCTGTGAGATTGCCTTCTCCGGAAAGAGCTGCCTCGCCTTCATTGAGCATGGAAAGAGCCGGCTTTACATGCTGGAGAAGAAGTTCTCCTTCAGGGGTGAGGATCACTCTCTTGGTGCTTCTTACAAAAAGAGTATGTCCCAGTTTTTCTCAAGATTTTTGACTGCCTGGCTGACAGCCGACTGGGAAATAAAGAGCTGCCTGGAAGCCTCGGAAAAGCTTAAGGTTGTAGCTACATAGTAAAATACTTTGTACAGTTCAAGATTGATATCCATATGTAAAAATCCTCCGCTTATAAATGATATAAGATATATTAATTTTACTAATGATATTTCCTATGATACTATATTTTCAGCAGAAAAGAAAGTGCGAAATGCTTTCTGCACGTTTACTATCCTTATTATCGGATATAGAGAAAGGAGCCTTCTATGAGCAACGTAAGACGTGTGTATGTAGAAAAGAAATCTGCCTTTGCAGTAAAAGCAAGGGAACTGAAACATGAGATCAAACATTATCTTGGAATCAGCACTGTGACAGCAGTCCGTGAGCTGATCCGTTATGACGTGGAGAACATCTCCGATGAAGTATTTGAGAAAGCCTGCAAAACTGTATTTGCAGAGCCGCCTGTAGACGATCTGTACAATGAGAATTTTGATGTGGCAGAGGGCGCACATGTATTTTCCGTAGAATTCCTTCCCGGACAATTCGATCAGAGAGCTGATTCCGCTGTACAGTGCGTACAGTTCCTGGATGAGAATGCAGCACCGATCATCCGTTCCGCAACTACATATGTAATTGAAGGAAGTATTACAGATGAAGAATTTGAGGCGATCAAGCATCACTGTATCAACCCGGTAGATTCCCGTGAGACAGGACTTGAAAAGCCGGAGACTCTGGTCAGTGTATTCCCTGACCCGGATGATGTGAAGATTTTTGACGGCTTCAAGGATATGGCTGAGGCTGATCTGAAAGAATTGTATTCTTCCCTGAACCTTGCCATGACATTCAAGGATTTCCAGCACATCCAGAATTATTTTAATAAAGAAGAGAAACGTGATCCGTCCATGACAGAAATCCGTGTTCTTGATACATATTGGTCTGACCATTGCCGTCATACCACCTTTTCAACAGAGCTTACAAGCGTGAAGTTTGATGAGGGCGACTACAAGACTCCGATCGAGAAAACCTATGAAGAATATCTGGACACACATAAGAACATGTACAAGGGCCGTGATGACAAGTTTGTATGCCTGATGGATCTTGCCCTTATGGCGATGAAGAAACTGAAAGCAGAAGGCAAGCTTGCAGATCAGGAAGAATCTGATGAGATCAATGCCTGCAGTATCGTGGTGCCGGTGGACGTGGACGGAAAAGAAGAAGAGTGGCTGATTAACTTCAAGAATGAGACACATAACCATCCGACAGAGATCGAGCCTTTTGGTGGTGCTGCAACCTGCCTTGGCGGTGCGATCCGTGACCCGCTTTCCGGACGTACCTATGTATATCAGGCTATGCGTGTAACTGGTGCAGCAGATCCTACTGTATCCGTAAAGGAAACTCTGAAGGGTAAGCTTCCGCAGAAGAAACTTGTCCGCAGCGCAGCCCACGGCTACAGCTCCTACGGAAACCAGATCGGTCTTGCAACCGGTGCTGTAAAAGAAATCTATCATCCGGACTACGTTGCAAAACGCATGGAGATCGGTGCAGTTATGGGTGCTGCTCCGAGACGTGCGGTTATCCGTGAAAACTCCGATCCGGGAGATATCATTATCCTTCTTGGCGGACGTACCGGCCGTGACGGTATCGGCGGTGCAACCGGTTCCTCCAAGGTACATACAGAGGCTTCCATCGAAGTCTGCGGCGCAGAGGTGCAGAAAGGTAACGCACCGACAGAGCGTAAGATCCAGAGAATGTTCCGCAGAGAAGAAGTAAGCCATATCATCAAGAAATGTAACGACTTCGGTGCAGGCGGTGTTTCCGTTGCCATCGGCGAGCTGGCACCGGGACTTCAGATCGACCTTGACAAGGTTCCGAAGAAATACGCAGGTCTTGACGGAACTGAGATCGCTATCTCCGAATCCCAGGAGCGTATGGCTGTTGTAGTTGACCCGAAAGATGTAGATACTTTCCTGAAATTTGCAAATGAAGAGAATCTTGAGGCTGTTCCTGTTGCAGTTGTAACTGAGGAGCCACGCCTTGTCCTTAACTGGAGAGGAAAAGAAATCGTAAATATCTCCCGTGCATTCCTGGATACCAACGGTGCACATCAGGAGACTTCCGTTGAGGTTGAGATTCCGTCCAAAGAAGGAAACCTCTTTGAGAAACGTCCGGATGTGACAGACGTTAAGAAGAAATGGATGGACACTCTGGCTGACCTGAATGTATGCTCACAGAAAGGTCTTGTTGAGATGTTCGACGGTTCCATCGGAGCGGGCAGTGTATTTATGCCTCACGGCGGTAAATATCAGCTGACAGAGACACAGTCCATGGTTGCAAAGGTTCCGGTACAGAACGGAAAAACCGAGACTGTCACTATGATGAGCTATGGCTTTGATCCATATCTTTCCTCCTGGAGCCCATATCATGGAGCAGCTTATGCAGTAACAGAGTCTGTTGCAAAGATTGTTGCAACAGGTGGTGATTATAAGAAGATCCGTTTCACATTCCAGGAATACTTCCGTCGTATGACAGAGGATCCGAAGAGATGGAGCCAGCCGTTCTCCGCACTGCTTGGTGCTTATGCGGCACAGATCGGCTTCGGTCTTCCTTCCATCGGCGGTAAGGATAGTATGTCAGGAACCTTCAATGATATCGATGTTCCTCCGACACTGGTATCTTTCGCAGTGGATGTTGCAAAAGTGAAAGACGTTATCACACCGGAGCTTAAGAAAGCAGGAAGCAAGCTTGTATGGCTCCGCGCGCCGAAGGATGCGTATGACCTTCCGGATTATCCGGCTCTTATGGAGCAGTATGATAAATTACATCAGGATATCCAGGCAGGCCGTGTGATTTCTGCATATGCACTTGACCGCCACGGAATTGCAGCAGCAGTGAGCAAGATGGCATTTGGTAACGGCATGGGTGTAAAAATCGAGCATAACCTTGATCCAAGAGATTTCTTTGCCCCGGCATTCGGAGATATCATCTGTGAGGTTCCGGATGGAAAAGTCGGTGAGCTTGCTATTACCTATACTGTGATTGGTGAGGTTACGGATGATGCGAAGTTCTCCTACAGTGATACAGAGATCACTCTGAAAGAGGCACTTTCAACATGGGAAGGAACTCTGGAGGGCGTATTTAAGACTGCAGCAGGAACCGAAGAGGTCAAGGCTGATGACGGTTCCCTTTACAAAGCAGACAGCATCTATGTATGCAAACATAAAGTTGCAAAACCGCGTGTATTTATCCCTGTATTCCCCGGAACAAACTGCGAGTACGACAGTACCCGTGCATTTGAAAGAGCAGGAGCTGAGGTTGATGTCAAGGTATTCAAGAATCTTACTGCAGAAGATATCCATGATTCTGTGGAAATCTTTGAGAAAGCCATCAGCCAGGCACAGATGATCATGTTCCCTGGCGGATTCTCAGCAGGTGATGAGCCGGACGGATCTGCGAAATTCTTTGCTACTGCATTCCAGAATGAGAAGATCAAAGAGGCTGTTATGAAGTTACTCAATGAGCGTGACGGTCTTGCACTTGGTATCTGTAACGGATTCCAGGCTCTTATCAAACTTGGACTTGTACCATACGGTGAGATCTGTGGACAGAAAGAGGATTCTCCGACACTGACATACAACACCATCGGACGTCACGTATCCAGGATGGTTTATACTAAGGTTGTCAGCAACAAGTCTCCATGGCTTCAGAAAGCACAGCTTGGTGGAATTTACTGTAACCCGGCTTCCCATGGTGAGGGACGTTTTGTTGCCAATGATGAGTGGCTGAAGAAACTGAAAGAAAACGGACAGATTGCAACAGAGTATGTACCTGTGGATGAGACAGGATATGAGGGAGAGTTCAACGTAAACGGCTCTTATATGAACATCGAAGGTATCACAAGCCCGGATGGACGTGTTCTCGGAAAGATGGCACACAGCGAGCGTCGTGATGCAGGTGTTGCTGTTAATATTTACGGAGAGCAGGATATCAGGATCTTTGAGTCCGGTGTGGAATACTTTAGATAATATCAGGATTGTGTGAGCTGCATGCAGTGGCAGGGGATTTCAGACCTCCCTGCCACTGTAAAATACAAAAAAGCATATATTTTTTAAAAAATTAAAAAAGTGAAAAAAACTGTTGACACAAGTCATAAATCATTATATAATAGCAAAGCGAGTTGCGGAACGGAAGAGTTCATAAGACGAGCGACTGTTATGGGATCTTAGCTCAGCTGGGAGAGCATCTGCCTTACAAGCAGAGGGTCATAGGTTCGAGCCCTATAGGTCCCATGTTACAAAAAGATATGGCGAGATAGCTCAGTTGGCTAGAGCACACGGTTC
>ENA-OQCO01000667-OQCO01000667.1-human-gut-metagenome-genome-assembly--contig:-NODE-667-length-17525-cov-0.924072_pt1 | contig 17525 bp, 15 predicted proteins | sample MGYA00242500_ERZ504582 | MGnify/ENA primary metagenome ERZ504582 (study PRJEB26092, sample SAMD00036346) | human gut metagenome | host: Homo sapiens | study: EMG produced TPA metagenomics assembly of...
ATACCGGGCTTGGCAATTTGGAAGGCAGCAATGCCATGCTTCTAAAGGAAGTCATCAGCAAGAATCCCAAGACCAGGTTCATCCTGTTCCATGGAAGCTTCCCCTGGACGGACGACGCGCTGGCGCTGATCCACAATTATTCCAATGTGTACGCGGACCTATGCTGGCTCCCCAGCATATCCACTACTACGGCAATCTACTTCCTGAAGCAACTTATAGAGACCGGAAAGGCAGATGCCATCACCTGGGGCTGCGACTCCTGGACGGTGATAGAAAGCTACGGCGCATATCTGGCTGGCCGCTATGCGGTGGCAAAGGCGCTGGCGGAGCTGATCGAAGATGCGTTCATGACCTTGGAGGAAGGGAAGGAACTGGCGGAAAATATATTCCGAACAAATGCAAAGAGAATTTATGATATATAAGATATTTTAGGCGAGGCGTGGGCATTCATATAGTGGATGCCCGCGTTTTTTGTGGCATACGAAATTTGCTGCCTATATCATAAAAACCCTCCGGGAGACGGGCTGGCATTTTATTGACTTGTACGGTATAATATAGTGCAAGTGTGAAAGGAGTTTTTATGGAAGAGAGAGGATATACGCCACCGTATACTATTTCGGATAAAATTGTAAATCTTATTTCTGATATATCAGAAATTCTAACAGAACTGACTATCGATAATAAAATGAGTCCAAATCCAAGGCTAAGAAGAGATAATCGAGTGAAGACGATCCATGCATCGCTTGCGATAGAAAATAATTCATTATCATTAGAGCAGGTAACGGATATAATTAATGGAAAACGGATTCTGGGAGCGCCAGATGAAATCTGCGAAGTAAAAAATGCATTTGAAGTTTATGAACATTTGCTGGAAATGAACCCTTATTCCAGAAAAGATATGCTCAAGGCACATAAATGTTAATGCATGATTTAACCAAAGAGGCAGGTGCCTTTAGACAGGGAGGCGTTGGAGTGTTTGCTGGCAAGAGATTAGTACACATGGCCCCTCCGGCAGAAAGAGTTCCGCAGTTAGTGAAAGAGTTGATGGATTGGGTGAAGAAAGATCCGGCCCATCCGCTGATAAAGAGCAGTGTATTTCACTATGAATTTGAATTTATTCATCCATTTGCGGATGGAAACGGGAGAATGGGGCGTATGTGGCAGACACTTCTTCTGTATCAGTGGAAGCCTATTTTTGGATGGCTTCCAATAGAAACCTTGATCAGAGAGAGGCAGGAGGAATACTATAGAGTTTTGGGCGAGGCTGATCATAAGGCTGATTCCAGGGTGTTTATAGAGTTCCTGCTCCAGGCAATTTATGATACGCTTGTAGAGGTCGAGAGCACCGAACAAGTGAGGGTACAAGTGAGCGAACAAGTCCAACGCTTATTGGACGCTTTGGAAAATGATACCTTAACAACAAAAAGAGTTGATGGATAGACTGGGGTTAAAGCATAGGCCGACTTTTCGAAAGAACTATCTTTTACCATCAATGGAACTTGGATTAGTTGAAATGACAATTCCGGACAAGCCAAACAGCAGCAGGCAGAAATATAGAAGGAAGGCAGCAAGATGACAGAGATTCAGAAGCATAGGGCCGACGAGATGACGCCCGTAGAAAGAAAAAAAAGCAATCGAGGAGGGGAATCCTACGACCGCGTGCCCTGCGTCCCTTTCATGGGAGAACTGAAGGGAGTGCTTAGCGGCATCAGCGTGTGGGATCTGTCCCATGACCCGGAGAAGATGGCGGAGGCGGAGATCATTCCTTTCAACCGCTATGGATATGACCGGATGGATATCGGGCCTAATTCCAGAGGGATCACAGAGGCTCTGGGCGGCAAGGTGATCTATCCCGAGAAGGGAGTTCCCTATATGGATGCGCCGCTCATCCAGGATTATGGAAGGCTCGACTCTATGGAACCAGTAGATGCCCGGACGAATGCCAGAATCCGGGACTTTGCCCGGACGGCGCAGATTCTTGCAGATAAGGCGCTTCCCATCGTCCCTGTGGAAATGAGCATCGGCGGCCCGCTTACGATTGCATCCAACCTGCGGGGCGTGGAGCGGCTGCTGCGGGACTTAAGAAAGTGCCCGGACGACGCGCTGAGGCTGATTAGGCTGGTTGCGGACAGCGAGAGAAGCTGTATCGACCTGGCAGCGCAGTATGGCATGGGGATTGCCATGGCTGACCCGGTGGCGAACCCCGCCTTATCGGTCCGAAGATGTATGAGCGGTTCGTGTATCCATTTACGAAGGAACTGACGGATTACGCGTATGAAAAGACCGGGAAGAAGGTATCGCTGCACATGTGCGGGCAGACGGAGCGGATTTGGGACTATTTTAAAAAAATATGAACTGAATGAGGTAAGTCTTGATAATATCGTTGATCTTGAAAAGGCGGCGCAGGAATTAGGCCCGCATATCCCAATCGCAGGAAATGTAGACCCGGTGGAGATCATCTTGAACGGATCTAAGGAAGAGATTACGCAGGCGGTCAGATCCTGCATCAGCGCTGGCCTTAAGTCCCGGAAGGGTATGTTCTGGCATCAGGCTGTGATATTCCAGAGACCACCAGGCCGGAGCAGATTGACAGTTTCATGGAGGCGGCGAGAGCATATTTTCGCAGGAGGAAGCGCGATGATTTCTAGTTTGAAAGACAGCCCCTTATTCCGTGGCATGACGGGGGAGGATATCGAATGCTGCTTGAAGTGCAGCCATGCGCAGTCAGTCAGGTATGACAAGGATGAGATGATCTTCTGCCAGGGCGATGCTCCGGAAAAACTCTCGGTACTTATAGATGGAGCGGTGGCAGTATGTAACGATTCCACGGATGGAAGGCGGAGCATTGTGGCATCCATTGACAAGCCCGGGGAATTATTCGGAGAGGTCTTTGTATTCCTGGGCCAAAAGGAGTATGAGCACTATGCCCAGGCGGCGGTTCCCTCAAGAATCCTTCATATCCCTAGGGAGTATTTCTACTCTACCTGTGGGAAAGCCTGCGTCTATCATGCGAAATTAATTGCCAATATGCTGGCGATCTTCGCGCAGAAGGCATACTATCTGAATCAGAAGATACAGATTATTTCCTGCGCGACGCTTCGGCAGAAGATTGCGAAGATTCTGCTGGAGTATGGCAAGGCAGGCGAAAGTCCGGCCATTACCATGAACCGGGAAGAGATGGCGGACTTCCTGAATGTAGCCCGTCCGTCACTGTCCAGAGAGTTGATGAGGATGCAGGAGGAAGGACTTGTCAAGGTGACAAAGAGAGGCATCTTTGTCCCAGATTCGCTGGCATTGCAGAAAATTTTATGATTTTGCAATCCGTAACATTTGTTACGGATTTTTTTTGGCGTTATTGGTAGCATTAGGACATCAAAGCAAACCAGCCATTCAAAAATCGAGGAGGAAATTACTATGGAGAATAAAATGTTCTGTTACCAATGTCAGGAAACCGCAGGCTGTGCGGGCTGCACGCAGATAGGGGTCTGCGGCAAGAAGCCGGAGACTGCAGCCATGCAGGATCTGCTGGTCTACTTGACGAAGGGGCTGTCGGCAATTACGACGCAATTAAGAGCCGAAGGCAAGGAAGTGCCTGCGGATGTAAACCATCTGATTACTTTGAATCTGTTCATTACCATCACCAATGCCAACTTTGACGAGGAGGCAATTGTGGAACGTATCGATAGGACCCTGGCAAAGAAACGGGATCTGCTGGCGCTTACAGGCAGTAAAGACTCGCTGCCAGAGGCAGCCCGATGGGACTGCAAGGGACGTGAAGGCTATATGGGCAAGGCAGTCCAGGTAGGGGTATTGTCTACGAAGGATGAAGATATCCGCAGCCTGCGGGAACTGATTACCTATGGATTAAAGGGGCTATCCGCCTACAGCAAGCATGCCAATGCACTGCTTGAAGAAGATGAGGAGGTGGACGCATTTCTCCAAAGCGCCCTGGCTAAGACGCAAGACGACAGGCTGGGCGTAGAGGAACTAGTGGCGCTTGCGCTGGAAACCGGGAAATACGGAGTCAGCGGCATGGCGCTTCTGGATAAGGCCAACACGTCGGCCTATGGAAACCCAGAGATGACCAAGGTAAATATCGGCGTCGGTACCAGACCCGCAATCCTGGTGTCCGGCCATGACCTTAGAGACCTGGAGATGCTGCTTGAGCAGACGAAAGGGACAGGGATTGATGTCTATACCCATTCTGAGATGCTGCCGGCCCACTATTATCCGGCCTTTAAGAAATATTCCCACTTTGTAGGCAACTATGGAAATGCATGGTGGAAGCAGAAGGAAGAATTTGAAAGCTTCAACGGGCCCATCCTGATGACCACCAACTGTATCGTTCCGCCGAAAGACAGTTATAAGGACCGCCTGTATACCACCGGTGCGGCAGGTTATCCCGGCTGCACGCACATTCCGGGAAAGATTGGAGAGGAAAAGGACTTTTCTCAGATCATCGCCCATGCCCGGACGTGCCAGCCTCCGGTAGAACTGGAACGCGGAGAGATTATCGGCGGATTTGCCCACAATCAGGTGCTGGCTCTGGCGGATACGGTAGTGGAGGCAGTCAAGTCAGGCGCGATCAAAAAGTTTGTCGTGATGGCAGGATGCGACGGCCGGGCCAAGTCCCGCAACTATTACACGGATTTTGCGAAAGTGCTGCCAAACGATACGGTAATCCTCACGGCCGGATGTGCAAAGTATAAGTATAATAAACTGGATCTGGGCGATATCGGGGGGATTCCACGAGTGCTGGATGCAGGGCAGTGCAACGATTCCTATTCCCTGGCGGTGATCGCCCTCAAACTCAAAGAGGTCTTCGGCCTGGATGATATCAACGATCTGCCGATTATTTACAATATTGCCTGGTACGAGCAGAAGGCGGTCATCGTCCTGCTGGCCCTTCTTTACCTGGGTGTCAAGAACATCCATCTTGGGCCTACGCTTCCCGCGTTTTTATCTGAGAATGTGGCAAAGGTACTGGTAGAGAACTTTAACATCGCAGGGATAGGAACTGTGGAAGAAGATATGCAGCTTTTCTTTGGAGAGGAACGGTAGAAAAAGCCTGGGTAGAACAGGTTCGTAATTATAGAAACAATCAATAAGTACGATTATTTATAGCAGTTAGCAATTTGTGCGCGGCAGCATGCCAATGGTAGAATGTTCTTGAACAGTATAATAAAATGATAGGGAGAGGACGAAAGATATGAAAAAGAAAGTCATTAGCATGCTGCTGGTTTCCGCCATGGCCGTGACATTGATCGCCGGCTGCGGGAATGAACGGGGCGGATGAAAAGAAGTCCGAAGGAGACGGAAAGACGCTGGAGGTGTGGGTCGCTCCGCTGGACGACGACACGGTGAACAACTGGAAGCCGCTTCTTAAGGATTGGGAGAAGGAGAACGACTGCACGGTTAACGTAAAAGTAGTGCCCTGGGACAGTTATGAGGAGACATACACGACAGCGCTTAACTCAGGCGAAGGACCGGACGTGGGATATATGTATAATGAGATGTTCCCGTCATATATTGATTCCGGAGCGGTTGTTGATATGTCAGAATATGTTACCGATGAGGACAAAGAAGAGTATAAATATCTGGAAAACGGATATATGATGGATGGACAGTATGGCTGGCCGCTCGTGACGGGAGTGCCTTTCGTGCTGTACTATAATGAAGACATCCTGGCAGACCTGGGAGAGACAGCTCCCGAGACTTGGGATGATTTCGTAAGAATCTGCAAAGCGGCAACCAAGGATACGGATGGCGACGGCAAGATTGACCAGTACGGCTATGCAGCTGGAATGAGCACCAGCGATGTGGGAGCCATGCAGGTGCTGAACGCATACTATTACAGCGCGCTGTGGCAGAACGGCGGACAAGTCTATAAGGATGACCTGAAGTCCGTAGCTTTTGCTGATGAAGCCGGAACTGAGGCATTGACATGGATCAAGGCTCTGACCCAGTATATGAATCCTGATTTCATGTCCCAGTCATGGTCAGAGGCATTTGCCAATGTGTTTGGAGAAGGCAAGGCGGCATTCGGCGTATACCGCTCATCCCAGACGGATGAAACCATGTTTGCCGAGACATATCCTGACCTGAAATGGGACTATGTGACTTCCCTTAAGAATGTGGACTATGGAACATTCGGAGCAACCGACTGCCTGACGCTGATGTCCGCGGCAGATGATAAAGACCTTGCAATGGATTTCATCAAATACGTGACGGGCGCTGAATTCATGAAGCAGTACCATGCAAAATGCCCCGGCGCGGCACTTACCGTCAGCGAGCCATATGTAGGCGACGAGAAGATGGAGCGTATCTATACAGAGGACATTGATAAATGGCATGGCCTTCAGGTAGGTCCCTGCGGAGTGGACATCTTAACGCAGCTTTCCGCTGACTTCCAGGGCGTGATGACGGACGAGATGACGGTGGAAGAGGCGCTGAAGGAGGCCGAAGATTACGCAAACGGCCTGCTGGATGATTACTGGGCAGATAAAGAATAATCAATGAGATACAAAAAATGTCCGCTTTTATTGCGGGCATTTTTTTGAGAGGAACGGTATGGAAAAGAGAAAGACAGGAATCAAAAACGTAGCGCCATATGCTTATATTACGCCAATCACCCTGATCCTTGTGACATTTGTAATTGGCTCCGTCATCATATCCGTCGTGCTTGGGTTTACCAAATATAATATTATGACGGAGCCGGTTTTTTCGGGACTTGACAATTATAAAAGGCTGCTTACTGACAGCAAGTTTATTAAGGCGCTGAAAAATACGCTGGAACTGATCGTCATCATTGTTCCGCTGCAGACGGTGTCGGGCATCCTGGTATCTTCCTTCCTGGTGGTAAACCGCAAGAAGGTGCTTGGGAAGCTTGCCAATTGCATCGTGTTTATTCCGGTGCTCTGCGCGGATGCGGTGGCCGGAGTCGTATGGAGGGAATTCCTCAACGGAAAACTTCCGGTGGTGGAACACTTCTTTGGATTATTCGGGATAGAGCCATCCATGCTCCTGGGCGATGCCAAAAAGGCGCTGATCGTCGTGGGGCTTGTGGCAGTCTGGAAGTATATGGGTTATTACGTGGTCATCTATTCTTCCGGCCTGCTGTCCATATCCGATACCTATTATGAGGCGGCAAAGGTAGATGGGGCGGGCAGGATCCGCTGCTTTTTCAGCATCACGCTTCCAATGTTGAAGCCGACCATAATACTGGCTGTGTTCTTATCCCTCACCAATTCTCTGCGCTGCTTTGATCTGATCTTCAACCTGACAGGAGGAGGGCCTAATAATGCCACGACAACGCTGGTGCTGTATGCATACTCCTCCTGCTTTGGAAGCAGCAAGGCAGGCTATGCCATGGCAATATCCAACATGCTCTTTCTCGTGGTGCTCTTGATCGCATTGATGCAGAGAACGTTGATGAGAAGAGATGTCTCGGAACTATAGGGAGGGAATATGAAAGCAGTAGCAAAAGGTTTAAGAAATGGAATAGATTCCATATTGCTGATTGGAATTATCGTGGTGAATGTGGTGCCTTTCGTGTACATGTTCATGATGTCATTCAAGTCAACGATCAATGCACGCGACTTTGATTTTTCGCTGGATAAGCTTTCTTTCGTCCAGTACCAGAAGATATTCGCGATGGACAACTTTGAACGGTATATCTTCAACAGCGTCTTTGTGGCAGTGGCGGGGTGATATTGACGGTGACGGTATGCTCCTTGGCGGGCTATGCATTTGCGAAAATGAATTTTAGGGGAAATGACCGGCTGTTCCTCTTCCTGATACTGACCATGATCGTGCCGTCGGAGGTGATAATCGTGCCCCTGTTCCTGATTACAAAGAGCCTGGGGTGGCTGAATACATTTCGGGCCTGATTCTGCCTCTTCCCACGGCATTTGGCGTATTTATCATGCGACAGGCAATACTGGATGTGCCGCAGGACTTGATCAATGCGGCGAAGATTGACGGCTGCGGAAATATCAGGACATTTTTAAAGGTGGTGCTGCCGATGGTAAAATCATCCGTGCTGGCATTGTCTATATTTACCTTTGTGGGCGCATGGAACAACTTTATCTGGCCCCTGGTGGCGTGTACCAAGCAGGAGATGAAGACCCTGCCTCTGGCGCTGAGTCTTATGAAGACCCAGTTCAATACGGACGTAGGGCTTACGATGGCCTGCGCTGTGGTGAATTTCCTGCCGCCCTTTATCTTCTACATCTTTATGCAGAGTAAGTTCAAGGAAGGCATTGCGCTCAGCGGCATAAAGGGATAAAGTAGAAGTATGTCAAAGATTATATACGTAAACAATATTCCGATAACAATTGAATACAGGAAAGTAAAGAATATCAATCTCTATATCAAGCCGCCGGATGCGCATGTGCTGATCACCGCGCCGCGACAGGCAGCGGAAAGCAGAATCCGCGAATTTGCCGAAGGCAGGGCGCAGTGGATTGAAAAGAGCAGGAGCGTATGCTGGATTCCAGAGAGAAGATGGCGGACGAACTATCCGGAGCCATCACGAAGGAGCAGATGGAGAGGCTTACGGAAATGGTGGAAGCGTATGCGCGCAAGTGGGAGCCGGTGATGGGCGTGCACGCTACCCACTGGACCTTCCGGTATATGAAGACCCGGTGGGGCAGCTGCACGGTGAATACCGGGCGGATCCGAATTAACACGAGGCTTGCCTACTACCCGGACGAATGCCTGGAGTATATCGTGGTGCATGAACTGTGCCATCTGATAGAGCCAAGCCATAACAAGAGATTCCATGCATATATGACAAAGTATCTTCCAGACTGGAAGGAAAGAAAGGAAGAAGCTTTGTGAAAAAGGAAAGTGGGCAGGGACGGTCCTAGAACTGAAGGGACAGCCCCACGCCCACTTCTTTTATTTCCATATGCTTCATCATCTCTGCCTTGGCTCTTAAGGAGACGCAGTGGCAGGGATACATAGATTCTACAGAGACGATTCTAAGAAGTCTATCGTCTTATAAAGACGCGCATCTGCGTCAAATAAATGAAATCCCCCGATAATGCCGGCGATCCGGCTGCAGCCAAATACTTGCCTCGCATATTCTACGATGTTGCAGATGCCGCTGTGAGAGCATCCGGTGATGATGAAAAGCCCTTTTCCGGTCCGACATACGACGGCAGAGTCATCCAGGACGCGATCCGGCACTTCTTTCCCGTCCAGGAGAACGGTTCCGGTGCCGGGACGTTCTTCAAACGGGTTCGAAGATGGAATCTCGCCTAAAAAGCAGCAGTTTTCAGATATGTAGCAAGGCGTCCGGGAAGGCTGATACAGGCAGAGTTTGGCAATCTCTTCTTCGGAGAAGGGCGAGCGATGTAGCGGCCCTGCTCCCACCTGGGCGCAAAGCAGCCCGGGTGCGCGACCAGCGTCGCGTTTGGCAGGCTGAACTGGCTAAACAGGTATTTCAGTCCTTTACTGTGGTCATCGTGGCCATGGGACAGTACAATATGCGTGATCTTTTTCAAATCCACTCCCAGCGAGTGCGCGTTTCGAATCATAATATCGGAGTATCCGGCATCGAATAGGATCTTCTTATCATCAATCTCCACATAATAGCTGACGCCTGGCTCTCCCAGGTAATAATGGTCAATGTAGGTGTTATTGTCTACCAGAACTTGCAATTTCATAACGAATTCCCCCTTTTCATCCGGTATCTATGCATAAGCACTTTATCTGTATAAAGTATATCAGATTCCAGAGGGAAAACATAGACAAAAGGAGGGATATATAGGGACATATTGAGTTTTGAACTTGATTATGATATAATACTGAAATATATGTGGACAGAGTTTGGGGTCAGTCCTTGGATGGGAAATTAGAGGAGAATACGTCATGAAGAAGAAAATAATGGCAATTGCGGCAGGAGTCCTGGCTTGCGCACTGATAGCCGCCGGATGCGGTCGGAGCGGCGAGGTCGTAAGCTACGACGCGCAGGAGGAAGAGGTCACGACCATTACCTTTTTCGGATATAAATACGAGCCGGAGAATGTGAAGGTCATCGAAGAGATCATCTCATCGTTCATGAAGCGGAATCCGGATATCCGGGTCTCTTATGAGAGCCTGAAGGGAAATGGCTATTACGATGCCCTTGCAAAGCGCATGGCTTCAGGGAAAGGTGATGATGTGTTCATGGTGAATCATGATATACTGCTTGATCTGGAAGCCCAAGGCCAGGTGGCGGATCTGTCCGATCTTGATACGATAGAGGAATATACAGACCAAATGCTCAGCCAGATGCAGGATGAAGGCGGAATCTATGGTGTGCCGACCATTGTCTCTGCATTCGGATTATACTGCAACCTGGATCTTTTGAAAGAGCATAAGCAGGAAGTTCCCCGGAATCTGGAAGAATGGAAAGAAGTATGCGAATATTTTAAAAAAGAAGGGATTACGCCCATTATCGCCAACAATGATATTTCCCTGAAGACATTGGCGATCGGACGAGGGTTCTTTTCTGTGTATCAGCAGGAGCGCCAGGAGGAAGTCTTTGCCCGGCTCAACAGCGGGGAAGAGAACATAAGCCAGTATTTGGAGCCGGGATTTGCCCTGGTGCAGGAACTGATTGATGAAGAATATATAGATGCAGAAAAAACGCTGGATACGATGAAGACATCCGATGATCTGGAAGAATTCGCAAAAGGCACGTCGCCCTTTATGCTGACAGGCGCCTGGGCCGCCGGACGTATGGAAGGAATGGAGTCGGACTTTGCGTTCGAGGTTGACCCGATTCCCGCGCTGGAAGATGGCGGATTTCTGGTTATTAATGCAGATGTGCGTCTGAGCGTAAACGCGGACAGCAAGCACATGGAGGCTGCCAAAAAGTTCGTCGAGTATTTTACGCAGGAGGATAATATTCAGAAGTTTGCCGGCCAGCAGTCATCCTTTAGTCCGTTAAAGAGCGGAAAGGCTTCGACGGTGAGCGAGATGCAGCCATTGGTGCCATGCTATCAGGCAGGGCGCACCGTGATAGGCGCGGATGGACTTTTAAACCTTCCCATCTGGAATCTGACGGCAGAGGCCTCGCAGATGCTGCTGTCAGGGGAAAGCCTGGATGAGACGCTAATGTGGCTGGATGAGCAGGCAGCGCAGGAAAGGAGAATGCCAGAATGAAAGCGGGTCTTCCGGAAAGATAAAGAAAAAGATTGCCCTGATGGCCATAGGTGTTGGAGTTATTTTAAGTATGATCGCCATTATCTTTGTCCAGGGAGTAAGGGAGCAGCTGTGGCAGCAGTCTGTCAGCACGATAATGGAAAGTACGCAGCAGGGCTGTAATACGCTTAAGGTACAGCTGCGTGATGAATATGAGTCCATGAACTCGGTGGTAGGATATGTAAAGGAAGTTCCGGCAAATCAGAAGGAGATGCTGGAAGACATCATAGGGGACTATGGAAAGGTCGACTCAGGCATCAGCCTGTACCTGGCGGATGGCAGCGGCTACCCTTCCGGCATCGGGCTGGATGAGAAGGTGCAAGAGGCGTTGGTGGGCGGCAAGGAGAATGGGATTATCAATCCTCATATCAGCAGCGTTACAGGCATCAATGTATTTGATCTGTATGTAAAAGCAAACTTGCAGGATGGAACAGAAGGCTACCTTGTAAAGGAATACGAGATCAGCCACATTGTAGATACGTTCAGCCTGTCATTTTATAATGATTCTGGCTTTTCATATGTCATTGACGATGAGGGGGACGTTCTCATCAGGCCGCCTCATCCGAACAGCAATAAAACGGTGAAGAACCTGTTTGATATGCTAAAGGAGTCTAAGAACAAATCGGCTAGCCTTGAGAAATTTTCACAATCTCTTAAAAATTCCAAGAGAGGGTGGGCGGTCTTTGACTATCAGGGGGAGGAGACCGTATTCTGCTATACGCCTCTGCAGCTGGAGTCCAACTGGCTTGTTGTATCCATCATCCCTAAGAAGGTGGTTGATGAACAGACCAACCAGATACTGGCCCGTACGCTGATCCTGATCGTGTGCATTCTGATGGGGCTCGCCCTCTTGGCTGCTTATTATCTGCGCTATGCCAGCCGGACGAACCGGAAGCTGCGTAATCAGGCGGAGTATATCGGCCATTTGTATAACGCAGTGCCGGAAGGCGTCGCGCTGGTGACGGTAGAGCAGCCATACCGTATTCTCCAGTTAAACCAGGAGGGACTCAGGCTTCTTAACTACCCTGAGGATGCGCTGAATGACACGCCAAAAGGAAAGAGCCTTGAAGAAATACTCCATCCTGATGATTACGGCTCGATTGCAGAGATTTTCTGTAATGCTGCCGAAACGGAAGGAAAGCATATATACGAGAGCAGGCTTAATAAGGAAGACGAAAGCCTTTTCTGGGTGTCGGGAATTGTCGAAAAGACACGAAATGAGAATGGAGACCCGATCCTGATCGCCACATTCCATGACATCACAGAGGAGAAGCTGGCAGAAGAAGCGGCAGAAAAGGAAAAGCAGCAGGAGCGGATGATGCTGGTGGGCGCAGTCTCTAATATATATCCTGTCATTATCAGCATTAACCTAAGCAAGGATACGTTAAAGTTTATCTATATCAAGCCAGGGCTCATGGCAAGTCTTGGGCAGCAGGAATCCTATACCCAGCTGTACAGGGAATTTGCAGGGATCGTGCACCCGGATCATCTGGGAGAATTTGAACACAGGTTTGAGCCGGACTGCCTCAAGGCCGCCTTGAATGGGGGCAGGGAAGAAGTATTCCTGGAAGCCAAGCAGATGCTGGAAGATGGAAATTATCATTGGACATCCACACAGATCATCCATGTGGACAATCCATATTCCGAGGATAAGCTGGCAATCCTGATATCCCGCCGGATTGATGAGCAGAGGCATGAAGAAGAACAGCAAAGACAGATGCTGCAGAGCGCCCTTGACAGCGCCCGCGCGGCCAACGTTGCAAAGAGCCAGTTCTTGTCTAATATGAGCCATGATATCCGTACGCCTATGAATGCCATTGTTGGTATGACTACGATTGCGGCGACGCACCTTTATGACCTTGACCGGGTAAAAGAATGCCTTGGCAAGATCGCTCTTTCCAGCAAGCATCTGCTGAGCCTGATCAATGATGTGCTGGACATGTCCAAGATCGAGAGCGGAAAACTGTCGCTGGGAGAAGAGCCATTCAACTTTGCGGAACTGATATCAGATGTCGTGGAATTAATGCGTTCCCAGGTGGATTCGAAACGGCTTATGATGGATGTCCATATGTCGGTGCTGGAGAACGAGAAAGTAATCGGGGATCCCTTGCGTATAAGGCAAGTTTACATTAATATATTAAGTAATGCAGTCAAATATACGCCTGCGGGTGGAAGCCTGCATATAGAAGTAAGCCAGGAAAAGAGTTCCATTAGAGGGCGGCAGAAATATATATTCAAGTGCTCGGATACGGGAATCGGCATGAGCCAGGAATTTTTAGATAAGTTGTTCCAGCCTTTTGAACGGGCAAAAGACTCTACGATCAGCCGGATTGCCGGAACCGGCCTGGGAATGGCCATCACCAGGAATCTTATTGATCTGATGAATGGAGATATCACCGTAGAGAGCGAGCCAGGCAAAGGATCTGTATTTACAGCGTCTATTCCGCTTGAAACTCAGGATGCCCGTCAGGAAGATATCCCGGAAGAGTGGCTAGGGGTCCACAGCCTGATTGTAGATGATGACAGGCAGACCTGCGAGAATGTGACGGACCTGCTCAAGGATATGGGGCTTCGGGCACAGTTCGTTACAGATGGGGCGTCTGCTGTTGAGAAGGTAATAGAGGAAAAGGATACGCAGGATCCTTTCCAGCTGGTAATCATTGACTGGAAGATGCCGGATATGGATGGCATTGAAGTGACCAGGCGTATACGCAGGGAAGTGGGACCTGACATTCCTGTAATCATACTGTCTGCCTATGATTGGGGAGAGATCGAGCACGAGGCGAAGATGGCCGGTGTCAATGCATTTCTTGCCAAGCCGTTCTACCGTTCCAAAGTGTGTTATCTTCTTCAGGGCTGAGTGAGGAAAGAAGCCTATGGAACAGATGGAGGACCAGAGCGGGCAGTTAGAGTTTAAGAATAAGCGGGTGCTTCTCGCAGAGGATAATGCCATGAACCGGGAGATTGCCCATACGCTGATTGAGGAGATGGGCGTTCAGGTAGAGGATGCCTGTGACGGGGAAGAAGCGGTAAAGATGGTGGCTGCATCCGGGGAAGGCTATTACCACCTCATATTTATGGATGTCCAGATGCCAAATATGGATGGCTATGAGGCTACCAAGCAATCCGGGCATTAGACAGAGAAGATGTTTTAAAGATGCCAATCGTGGCTATGACGGCCAACGCTTTTGAAGAAGATGTCCGGGACGCCTTAAGCGCAGGGATGGATGCCCACTTTGCCAAGCCCATCGATATTCGGATATTGGAGCAGATTCTCTATAAATATCTAGGTTCCCCATCCTAACATACAAAGGAAAAATAACTGGAGAAAGAAGCATATGAAAAAGGATACAGGATTCTATGGAATCGTGCAGGAATATTTTGAGACAAGGATTCTATATGGATTCTACGTGTATGGAGACAGGCTCCCATCAATACAGAAACTCTGCGTCATCTTTGCCATGGCGCCGGCCACCATCCGGTCAGCGCTGGGACAGCTGGAAAAGCAGGGATATATAAAAGTGGATGCAAGAAAGGGATCAGAAGTCATCTATCAGGCATCGCCCGCTAAGTTCAGGGAAAATGCGGCAAGATATTTCGGTGTCAGAAGGGAAGGGATCGCGGATCTGTTCCAGTCGGCCGAACTGCTTTTTGAGCCTCTGTGGGAGACGCGGATCATTATGAGCAATGGCCTGGCGCAGAATCTTTACTGGGAGGTCATACGATATCTGCGGTTTCCGTATCTCATGGATATAGAAAAGCAGAGGGTCATCTGCGAGAATCTTAAGAAACGGTCAGTAAGCGACATCATCGCCTATTTGAGAAATGAATTTGAAAGCGCTTACAGGCCGGCGGCAGAAGAGATTCTGACATTTATTGAGGAAGCCTGCAAGGAGTATCCCCTGGATGAGGAAGAACCGATTCCGTTCTGGTGGAGCATCTACCGGCAAAGGCCCCAGATACGGTATACGCTGGTGTCCGATATCATAAGGGATGTCATAAGGGGGCGATATCCACAGGGCTCTTATCTGCCATCTCTTCCGCGGCTTGCGGATCAATACCAGGTATCTGTGAATACCATCCGCCGCGCGCTGGATATTCTGGAGGGGCTTGGAGTGGCCAGTTCTCTCCAGGGAAAAGGGACGCTGGTACGAAAGGAACCGGGGGAAATCAATATGGAGAAGACGGAAATACAGGAGGGAATGCGTCTGTTCCAGGACAGCATGGAACTGCTGGAAGCCACGATCCGGCCGATATCCGTCTATACGCTTAAAGCGGCAGGGGGCAGAAAAAGAGAAAGACTGGCAGAGAGGCTGGAGAGGCTGGAGCGAGAAAAAACTAGTTATGTATGTTTTGAGGCGTATCTGTCGTTTATAGAAGAAGAATGCCCATCCGGCGTCATTAGAGAATGCTACAGCAAACTCAGGGAACTGCTGGCATGGGGATATCCATTTGCTGTAATCCGGGCAAGGAAGCGAGGGCTTCATGAAGAATTCCGGGAGGTCATCAAGCAGATGGCAGCATTCCTGAGGCAGGATAAGATTGAAGAATTCGCGGATACTTGGGAGCGGCTGATTCAACATGAAGAAATACAAAAAAGGTCTTGAAGTAAAACTTCAGGACCTTTTGTTTAAATAATCTAGAGATTGGATTAGGAATAGCAAAATCTTGGGGGTGCTTCTAAAGCATATTTTGTATTCCAAGAACAATATATCACGGAGAAACTTCTTGAAAATAGTTTTATGTTACATAAATTAGTAAAAAAATTGTGCCTGAAGCACAAAGATGCTATAATAATGCGGACGAAAGAAATGAAAAGACAGACAGGCGGGTGTATAGACGTGGCAGTAGAATTGAAGGAACTTTATGCAAAGATCAGTCCGCAATATGACGTGAAACTGCATACGACAGGGTGCTTTGAAAAAATGATTGGATGGGTCCTATATGGTGGAGGATCCGGAATTTGCAGAATGCTGCATGGAGATGAACTAATCTTTAACTCAGGCCTGAACTATACTTCGGATGAATGGCTTCGCAGATTCGTGGAGGCGCTGAATAAGGTTCATGCAGGAGGGCTGATCGTATCCCTCTGGGGGACGAGGACCATCTCGCAGGAAATCATTGATTATTGCAATAAGATAAAGTTTCCGCTTTTTTCTGCATCGTGGAAGACGCCTTACATCGACATTATGCGGATGTTCTCCGTGATTCTCCTGAAAAACGAGCAGAGGGAGACGAATCTGATCGCTGCATTAAAGAACGCCATCTACTATCCGGAGAATGAAGAACTGTATCTCAGCCATTTTGAGAGAAATGGATTCTTTCGGGGATATGTCCTATACGATCGTCATACTCAGCTGCCATGCCTACGATACGGACAATGGGAATGAAAGGCTGCTGAGGATAGAGAAGTCTCTCCATTATATCCTGAAAAATGTGATCGTATATGAAGAGAAAGGCTGCCTGATCATCCTCGCCGCAGGCTACTCACTTTCAAAGATCCGCTCCGATTTCCAGCGGCTGTGCCAGAGAGATTCTAACATATACGTGGGAATTGGCACGACAGCGGATCAGATCCGGGATATCCACAAGTCTTATCATAACGCCAATACAGCCTACCAGCTGACTAAGACAGCCATTCCTAAGAATCTGCTGGATTACGACGAGCTGGGCATCTATAAGATATTGGCGGATGTAAAAGAGGTATCCATCTATCCGGCGTTTGTAAAGGAGACCCTGGGGGCTTTGATAGACTATGACAAACAGAATCAAAAGGAGTATATGAAGATTCTGGATGAATATTTCCGCAATGATTGCAGCGTCATTGAGACCTCAAAAGCGCTGTACTGCCATAAGAACACGCTGACCTACAAGATTCATAAGATCCGGGATATTCTGGGATATGATATTCATAGCAACGAGAACCGTACAAAGATTATGATAGCGCTCTATATCATGAGGCTGGGGGAGATTGGAATATAACACGCATTTAGAACTGTCTGACTTTTAAATTTGTGGTATAATGTTGGGAACAGCAAGATAAAATACATAGGAGGCGGATGCAATGAATGAGAATCGGATAAAACGGAATCAATTATTAGGCGGGCGTATCGTTCAGGGACTGAAGTCCCGCAATATGGATGGCTATTACGCCGAGACGAAAGAAGACGCGCTTAAGAAAGCGCTGGAGTGGATACCAGAAGGAAGCACGGTCGCCTGGGGCGGCTCTATGTCGATTGCAGAGATCGGGCTTAAGAAGGCAATCTGTGAAGGCAATTATAAGGAATATAACCGCGATGACGCCAAGAATCCGGAAGAAAAGCGTAAGATCG
>ENA-OQCO01000668-OQCO01000668.1-human-gut-metagenome-genome-assembly--contig:-NODE-668-length-17524-cov-1.732942_pt1 | contig 17524 bp, 15 predicted proteins | sample MGYA00242500_ERZ504582 | MGnify/ENA primary metagenome ERZ504582 (study PRJEB26092, sample SAMD00036346) | human gut metagenome | host: Homo sapiens | study: EMG produced TPA metagenomics assembly of...
ATATAACATTAATTGTAGTAGTTTCATTTTTTTTCATAATGTTTCAGAAAAGAGCTGTTTACGTAATTCCTTTTTTTCTGTCTGCTGAGGTGAAAGCAGCTTCGACTGAATTAAGGATGAGCTGCTTCTGCTGCTCTTTTGTAATGCCTGTCAGGGATTCCATGTATTTAAATTCCCTGGACAGGGATGTCCGTTCAATAGCTGGATCATCTGTATTTAATGTTACTTTAAGGCCTCTTTCCAGGAAGGTTTTCAACGGATAAGAAGACATATCTGCAACTGCTTTTGTCTGGCGGTTGCTTGTTGGACACATTTCCAGAAAAATTCCGGCATCTTTTACAAGCTGGATCACTTCTTCATTTCCTGCGATACGCACACCGTGTCCAATTCTTGTCGCTCCCATGCGAACCGCTATCCTTACATCATCCGCATCACCGGCCTCACCTGCATGAATAGTAAACGGGATTTCATCTTCTTTTGCTTTCGCAAAAAGATCCTCATAATCTTCTGTCGGGAAAAGTGCTTCCGCACCTGCAAGGTCAACAGCGACAACGCCCCCATCTTCCACAAGATATTTCCGGGCCAGTTCCAGTGTTTTCAGATTGTCCTGCTGATTGGATTCTCCGCGCATGCAACATAAGATCAGATTACCTGGAATCGGCGATTTTATCAATCCACGCATCGCAGATTGAACAGCATTTTCCTGGGTCATTCCCTTCTGAGTGTGAAGCTGTGGTGCAAATCGAAGTTCTGCATAAATCACGCCGTCTTTATGCATTTCAGAGAGAACAAGATAAACGGCATCTTCCAGTGCTTTTTCTGTCTGGAGCAGAGAAAGCGGCAGCTCAAAACATTTCAGAAAATCATTAAGATCTTGGCAGGAATCCGGTACAGAAAGGAGAGCTGTCAATTCTTTGTCAGTTTTTGCCGGAAGTGTGATCTGCTGCAAAGCTGCAAGTTTTTTTGCAATTTCTACGCTAATGCAGCCGTCCAGATGCGCATGAAGGTCGATATAGTGATTTATTCTATTTTCTTTTTTCATAGGAAATAAGTACCTCCCTGTTCTGATTTTTTTCTGTTTTAGCATAAAAAAGAACGTATGAAATTCCACAGTTTACGGAAGCCTGCGTTATTTTCTATGTTTCAGGACTTAATTCCAGATATTATATAGCCTGAGTCACCTCTTTTAACCAGCTTTTTTCATCTTCATCCAGATATGGAGAAATTATCTCATATACAAGTGCGTGATACTGATTGAGCAAAACTCTCTCTCCTGCTTCCATCTGTGCCGGGTCGATTCCTTCCAGATCAAAAGGTACCATGGTCAAAGGTTCAAACTTCATAAACTGCCCATAAGCTGTTTTTTCTGCTTTTTTGCAGACAACAAGGTTTTCGTGGCGGATTCCAAATTCGTTTTCTGCATAGTATCCAGGCTCATCGGAAGTGATCATGCCTTCTTCCAGCACAGGGGCCGGACGGTCTGCAGGATTTTTCCAGCGAAAGCTCTGTGGGCCTTCGTGTACATTGAGAAGATAGCCTACTCCATGACCGGTTCCGTGGTTATAGTCCTCTCCCATTGCCCAGAGCGGACCTCTTGCTATGGAATCCAGATTCAGTCCCGTACATCCGTAACGGAATTTTGCAGCTGCCAGGTTTAAATGTCCCCGAAGCACAGCTGTGAAATATTTCTTCTCCTTTTCTGTGACCGGGCCAAGTACGACGGTGCGGGTGATATCTGTGGTTCCCTCCAGATAATGTCCGCCTGTATCCATCAACACCAGTCCTTTTGGTTCCAGAGGGATATTCGTTTCTTCTGTTGCACCGTAATGGACGATTGCCCCATGAGCACCATAGGCAATGATCGGATCAAAACTGTTCCCAAGGAACTTTTCCTGTTCGGAGCGGAAATCATAAAGCTTATCAGCTGCTGAGAGCTCCGTGATCTCCTGTTTTCCAATGTTCTTTTTCAGCCAGTGGATAAATTTCACCATTGCAACGCCATCTTTGATATGGGCAATCTTCTCATTTTGGATTTCTGTTTCATTCTTGACAGCTTTCGGAAGAAGGGTCAGATTTTCTCCGTCCAGAATCGTCACTTTTTCCTGAATATTGCTGATCAGGCGGCTGTTTACATTACTTCTGGAAAGATAGATCTTTTTCTCCCCGGATATTGTCTGCACATAATCATAAATATCATTGTACGGATAAATGGTAACGCCATCAGCAGAAAGTGCCTTTTTTACAGATTCCGGAAAAGCTTTTTCATTGGCAAAAAGGCGGATCTCTTTCTCATCCATCACAAGATAGGAAAGGACTACCGGGCAGCAGTGAATATCGTTTCCGCGGATGTTCAGAAGCCATGCGATATCGTCCAGGGAAGTGAGTACAAAGAGAGATGCGCCTTTTTCTTTTAATTTAGTACGGATCTCCTGGATCTTGTCTGCTCTGGATTTCCCTGCCCATTTCACATCAAGCTCCATTACCGGTTCGCAGGAAAGTGCAGGACGATCCTGCCAAATCTTTCCGATCAGATCCTCATTTACAGAAAAACGTATCTGTTTTTTCTGGAGGATCTTTTTCAGCTGGTCCGCTTCTTCTCCGCTGACTGTACGGCCGTCAAAACCAAGCACATCCCTTCTTTCAGATTCTCTTCCAGAAATCTATGGGTGGTTGGAACATCTGGTTCTCCCATCTTAAAAAGTGTGACGGGTGTTCCCTCTAATTGCTGCGCTGCCTGAATAAAGTATCTTCCATCTGTCCAGAGACCTGCCATATCCTGCATGATCACTGCAGTTCCAGCTGAACCGGTAAAACCTGTGATATATTTCCTACATTTAAAATAATCGCCTACATATTCTGAACCGTGGAAATCATCGGTTGGAACAAGATATGCATCAATTCCCTTTTTTTTCATCAGCTTTCGAAGAGCTACGATCCGTTCTGTAACTGTCATAAGTTTTATGCCTCCTCTGTGAAGTTATTTTTTATTGCAAAGCCATGATCCATAGGTCCGCTGCCTTTTCCAAGGTCAAGCATAGCTGCAAGTGCTCCTGAAATATAATCTTTGGCGCGGTTTACGGATTCCTCCATGGAGAATCCTTTTGCAAGGTTGGAAGCAATGGCAGAAGAGAGAGTACATCCTGTTCCATGAGTATTCGGATTGTTAATACGCTTTCCTTCAAACCACCGGTAAGCTCCGTTCACATAGAGCAGATCATTGGCATCATTAAGCTGATGTCCGCCTTTGCAAAGGACAGCACAGTGATATTTTTCAGATACCTGGCGGGCTGCTTCGATCATAGCTTCTGCAGTTGTGATCTGCATTCCGGTCAGTACCTCCGTCTCCGGAATGTTCGGAGTCAGAAGATCGGCCAGAGGAAAGAGTTCATTTTTCAGAACATCGACTGCTGCCTCACTGATCAGTCTTGCACCGCTGGTTGCCACCATAACCGGGTCAACTACGATGTTTTTTGCCTTATATCGGCGAAGTTTTCCGGCGATCACCTGGATCAGATCACTTTCTGAAACCATTCCGATCTTTACTGCATCCGGAAAAATATCAGTAAAAACAGAATCCAGTTCCTGACCGAGAAATTCAGCTGTTGCATTCTGAATGGCTGTTACACCGGTTGTATTCTGTGCAGTCAGTGCTGTAATAGCACTCATTGCATAGACACCATTTGCCATCATGGTCTTGATATCAGCCTGGATCCCCGCGCCTCCGCTGGAATCGCTGCCTGCTATGGTTAATGCCGTCTTCATATGTATTATCCTCCGTTTTCTGTAAAATCTATTCGATGTAATTTATAAGCTCACTTAAAAACCTGCAATAAATATCTGCCTTTTTTTCTAACTGTTCCTGGTCCGGTTCGCCGAGAGGGTCAAAAATCCCCGCTGTCCGGAAACCAGCGTTTTTTGCTGTATTCAGGGCATACAGAGAATCTTCCACTACAAGAGTTTCAGAAGGTCTGGTGTTCAGAAATTCCGATGCAGTGAGATAGATCTTCGGAGAATATTTACTCTCTCCGATCTCGCTGGTCGTGTAGATCTCCTTCAGATAAGAAAGCAGATGATTCCGCTCCAGCGCTTTTCTTACATGCTCTTTAGGGCTGGACGTAGCTGCTGCTGTCGGAATTCCTAAGTTATTTATTTTCTGCAAAAGCTCTTCTGCGCCTGGCTTGGCTTTCACTTCTTCGAAATAAAATTCCTGTATCTCCTTCTCCAGTTCCTGTATGATCTTTTCTACGGGAATTTCAAGGGAAAACGTGTCTTTCAGCCACATAGCCCCCTGTTCCATACTCATGGGAAAAAGGATCTCATCCATACCTGGGATTGGGGTATATCCCAGTCTTATAACATATCTTCTTCCAAGCTCCTTCCAGATAAAAAGAGAATCCAGAAGCACTCCGTCTATGTCAAAAATAACAGCATTTATCGGGTAAGTCATTTCTTTTATACTCCCTGTTTTGTATACTCTAACAAAACACGGATATGTCTCTGGGACATATCCGCATCTTATTTTTTTATAATGCTATTATAGTCTGTCAAGGCATGAAATGCAACGGTGAGTTAGCGACCGCTTCGTAAAGCTATTACATCCCCAGATTTATTCTTTGCCGTTAAAGCAGTATGTACATACATTACACGGATCAATCCCGATAGATTCCAGAAGATCATCCAGCCTGTGATAGCGAAGAGTGGTAAAGTTCTGCATCTTGCAGATATCCTGTACCATCTGCTCGTATTTTTCTGTACGTGGATCTGCATATTCATCCAGAATTTCCTGCGGACAGTTGGGACCCTCTCTTTTCTCGATGACCTGCCGGGCAATCAGTTCCATCTCGGATTTGGAACGGGAGAAGTTTAAATATTTACACCCGTACATGATCGGTGGGCAGGCAGGACGAACATGAACTTCTTTTGCACCGCTTCGGTACAGAAACTCGGTTGTTTCACGGAGCTGGGTTCCACGTACAATAGAATCATCAATGAGAAGAAGTTTCTTATCCTTGATCAGGGCACGTACAGGGATCAGCTTCATCTTGGCGATCAGATTACGCTGGTTCTGATTGGTGGGCATGAAGGATCTTGGCCAGGTCGGTGTATATTTGATAAACGGTCTTGCGTAAGGAATTCCGGATTCATTAGCATAACCGATAGCATGAGCGATACCGGAATCCGGAACACCTGCAACAATATCCGGATGAACAGAATCGCCATCTCTTTTTGCAAGCATGCTTCCACAGCGGTAGCGCATTTCTTCTACATTGACGCCTTCATAAGAAGCTGTCGGATATCCATAGTAAACCCAGAGGAAGGAACAGATCTTCATTTTCTTTCCAGGCTCTACCAGAGTTTTTACACCATCTGCCGTGACAAATACAATTTCTCCAGGTCCAAGTTCCTTATAGTCTTCATATCCCAGGTTGATATAGGCATGGCTTTCAAAAGACAGACAGTAGGAGCCTTCTTTATGACCGATCTCTACCGGAGTACGGCCCATCTTGTCACGGGCTGCATAGATTCCGTCTTTTGTCATAAGAAGTAGTGTCATGGAACCATCAATCAGCTCCTGTACATACTGGATACCCTCCACGAAATTGTCTTTTTCACAGATAAGGGCTGCGATCAGCTCTGTCACATTGACTGTTCCATTTGTCATTTCCTGAAAATGTACCTTGGTGGTATCATATAACCGTTGCAGAAGTTCGTCATAATTGTTGACCTTTCCCACAAAGGTAAGGGCAAAACTTCCGATTCTGGAACTGAACAGAAGTGGCTGTGGCTCATAATCGGAAATACATCCAATTCCCATGTTACCTTTCATGGAACCTACATCCCCGTCAAATTTTGTACGGAAAGGCGTGTTCTCAATGTTGTGGATGGCACGGTCAAATCCATTTTCACCGTAAACTGCCATTCCGCCGCGACGTGTTCCCAGATGGGAGTGATAATCTACTCCGTAAAAAAGTTCCAGTACGCAGTCTTCTTTTGATGCTACTCCAAAAAATCCGCTCATAATGTGCTCCTCTCTGCTTCCATAGTTTAACGATTCTTTATTTTTCGTACATCCATAATCGTTTTTCAGTATAGCATACGGCACAGAAAAATAACAATTAATTCAGAGGATATTTCGTCTTTTTCAAAATAAATCATAAGGATATTAGCCATATTTATAAAAGATTTCTGCTTTTTCTAATTCCACAGTGCAATAAAAAGATTCAGATATCCGGCAAACGTCAGCCATATAATATACGGAATCATCAGATAGACAGCTTTTTGGGAAAATCCTGCAAATACACGAATACACCAATATACCAGTCCCCACAGAAGAAGCAGCCACAACAGGGCAAATGTATACCAGCCGGCACCAAAAAAGAAAAACGGCCATAAAAAGTTTACCGCAAGCTGAATCCCATATAAAGTAAGTGCCTGGTTTCTGGCTTTGCTTTCCGGTCTGGACGCGACCAGCCAGGATGCAGTTCCCATCATGATAAACAAGATCGTCCACACAACAGGGAACAACCATCCCGGCGGAGATAAAGGTGGTTTGTCAAGCCTGGCAAATACCTTCATTCCATTTCTTGTAAAAAATCCCGAAACTGCACCTGTAGCTAACGGCACTGCTATACAGGTTATCAGCTTTTTGGTTTCTTTCTTCAAAAAACATCCTTCCTTTCCTCTCATCCAATGGGTTTCATGTAAAAGGGTTATTTAACAGCCTGTTATTTTCTGATTTAGTATATTTCCGGAACCGGATTTTTATACATAAAGAAACAGCCCTGCTTTTTACACAGAGCTGCTTTTTTACAAAAAATTTATTAAAGGGATTGGGATTCACTTATTCCTGTGTGATGCCTTTGAACTCGTAGCCGGCTTCTTTGATCACTTCTTCAACCCTGGCCTCATCAACCTTCTCCGGTGCAGTGAATACGGTTGTTCCGCTCTCGTGGGAAGATACCACATCCTCAGCGCCAAAAGCTGCCTGGATTGCTTTGTTTACATGTGCCTCACAGTGACCGCACATCATTCCTTCTACATTAACTGTTACTTTTACCATAGTTTTTGTCTCCTTTTCCTGTTTTTTATCTTCTTTATTTTCATCATGACTGATGTTTAAAGTTACCGGATTTTCAGTGCCTTATCACGGGCTGTGCTGTGAACCTTGAACAGATTCAGTCGAAGTGCATTGGTTACCACGCAGAAGCTTGACAGGCTCATTGCCGCAGCACCGAACATCGGATTCAGTGTCCAGCCGAAGATCGGGATCCATACACCTGCTGCCAGGGGAATACCGATCACATTGTAGAAAAATGCCCAGAAAAGATTCTCGTGGATATTTCTGAGTGTGGCACGGCTCAGACGAACTGCAGCCGGAACATCACTTAAACGGCTCTTCATCAGAACAACATCTGCCGCATCAATGGCAATATCGGTTCCCGCTCCGATGGCAATTCCGATATCTGCTCTTGTAAGTGCAGGTGCATCGTTAATGCCATCGCCTACCATGGCAACCTTTCCCTGTTCTTTCAGAGAACGGATCACACTCTCCTTTCCGTCAGGAAGAACTCCTGCGATCACATCGTCAACGCCAGCCTGCGCCCCGATAGCTCTTGCTGTCCGCTCATTATCACCGGTCAGCATCACCACACGGATTCCCATATTCTGAAGCTCTTTTACCGCACGTGGGCTGTCCTCCTTGATCACATCTGCCACTGCGATGATTCCCAGAAGCTTTCCGTTTCTGGTAAAAAGAAGCGGCGTTTTTCCCTGTTCCGCAAGTGCTTCGGCTTTTGCCTGAAGATCTGACGGAACACGGGTCTGGCTGCTGATAAATTTCATACTTCCGCCTGTCAGCGTGTCATTTCCAAGCACTGCTGAAAGACCGTTACCCGGAAGTGCCTGGAATCCGGTAACCTCTTCCGGAACCAGCTTCTCTTCCTCGGCTTTTTTCAGAACAGCTTTTGCAAGGGGATGCTCGCTTTTTTTCTCCAGGGCACAGGCAAGTGTGAGAAGTTCTTTCTCTGTAATGCTCTGTGCAGGCAGAATATCTGTCACTTCCGGCTGACCGCTTGTGATCGTTCCTGTTTTATCCAGCGCAACGATCTGGACTTTTCCCGCTTCTTCAAGGGAAACCGCTGTTTTAAAGAGGATTCCGTTTTTGGCGCCCATACCGTTTCCTACCATAATGGCAACCGGCGTTGCAAGTCCAAGTGCACACGGGCAGCTGATAACCAGAACAGAAATGCCTCTTGCCAGCGCATAACCAAAGCTCTGTCCGACCAGAAGCCAAATGATCATCGTGATCACGGCAATGGTAATTACGGCCGGAACAAACACTCCGGAAACACGGTCTGCAATCTTGGCAATGGGAGCTTTTGTAGCGGCTGCATCACTTACCATTTTTATGATCTGGGAAAGTGTGGTATCCTCTCCCACACGGGTAGCTTCACATTTAATGAATCCAGACTGGTTGACTGTTGCTGCGGAAACCATATCTCCGGTTTCTTTATCTACCGGAATACTCTCACCGGTCAATGCAGATTCATTGACTGCGGTAGTACCTTCCAGAATCACACCATCCACAGGAATGTTCTCACCCGGACGTACAACAAAGATCTCACCTTTCTGTACCTGTTCAATAGGGACGTTAAGTTCCTGCCCGTTTCGTACTACAACTGCTGTTTTCGGTGCCAGCTTCATCAGGCTTTTCAGGGCATCGGTGGTCTTACCCTTTGAGCGGGCTTCCAGCATTTTTCCTACAGTGATCAGTGTCAGGATCATGGCTGCAGATTCAAAATAGAAATCCATCATGTAATTCATGACTGCTGCAGAATCTCCATCTACCTGTGCTCTCGTCATGGCAAACAGTGCATAAACACTCCATACAAAGGATGCCATGGAACCAAGTGCTACCAGGGTATCCATGTTCGGAGAACGATGCCAGAGACTCTTAAAACCGCTGATAAAGAATTTCTGGTTGATCACCATGATAATTCCTGCAAGAAGCAGCTGTACCAGTCCCATGGCTACATGATTGTCATCAAACCATTTCGGCAACGGCCATCCCCACATCATATGTCCCATAGAAAAGTACATCAGAACAAGCAGGAATCCGACGGATGCAATGAGACGCCTCTTCAAAACAGGGGTCTCATGATCTTCCAGTGCTTCCTCGGCCGCTGACATGGAAATTTTTTCGCCGGCGGCACCTTTCAGGGAAGCTCCATAGCCTGCCGTTTCCACTGCCTTTATGATGTCCTGTGCAGATGCGCTTCCCTCCACTCCCATGGAGTTGGTAAGAAGGCTCACCGAACAGCTGGCCACACCGGGAACTTTGGATACGGCTTTTTCTACCCGGACAGAGCAGGCTGCACAGCTCATACCAGTTACGTTATATTGTTCCATTCTTTCTTAATATCCTCCTAAAATATATTATCCCTATTTCATCAGCTTCTGGAGGGTTGCTACAAGCTCATCGATCGTCTCGTCCTTACCTTCCCGGATATCTCTGGCAACGCAGGTACGGATATGGGTGGCAAGCAACTCTTTATTAAAAGCATTGACTGCGGCATTGACCGCTGCGGACTGGATCAGGATATCGTTGCAGTAAGCATCATTCTCCATCATTCCTATGATGCCCCTGATCTGTCCTTCAATACGTTTCAGACGGTTGATCAGCTTCTTCTTCTCCTCCTCGGAACGTGCAGTGTGTTTCTCACTACAGCAGGGACAGGCTTTTTTTTCAGTCACAGGCTGTCACTCCTTTCTCTTTCAAAATACCCTCATGGGGTATTCACTTTACATGAAACAATATATACCCTCATGGGGTATTTGTCAATACCTGTCAGGAAAAAGTTTTTGTACCTTCCATCAGACAATAAGACAGCTGAAGGATCAGCCGTTCTTTGGGATCGTCAAGATTGATCTTTGTCAATTGGGTAATCCTCTCTATCCTGTAGAAAAGAGAACTTCTGTGTATGAAAAGAGCTTTTGCTGTCTGAAGGGCATTTCGTTCCAGCTTGAGATAGATCTTCAGGGTTTTATACAGCTCTGTATTATTTTTACTGTCATAATCCTTCAGCACATGCAGAGCATGGGAACACAAAAGCTTCGGCGAAAGATTTTCACCCGCTTCTTCCAGAATGTATTCCAGGAAATATTCGTCAAAACGGTGACACCAGATCATGCTGTCGTATTTTTCGCCAAGATGAAGCGCTGTTTTTGCCTGAAAATACCCCTGGGGAAGCTGAAAAAAATCTGCAAGTTCTGCACTTGCCCCCATTTTAAATAGTCCTTCTCTTAAAATAATCGCCAGTCCGCTGATCACCTGAGCAACACTGGAATTCTCAAAAGAAAGATTGACGATCACCACGATTCCCTGCTGATAGATAAAGGCCCTGCCTTCCGGAATCTGGGATTCAATATGTCCCAGTGTTGCAACCGAAGAATGCATTTTTTCATCCAGCTGTTCTGCCTCCAGCCGCAGGCAGAGATAACGGTCCGTTCTGTTCCAGTTAAGAAAATACAGAAAGTCCTGAACCTTGGCCGGATCTGAGATCTTTCCATCCAGAAAATCCGTAAAAAAGCGTCGGGTATCTGTTCCCAGATTCAGATGAAACAGATTGTGGTGCTGAATGCAAAGCTCAATAAAATTACCAAGATACTGTAATGCCGCAAAATTCCCAGGATGAAACGCGGTCTGGATCTCATTTACGCACAGCCGCCCCTCATAGCTTCCATTTACCCAGAGATTCCTATACAGGATGCGATACCCCCTGAGATCCTCATTGTAAATATCCGGCCCTTTTGTGGAAAGAGTTCTTAAGTATTCCAGGTCTACTTTAAATTCGTGGATCAGATTTAACGGAACCATCATCCTTCCGGTTCTGGAGTCTCTCTCCCATACAGACATGGGACCTGTTCTGTACGGACAGGCCAGAATATAGAAATTCGTATCATGAGCAAAAAGAGGATTCTTAAATATGGGAACACTTGCTTCCAGCATATTGTCCAGAGGCGCTTCACTATTCAGGGAAAGCTGCAGCTTTCTGTCCCATTCTCTGTATTTCTCAAAGACCTGCTGTGCAGAATTCATGATCCCGGCAAACTGTTCCTGCCGACCTACCATAAGTACAACACAGCTTTCATGAAAATTGTGATAGTCTGTCTGTCCTGCAATAAGAAACGTTCTGTTTTCATAATGACAGAATTCTTCTGTAACCTGTGAGGCAGTCGCAAGATAAATATAATTTTCGGATAAAGTGATTTCTTTCTGAAACAAACGGACACCTGTCAGCCGGTAAGGATCTTCTCTTCCAAACAGGGCAGTCTCTGCAAAAGAATCCGCAAATTCGTCAATCAGAATCTGGCCATTCAAAAGAAACCTTTCGGATATATTGTCATAATCATTACTGTTATTGTGCATTTTTTCTCCTTTTACTTCCTGTCATTTCGATCATTTGTACAATTATAACATAAATATTTATGAAATACAGTATTGTTTTTTGTATAAGTTTACATCTCTGATTGTACAAAACGTCTGAATACATTCATAAAAAATGAAACCCTGTGCGGATTTACGGACCATTTATTCTGCTGTATACTTGTCCCATCAAAAGAAATCCGGGATCACGGGAAAGTGATCCGCAAGTACTCGCGACGTGCTTTATGTGCTTTATTATGAAACCGGAAACTGTTTTTTGGATAACAGGGGGATTTTTATGGGAAATGAAAAAAAAGAAACCGAACGCAAAAAAGGTCTCAGCAACGCACTGAAGTACTTTTTCGGAGTCGGAGACGCAGGCTTTGTCCTGATGAGTAATATCGAAACTTTTTACTTTATGACATTCCTTACTGACCTGGCTCAGTTTAGTGCCGGAATCGCAGGTGTGATCAATTCTGTTTTTACTATTGTAGATGCCTGTCTTTCCTGGCTGTACGGAGGAATTATCAACGGCACGAAAGCAAAAAAATGGGGACGCTACCGTTCCTGGCTGATCCTGGTTCCGTGGATGGTCCCGTTCCTGTACGCATTCATGTTCATCCGCATCAGTGATAACGAGATCTTATCCGCAATCGTGATCATTATCGCATCCATTTCTTCACACGTTGTATGGAATTTCAGTTATGTTGCAAACGCAACACTGATCAGCGTTGTAGGAAAAACTCCTGAGGAAAGAGCAATTCTTGCTTCTTCCCGTGCAACCTGGAATAATGTGGGCGGACTTCTGTTCTCCTATCTTGGACTTCCTTTTGCAACACTGCTGGCGGGCTACGTAGGCGAGAAAAACAAATTTGCGGCTGCCGCATTCTGTCTGGGCATACTTATGGTAGTCACCTATTTTGCACATTTCAAAATGACCGAGGGATATGAAGAGATCGAAACAGAAACTACAGGAAAAGCAAATGACAAGACCAAGGTTTCCATTCCGGAAATGTTTGCTTCTCTTTTCCAGAATCCGCCTCTTATGGTCCTGATGCTGGCTGACCTGGCTAAATGGTGTGTAAAATTCGTAACTGCCGCATCTGCAATCTACTATTTCCGCGATGCCATGGGAAATCCGGGATTAATGGTGACTTATACCTTCTGTATTTCTTTCGGCGCGATCATCGGAGCATTTACCATGCGTTTTATCGCAAAAGCACTTTCTTCCCGTACAACCATGATCGTGGCTTACGGCGGTATGGCGGCAGCATTGTTTATGATCTATCTTTTCTATGGAAATGCCTATACAGTTATCGGTCTTATGACTCTGGCACAGGTATTTTATGGAATGGCTTTTGCAGCTTCTCCTGCTCTGTATGCAGATACGGTTGTCTATGCCACATGGAAAAGCGGTAAGGATGCTTCCGGATGGATCATGGGACTTCAGAATCTTCCACTTAAGGTTGCTGTTTTCCTTCGAGGAACCATCTTAAGTGCCTGCCTGGTCGCAGTAGGCTGGAAATCCGGTGTTGTCCTGGAAGGCGCGGCACGCCAGGGAATGACCATTGCTTTCGCACTGGTTCCTGCTATCTTCTGCCTTGTGGGAATGATCCTTCTTCTTGTAGGATTCCGGATCACCAAGGATAAGGTTGCTTTTTATCAGTCAGAGATTGATGCAAGAAAAAATTGATATTTAACAGGATGTTAAACATAAGACATAAATTTTAAGACGTTTTTATAAAGGAGGAATTGTTTATGTTATCAGCAAAAGAGAATTTTCTGGAAACGATCAAACCGGACGGAAAACCGGATCGTCTTATAAAACAATATGAAGGTGCTGTTTTTTATCCGCCTAACCCAGCAGCATCCTATATCCGTGGCAACCGTCATCCGGGTATGGATCCTCTGATTGACCGTTTTGGTACTGAAATCCTGTGGCCTGCAAATCAGGTTGCTGCCATGCCACATGTTACTGATAAAAACAAGGTGATCAGCGACATCACCGAATGGAAGGAACAGCTTGTGATGCCGGATCTTCAGGCAAACTGCTCCGATCCTGCTCTCTGGGAGCCTTTTATCAAAAAGGCTGATGAAATCCGCGCAAACGGTGACCTTGTTATGGCCTTCATGCCTACCGGTGTATTCGAAAGACTTCATTTTCTTATGGGCTTCGAGGATATGCTGATGAATTATCTTCTGGAACCGGAAGATATGATGGATCTCTGTAATGCCATCGGCGAATACCGTTTCCAGTATATGAAGCTGATCGTTGATTATATCAAACCGGATGTAATGCTGTCCCATGATGACTGGGGCTCCAAGCATTCTCTCTTTATCAGCCCGGAAACCTGGCGTGAATTTATCAAGCCACAGTATGCAAAAACCTATAAATACATGAAGGATCATGGTGTGATCGTCATGCATCACGCTGATTCTTTCCTGGAGCCGATCATTGAAGATATGGTAGATCTTGGCATTGATATATGGCAGGGAGCTTTGCCGGAAAATGATATTCCGAAGCTTCAGAAACAGCTGAACGGCAGAATGACTCTGATGGGCGGTATTGATGCTGCCATCGTTGACCGCGCTGATTCCACAGAAGAGGAAATCCGCAAGGAGGTAAGAAGAGCCTGCCAGAGCTATGGCCCTGGTGGTCATTTCATTCCGTGTATCACTTATGGCGGTCCAGGATGCCTGTATAAGCATGTGGACCCGATCATTGATGACGAGATCGATAAATACAACAAAGAAGTTTATGGTGTTTAACCAGACGTCAAATAAACAAGGCAAATAAAAAAAGGAGGCTGATCCGTATATGGTCAGTCTCCTCTTTTTTTATTTTCTGTTCTTATTCTTCTACCATATGGCCAAAATAATAAAATCCTTTGCAGGTGTCAAGACTTACCTTGACATATTTGCCGATCAGCTCCTTCTCTCCCGGAAAGTGGACAAGGAGATTATGCTGGGTACGGCCTGTGAGTGTACCCTTCTCACGGTTTTCATCTTCTACCAGGATCTCCTGAACAGTTCCCTGGAAACGTGAAGAATTCTCCCTGCCTTTTTCCTGCACCAGAGCAAGAAGGCGGCTAAAGCGATCCTTAACAACGTCCTCCGGTACCTGATTCTCCATTCCTGCTGCCGGAGTTCCGCTTCGCTTGGAATAAATAAATGTAAAGGCTGTATCGTAGTTGGCTTTTCTTACTACGTCCAGAGTCTCCAGAAAGTCCTCTTCTGTTTCTCCCGGAAATCCAACCATGATATCAGTTGTCAGAGAGATATCCGGAATCGCTTTACGGATCTTATCTACCAGTAAAAGATATTTCTCTTTATCATAACGGCGGTTCATCTCTTTTAAAACTCTGCTGCTTCCGGACTGCAGCGGAAGGTGAAGGTGATGACAGATCTTTTTGCTCTCAGCCATGGTCTGGATCAGCTCATCGGAAAGATCTTTCGGATGTGAGGTCATGAAACGGATGCGCCTCAGTCCTTCAATCTTCTCCACTTCTTTGAGGAGCTGGGAAAATGTCACAGGTGTTTCCAGAGTTTTTCCGTAAGAGTTTACATTCTGGCCAAGAAGCATGATCTCAGTTACTCCATCTGCAACCAGTTCCTCGATCTCACGGATAATAGCCTGTGGCTCACGGCTTTTCTCTCGACCGCGAACATACGGCACGATACAGTAGCTACAGAAGTTATTGCACCCAAACATTACGCTGACACCTGTTTTGAACGGGTATTTGCGGGATGTCGGCATACCCTCTACGATTTCATCGGATTCCTTCCAGATATCAATGATCTGCTCATCTGTCTGCAGTGCCCTGTAAAAAAGTTCAGGGAATTTATGGATGTTGTGGGTTCCGAATACAAGATTTACATATTTATATTCCTTGCTGATCTTCTCCACTACATGATGTTCCTGCATCATGCAGCCAAAAAGTACGATCTTCATATCCGGATGACTGCGCTTAATGCTCTTTAAATGTCCCAGATGTCCATAGATTTTCTGGTTGGCATTCTCACGGACTGTACAGGTGTTAAATACTACGGCATCGGCATCTTCCGTATCTACCATCTCATAGCCCATCTTCTCCATGATAGCTGCAATGGACTCCGTCTGGATGGAGTTCATCTGGCATCCTTCATTCTGGATATGGAAAGTAGGGCGGCGTGTGCTGTTTTCAGCAAGAAGTTCCTTACATTTCTCAATGTACTGAAGCTGAAGCTCTGTTTCTTTATTCTGGCTCAAATTGATTCCTCCAATAAAATTATTTATGTATTCTTATGCGGTATTCTTCGTTAGACAATATCAGACGGGAGCTTAAAGAAACCCCCGTCTGATATATCATACAGAATTTATACTTGTCTGTCAAAGAGTTTTTACAGCAGCGGAGCAAAAACCCTCAGTATATTCTGCATGGCACGTACTGTGATATTCCGTTTCAGACAGAATTCCAGATCAATGCTGCTGCAATACTCAAGTGTCTCCAGAAAATCATTACGGATATCCAGTACCACATCATTCTTATACAGCCATACACCATCCTCAAAATGCAGATAAAGACTTCTATAATCAAGGTTGATGGTTCCCACAACTCCTACTTTGTCATCGCAGACAAAAGATTTTGCATGAAGGAATCCCGGCTGGTATTCGTAGATTTTTACACCGGATTCCAGGAGCTGTTTATAATAAGACTGGGTCAGAAGAAATACCATCTTCTTATCCGGGATGCCAGGTGTCATGATCCGAACATCCACGCCGCTTTTTGCCGCAAGGCAAAGGGCTGTCATCATCTCGTTGTCGATGATCAGATACGGTGTACAGATATAGACATAGTTTTTGGCACGGTTGATGATATTCAGATAAACATTCTCACCTACGACCTCATCATCAAGTGGTGAATCGCAAAATGGTTGTACATAGCCGCTTCCTTCGAATTGTTCCGGATGCCATCTGTGAGGTACATAGTTGCCAAAATCAGAAGAAGTATCTGTTCTGCTAACGATTCCCCACATATAAAGAAACATGGCTGTCATATTCCAGACACCGTCACCTTTAAGCATAACGGCTGTATCTTTCCAGTGCCCGAAACGCTTGCGCTGATTGATGTATTCATCTGCAAGATTAATTCCACCTGTAAAACCTGTCCAGCCGTCGATCACGCAGATCTTGCGGTGGTCACGGTTATTCTGGATAATGTTAAGGATCGGGCGGAAACGATTGAATACTTCACATTTAATTCCATGTTTGCGCATTTCTTCATCATATTTATAAGGCAATGTAGTAAGACAGCCAAATCCGTCATAGATCAGCCGGACATCCACGCCTTCTTTCGCTTTTTTCTCAAGGATGTTCAGGATTGTATGCCACATAACACCGTCATTGATGATAAAATATTCAATGAATATGAAATGTTTCGCCTGTTCAAGCTCATGGACAAGAACCGGGAACATATCGTCTCCTACCTGAAAATATTCTGCAGAAGTGTTCTCGTAAACAGGATATCTGGAATACTTCCATATATATTCTGACTGGATAGCCATGGACTGGTCGTCTTCCATCAGGTGGTTTCTGGTGCTCTCTGAGCCTTCCAGATATTCTGCTGTCTCGTTGATCAGTTTCTGATAATGTTGTTCCATGACTGTTCCAATTCGCGATTTACCGAACAGAAGATACAAGGAAACACCAAAAACCGGAAAAACAAGGATCAGCATTGTCCACGCAAGTTTATAGGAAGGGTTAATCTTCTTGTTTACGATCCAAAGGACAACCAGAAAACCGGCTGCCTGCATTCCGATCGTTACCCATCTGGAATACTCCATGAGACGGAACAATGCGATCAGCAGCCATGCCAGCTGTACGATCAGAGCAAGTGCTACATAAAAAATTCGATTAAACAGTAATTTCAGAAGTGACTGCAATGGTTTGATTATTAGTTTAATGATTAAGTTCATATTTTTCCCTTTTGCACATCTCTGCTGCTCTTTTTAATTAAAAATCCCTGACCATATAGCCAGGGATTTTTTGCGCACAATTAATTATATTTACGTTTTCTTGCGGCTTCAGATTTTTTCTTACGACGAACGCTTGGTTTCTCG
>ENA-OQCO01000669-OQCO01000669.1-human-gut-metagenome-genome-assembly--contig:-NODE-669-length-17521-cov-1.696907_pt1 | contig 17521 bp, 18 predicted proteins | sample MGYA00242500_ERZ504582 | MGnify/ENA primary metagenome ERZ504582 (study PRJEB26092, sample SAMD00036346) | human gut metagenome | host: Homo sapiens | study: EMG produced TPA metagenomics assembly of...
CTGTGTTTGTTGTCCCTGAGGTCGTTGTCCTTGAGGCCGCTGTCCCTGAGATTGCTGCCCCTGAGGATATTGCTGATAATGCATTTGATCCTGCTGTTGTTGAATATTCTCAGATTGTCGCGGACGCTTTTTATGCTCCGGCGGAACAGAGAAGGCAAGAGTATCTCTTGCATATGAATCCTTATCTTTTTTTTCTGACATTTGTATTCCTCCGATCAGCTCAGATTTAGTATCGGCAGAAGCACAAAACCAATAACTATAATCGCCGCTAAAGCTATTACGGCAATTCTTTTCAATAAACTTTTCTTTTTCATTGCTGCCTCCTGTTTTGCGTTACAGATTACATTTTAACACATAAAATTAAAAAAGGCAATAATAAGCTAATAATTTATGATATATAAAAATAGTAAATCAGTAAAATACTTCCATGCAGTTTGCTTGATAATTAAATAAAACCGTCTTTAATTTTTTACTTTTCAGCCGATATATATTTTATATTGTAAATAAAATTTGTTTTTTGTATGCGATACTGTTATTCTTAATAAAGTATTTATTATTGACGGTCAATGCGCCTACTAATGAATGGAGAATATTATGAAGGTTGTAATACTTGCAGGCGGATTAGGTACGAGAATCAGTGAAGAAAGCCATCTTAAGCCGAAGCCTATGATTGAAATAGGCGGTAATCCTATACTCTGGCATATTATGAAATATTATTCATATTACGGATATAATGATTTCATTATTTGCTGCGGATATAAGGGATATGTGATAAAGGAATATTTTGCTGATTACTATCTTCATCGTTCTGATGTGACATTTGACTTTTCTAATAAAAATGAAATGATCATACATAATAACGTAGCGGAGCCATGGAGAGTTACTGTGGTAGACACTGGGCTTAATACCCAAACAGGCGCCAGAATAAAAAGAGTAAAGGATTATATTCACGGCGAAAGATTTATGCTTACATACGGCGACGGAGTTTCAGACGTGGATATTAACAGACTGCTTGACCACCATGAGGCGGGCGGAAGATATGCCACTATGACGGCAATACAGCCCGGCGGAAGATTCGGAGTTCTGGATATTGATAACGGAAGCGTAATCCGAAGATTTACAGAAAAAAGTAAGGAGGACGGCGGTTGGATAAACGGCGGTTTTATGGTTTTGGAGCCGGAAATTTTTAATTATCTAAACGACGATCCTGATCTTGTTTTTGAGAAAAAACCTTTGGAAAGCATGGCGATTGACGGTCAGCTTTCCGCTTATAAGCATAACGGCTTTTGGCAGTGTATGGATACATTGAGGGATCAGAATATATTGAACAGCCTGATTGATGAAAATAAAGCCCCGTGGATTAAATGGGAGTAAAAATTTATTGAATGGAGATTGAGGTATGGTAATCAGAGCAAAGACAAAAATGCTTTTTGAGGGAAAGCCTCTTACAGAAAAGCAGAAAAAAAATACAGAATTGAATTTAAATGAGATCAGAGAAAATAAAACGATACTTGAATCATATCCGAGAAGACTTGTTTTCGAGCTGACTAACGCCTGTAATCTGAATTGTATTATGTGCGGAAGAAACGCCGCCGATTTTAAGCTGACATCATTTGATATGGATATATTCCGTTCCTTTGAACCTATGATGGACACCATAGAAGAGGTTACGCTGATGGATGGGGGGAGCCTACCATACATCCTGATTTTAATGAAATGCTTGAGATTATCGACAGGCACAGCGCAAGGAAGTATTTCTGCACTAATGGAATGAATCTGAAAAAATCAAGGAAAGTATATTTAAATATAACGTGGACGTTTTTGCGGTAAGCGTAGACGGAGCTAATTCAGAAACTAATTCAAGAATAAGAAGAGGTTCTGATCTGAAGATTATTACGTCGGATCTGAAAGATATAGTCGCTGAGAAAAAAGCAAGGGGTTTGAAATATCCTTGGATAAACTTTGTTTTTTGCGCTATGAAATCAAATATAAGGGAATTGCCGGATCTTGTAAGGCTTGCGGCTGAAATAGGAATAGAGGAGGTAAAGGTAGTTTATCTTACCGTATTCAATAACGAGCTTTTGCACGAAACTCTATGGGGAATGGAGAACGAAGTCAGATGTATATTTGACGAAGCGGTCAGGCTTGGAGACGAGTTGGGAATAGTTTTAAAGCTTCCGCATATTGCCGGCGAGGATATAGCCGGAGATAATATGCACAAGGACTGCTTTGTAGCTTGGAGAGACTTTTTCCTTGGCTCCGACGGATATGTAAGACCTTGTATGTCAACTCCGGTTAAATTCTTCAAATATGACGGCGGCATGAGCTTCATGGATGTATGGAACGCTCCGGAATATCAGAAATACCGTGAAAATGTAAATACGGCAGGTATGGATTCGCCGTGCCGCAGATGTTATCAGTCGTCGCACTGCAATTGGAATAAAAGAACGTCTTTTATTCAGGTTGGGGAGGAATTTTCACCGAATTGGGAGAAAAAGGCGGCGGATAATGTTTGAAAGGGAATTTTTTAAAAGTAGGAAAATTCTTCTGACAGGTCATACGGGCTTTAAGGGAACCTGGATGTCGCTTATGCTTGAAAAGCTCGGCGCAGAGGTATACGGCTATGCGCTTGAAAAAAGCGAGAGCACGCCGTTTTTCTCACAGGCTTCGCCTCAAATGGCGGGAAGTTTTTTAGGCTTTATACAGGACAGAAAATGTATAAGGAATTATTTATGCGAGGTCCGGCCTGAAATAGTTATTCACTTCGCTTCTCATTCAACCCTTAATAAAAGCGCTGAAATAACAGATTACATATTTGATACCAATATTATAGGAGCCGTTAATCTGCTTGAAGCGGTAAGGGTAACAAATACGGTAAAAGCGGTTTTGGTTGTAACAAGCGATAAATGCTATAAAAATCTTGAGAGCACGTTAGGCTATAAAGAGGATTCGGTATTGGGCGCTCAGGATCCTTATTCTACAAGCAAGGCGTGTCAGGAGTTAATAACCGAATGCTACCGCAGGTCGTTTTTTGAGCGAGGTAAGCTTAATATTCCTATTGCTACGGCAAGAGCCAGCAATGTTATAGGAGGCGGAGATTATAACCTTACCAGACTCTTTCCTTATCTGTTAGATTGTTTTTCGCAGAACGTCGTAGCCGAGATACGTAATCCTAAGGCTATAAGACCGTGGCAGAATGTATTGGACGTGCTGGGAGGGTATCTGGCTCTGATTCAGAAATTGTATGAAAGCGGAAACGCCGATTCGGATTATTCGTCTGCCTTTAACTTCGGACCGGAACCTGACGGGTTTGCTACAGTTGAAAGAGCGACGGATTTGCTGTGCGGTCAATTCAGCGGAGCGGATTATAAAATAAGCGGATCCCTCGATAATGTTATTGAAACTAATATTTTAAAGCTTGACAGTACAAAGGCTAAAAATATGCTTGATTGGAGACCGATTTACAGCTTTGAGGATACTGTGAAAATGTCTGCTGAATTTACAATGCGTCAGAAATCCGGTGAAGGCGTGAGAGCTATTGCATTGGATTTTATAAACAGGTATATGAAAGGAGTAAGTAATGTCTGATAATAATTACAGGGATATTCAGCAGTTTGCTTTGAATGTGAGAAAAGATGTTGCAAAAATCCTGCACAGAACGCGGGATTCACATATCGGAGGAGGATATTCCTCGATAGATATATTATCGGTCTTATATACGAGAGTTCTGGATATAAGCCCGGAAAATCTCGATGATCCTAACAGAAATGTATTTATTCTGAGCAAGGGGCATATTGCCGCGTCGCTTTATACGGTTCTTGCACACAAGGGGATTATACCGATGGAGGATCTTGAAAAGCATGTTGTCGATGGTGAAAACTATGCGGGGCATTCAAGAAGATATGTTGTTCCGGGAGTTGAAATGTCGGCTGGATCGCTTGGACATGGGGCAAATGTCGGTATAGGCATGGCTTATGCTAAAAGGTGCATGGGTTATAACGGAAACGTGTATGTTCTTATGGGCGACGGAGAATGCAACGAGGGCTCCGTATGGGAAGCCGCGATGTGCGCCGCTCGTTTCAGTCTGTCAAATCTGGCGCTTATCATAGACAGAAACAGGCTTCAGTCCTACGGCAGCGATGTTGAAGTCATGAATATGGGAGATATGGCGCAGAAATTCAGAAGCTTCGGCTGCAATGTTCAGGAAATAAACGGTCACGATTACGGACAGATTCTAAAGGCGCTTATGACCTCCACGGCAAGAATGCCTTCGGCTCCTACGGTAATAGTCGCCGATACAATCAAAGGCAAGGGCGCGTCGTTTATGGAAAACCGTCTGGAGTGGCATTTCAAATCGCCGAACGATGAACAGCTTGAAACTATTTTAAAGGAGCTTGAATCATGAGAAATACGTTTGTTAGGGTTCTCGACAAAATTGCTGAAAAGGACGAAAGGGTTATCTGCGTTATCGGCGATACCGGATTTTCGGTGTTTGAGGAATTTGAAAAAAATACAAGGATAGATTCGTTAATATCGGTATTGCGGAGCAGAATTTTGTCAGCTTCGGCGCCGGTCTTGCCGCTATGGGAATGAAGCCTTTTATCTATAATGTTGTATCATTTATGACATATCGTGCTTTTGAGCAAATAGAGCTTGACGTCAGCTTTCAGGAAAATCCGGTAGTGCTTGTAGGAGTAGGAGGCGGTCATGCGTACGGTCCTGCCGGACCTACTCATCACGGATATTTCGATTTGTCGCTTATGACGTCTTTGCCGAATATGACTGTTATATGCCCCGGCGATCCAATTGAAATGGAGGCGGCTATGTATGCCGCATATAAGCTTGATAGTCCCGTTTACTTAAGAATCGGAAGAAGCGTTGACCCTGCGGTGCATAGCGGACCTGTAGATTTTAAAATCGGTAAGGCAATAGAAATGAATAAAGGAGAAAGGGCGGTTTTGCTTGCTGCTGGAACTATGCTGAAGGACGGCGTCAGGGCTGCGGAGCTGCTGAGACAATCAGGAATAAATATTTCTCTTTACAGTATGCCTACGATCAAGCCGATTGACAGGGAGCTTATTGAAGAATGCATGAAAACATATGACTTTATTTTTACACTTGAAGAACACAGTAAAAACGGAGGTCTTGGATCCGCTGTCGGAAATGTAATTCTTGAAGGCGGCGCGGGTTCTCATGCAAGACTTGTAAAGCTTGGTTTTCCTGATTCATTCGCTCCTGTTACAGGTTCGAGGGAATATCTTAATAAGCTTTACGGAATTGACGCTGAAAGCGTTGCGGAAACAATAAAGTTAATTCTTGACGGAGAAGAATAATGAACCGTATTGATAGTATTTACGAGGAATTTGACAAAATAAGATCTGAAATTGAAATAAGCATAGAAAAAATGAAATCTGATCTTGGGAATATGATAAATAAGATTGTTCTTTACGGCGCAGGCAGCGCAGGTATAGCGTTTTTGAAGTATCTGAATGACGCAGGTATTTATCCTGTCTGCTTTGCCGACGGCAAGCCGGAAAAGCAGGGTCAATTCTGCGAAGGGCTTGAAATTATTTCTCCGGAGAATATCGCCGCACGGTTTGGAGCGGACGCGCTTGTTATAGTTACCATTAATACCGACGGCAAAAGATACTGCAAAAGCTTTGAAGAGGCTTTGAGAATCGGCGGGCACAGCGGTGTTCACAGGCGACTGAGCGAGGCGGGCTGCAGAAACGTAATCGACTATACATATTTCAGAAGATGTCACAGCCTTTTTCATGGAGATCCGTATAACCTACCGTCCTGTTCTGATATAGGTGAAATGCTTAAAAACAGGGATAACGTAACTCATGTATATGATTTGCTTGACGATGATGTTTCAAAAGAAACCTATGAAAAGATAGTAAGGTTCAGACTTATTGACGATAGTACAGAGGTACCGACGATTACACAGGAAAGCCAGTATTTTGAGAAGGATTTTTATAGAAATGAAACAGACGCATGCTTTGTTGACTGCGGAGCCTTTAACGGTATAAGTATGGAAACTTTTTTGAAAATAAACGGCGGCGTTTTTGAAAGGTATTACGGCTTTGAACCGGACTCGTATAATTTTCAGCTTTTAAATAAGTTTATTGACGGACTGCCGTTAGATATAAGAAAAAGGTCTGAAATTTTCAACGCTGCCGTTTATGACGAATGCGGAACAGAAACTTTTTATTCTCTCAAAGGTCCGGGAAGCTTTATGGCGGATATTGGAAACGAAAGTGTCAATACAATAACGATAGACAAGGCGTTGGAAGGAAGAAAAGCTACATATATCAAGATGAATATCGAGGGGTCTGAAATTAAAGCGTTAAAGGGCGCTGAAAATACTATAAAAAATTTCAGACCGTTGATAGCCGCAGCGGGTTACCATAAAACGCGGGATTTGTGGGAGGTTCCTATGATCATAAAGAGCTTTAATCCGGATTACAGATTTAATCTTCGTTCGTATATGAATCATTTGTCTTTTATTTATTATTGCTCGTAAACGATTTTGTAATTGAAGCATCCTTTATTTTTATGAAGAACGGGAGGCGTTAATGAATACACCTAGACTTGAAACGGATCGATTGATATTGAGGAAATTTACGGAAAACGATTTGAATGCTTTGTTTAAAATTTTCAGCGATATTGAAGTTAATACGTTTTTGCCATGGTTTCCGTTAAAATCAATTGAAGAAACAAAGGATTTTTATGATGAAAGATACGCTAAGGCTTATTTACAGCCTTGCGGTTACAGATATGCTGTTTGCCTAAAGGAAGATAATATTCCTGTTGGTTATGTTAATATAAGTACAGAAGTCGGCCACGATCTTGGTTATGGATTACTGAAAAATCTTTGGCATAAAGGCATTGTAAGGGAAGCGTGCAGCGCAGTCGTTGAACAGGTAAAAAAAGACGGTATGTCATATATCACTGCAACGCATGATATTGATAATATTCGAAGCGGTAATGTAATGAAGGCGTTGGGAATGAATTATATGTATTCTTATGTAGAATTATGGCAGCCTAAAAATTTTTTGGTTACTTTCAGAATGTATCAATTAAATTTTGATAATAATTACGAATTTGTGTATAAGGAGTATTGGAATAAATATAAAAATCACTTTATTGAAAATATATGATTTCTTTTTATGCGGCAGGTTGTAAGGCTTTGTGGAATCATATATATAGAAAAATTTATTTTAAGCGGTGAATTTATTATGAACGATTGGTTTAATTATGAATAATATATTGCTGTTGGGCTCTTCAGGTCTGATTGGCACATGCCTGTGTAAAAATCTTCTGAATATGGCTATTGTATTGACGCCGCAGGGCGAAAAAAAACTGATAATAAGAATATTAATTTTATTGAATGGGATATATTCGGCAGCGACATTGGTCGGTCAGGCAAGCTCGTTTCTTTCTATAAAGCGGTTATCGTTTCAGCGTGGGCCGGCAGCGGAGCGGAAGAAAGAAATAATGAAGATATAAATATGTCTTGCGCCGTCGCACTTGGCAATCAGGTAAAAAATATAATGGAAAAATGCCGTATTGATCAGATCATACTTATAGGAAGTCAGGCGGAATACGGCAGAGCTTACGGTAATGTCGGAGAGGATTATGTAACGGATAATAACACACTTTCCTCTTATGGCAGAGCTAAGCTTTATTTATATGAGAGTCTGAAAAATCTGCAAATGGCGTTATTCTGACAGAGCTTAGATTTCACAGTGTTTTCGGAGCGTTTCCGGATAAAAGACAGATGCTTCAGAACTCGCTGTATAAAATGATAAAGGGAGAAGATATAAAATTTTATTCCGACGGAAATCAACACTATGATTTCATTTGCGCTGACGACGCGGCCTGCGCGGTGATAGCCGCTATAGAAAAGCAGGCTGAAGGCGTCTATAACGTCGGCTCCGGTCAGAATTTGCTTTTTCGGGATTATCTGAGGATTGCGAACAATATTGCCGGAAATAAAAGCCGCCTAATTTTCGGAGAAAGCTCTCAGCCCGGCTTTTCGTTTAATTCAGATAAATTCAGAAGAACTACCGGCTGGAAATGCAGGTTTACTTTTAGTGAAGGTATAAAAAAATGATTTCAGATCTTAAATACAGTCAATTACAGAAAAGCGAAATCATTATTTACGGAGCAGGTTTCTGCGGTTTGGTATTTTCTGATATGCTTTTAGAAAACGGAATCAAGCCCTCTGTTTTTTTTGATTCCGACAGAAATAAGCATGGAATGCAATTTAATAGTATAAATATCTCGGAGCCTTATGAATGCAGAAATTCCGAATGTATCGTTATAGTTTGCATGCTAAACAGGAAATTTTATCAGGGTATAAGAAAATATCTGAATGATTTAGGCTATATTGATGTCAGATGTATTTATGAAATATCAGATATATGCGAGTTGTTTAAAAATCAGCCTCTTATTTTCAATTTACCGGATAAATGGAGAGAAATCAATGAGGATAAGCTTAATTTGGTGAAAAACAATTTTCGCGATGATTTATCAGTAGAAATATATGAAAATATTATTGAATTTGCCTGTGGTAAATATGATTCATTCATAAATTCATTTCCTATAGAAGAACAATATTTTGCCTATGACATTTATAAGAAAATATCGGACGAGGTATTTATAGACTGCGGAGCATTCCGAGGAGACATATTAAGATATTTTACTGAAAACAGCAGCGGGAATTATGAAAAATATATAGCTATTGAGCCTGATCCCGAAAATTACAGAAGAATAGAAAAAATGAACGAGGCAGCCGATTGCCGCGTAAACGTTATAAAATGTGCCTTATCTGATAAGCCTGAGATCCTGAGAATGAAAAATTACTTGAACGAAAACTCACTGATAGGCAAGGAAGGCTTTGAGGTTTATGCGGATACGCTTGACAATATATGCGGAAAGTATAATATTAAGCCGACGTTTATTAAAATAGATGTAGAGGGATTTGAAGAAAAGCTGATTAACGGAGCGATTGAAATTATTAAAAAGTATAAGCCTTTGATTGCAGCGGCAGTATATCATAAGCCTGATGATTTATGGAGGCTTCCGCTGAAAATAAAGGAAATTTTACCTGATCACAGCTTTTTTCTGAGAAGCTATATGAATCTGAATGAAACGGTTTTATATGCCGTACCTAAGGAGAGACTGATTAACAATGAAATATATAAATGATACAAAAATATCTAAAATAGGTCTTGGAACAGGCAGATTCGGGACAAGGGTCTCAGAGACTCTTTCCTTTGATATGCTTGACTGCTTTTATGAAAACGGAGGCACGCTTATAGATACTGCAAGAAATTATTATGAATGGGTTGAAAACGGCAGAGGTAAAAGCGAGGAATGTTTAGGAAAATGGCTGGATTCCAGAGGGAATCGAAATAAGATCTGCTTGTCTACAAAATGCGGAGTAAGAAACGAGGGTAAGAACTGGTTTATAAATCTTTCTAAAGAAAATCTTTGTCAGGAGCTTTGTGAAAGCCTTGAGGCGTTAAGGACAGATTATATAGATATATATCTTCTCCATCGTGACGAACCGGACAGACCGGCAGAGGAAATTATTGAGACTATGCAGTATTTAAAAGAAAAGGGCAGGGTAGGAATAATCGGCGCGTCAAATTGGAGTACGGAAAGAATTAAAAGGGCGAACGCCTATGCGGTCGAGCATGGAATGGAGCCTTTTCGTACCGTTCAGACGTGGTGGTCATTAGCGGAATATAAGTATGAGATGTGGGACGATCCCAACACTACGCATATGGACAGTGAATTATATTCCTATATGTCAGGAAGCGGAATGTTCGCAATGGCATATACTTCTCAATGCAAGGGCTTTTTTCAGAAAGCAATAACGAAAGGTCTGGAAAATATAGACGAGTTTTTAAAGCGGCGTATTGTCACCGAAAGCAATTTGAAAAGGCTTGATTATATCAGAGAATACTGCGGGAAGAGAAATGTTTCGCCTACGGCGGTTGTCAGCGGATATATTACATCAAATGCTCTTGAAGGAACCGCTCTTGTAAGCTGCTCTAATATCGAACAGCTTATTGATATCCTTGATAACTGCGATTATGAACTGGAAAAGGACGTTATAAGCTATTATTGACAGCTTGTAGAAATTTAACGGGAAGGAATAGCTATGATATGCAGAGTATGCGGCTCGGAAGCCGGCTTATATGATACGATATGGAGTAATATTACTGACGTTACAGGCTTTTATAATAAGCCTGTATGAAAAAATTAAAGCTGATATAAAAATATATAGGTGCCCCGGCTGCGGTCATATACAGACTGAATCATTTTTGAATGAATCCTATTACAGTAATTATAATATAATTTATAAGCCTGAACCGGGTGAGGATTCAGGTTATCCTGAAAAGCTTATGGGCTATTATCATAATTGTTTTGAAAGAATGCGAAAATTATCCGATGATAATGACAGCGTGCTTGATATAGGCTGTGCGGCGGGCGATATGCTTTCAATATTATCGGAAATGTATAATTACTGTATTGGAATAGAGCCGTCCGGACGTTTATGTAAGGCGGCTGAAAACCGTGGATTTAATGTTTTAAACGGGTATTTTGGAAATAGTACCGTATTTGACCGGAAATTTGACGGTATAACTTGCTTGATGGTTTTAGAGCATATTGAAAATTTAAGAGAATTTATGGATTCTGCGTATGATAATTTAAACGATAATGGAATTATGCTTTTAAATGTTCCTAACGGACAGAAAATTTTTTGATACTGCTTCATACAGTGATATATTTCCTGAGCATTATAAATTATTTTACTCCGCAAAGCTTGACTCAACTGGCTTACAGTTCTGGCTTTGAGATTTTAAATCTGGAGGAAGGTTTCGGAAACGGTTTTCATTTAACCGTATGGCTTAAAAAATCTTTGCCCTGCGGTTTATTCTCGGCAAAGAAAAAGGCTGATAATAGACTTCTAAGCGACCTTATTAATGGCTATAATAGGATAGCGTTTTCGGCATCGGAGTAAGAGCCAGAAACATATTAAATATGATAAATGACGATGAAAGTAGGATAAGGCATTTATTTGATAATAATATTTTCCTGAACGGAAAGTATATACCGGGAATGAATCGCTCGGTGGAGCGGCCGTCAAGGGAAGCGTTAAATGAATGCGAGCTTATTTTAATAACATCGTCTGAATATTACGAGGATATAATTACAGAGCTTTTAGAGCTTGATTATAGCGGAAATATTGCTTATTTGAAAGACGGCAGATACACTCTTTTAACCGAACGGAGATGAAAATGATAATTATAAATTCTGATAACCTTGAAAAGCCTTTGCCGGAGCTTCACTATAAAAAGGCGAGAGCTTATATATGCGGAGAAGAAAATAACGGAGTGTCTATTGTTGTTCAGGCATATGGTCGGCTTGAAAAGACGCGAAACTGCGTTAAAAGCATACTTGAATATACCCGCGGAGAATATGATTTGGTCTTAATGGATAACGGTACTGCTGATAATGAATTAATAGATTTTTTTGAAAGCGTGGAGCGCCGCAAAAAACAGATAATTCGTATCACCAAAAATATTACAGGCGTTTATGCAATCAATAATGTTCTGCGCAGACTTAATACTAAATATATAGCGGTTGTTAATAACGATATTATAGTAACCGAGGGTTGGCTCGATAACCTGCTTACCTGCGCCGAAAGCGACGATAATATCGGCATGATATGTCCCGCTTCTACTAACGTAAGCAATTATCAGCAGGAAAATCTGGGCGGCTTTAATAATTCGGAAGAAATGCAGATGAAAGCAGCCTTGTTTAACAAAAGTAACCCTGCTAAATGGGAGGAAAAAATAAGACTTATTCCTACAGCCGCGTTATACAGAAGAGAAGTATTTGATACGGTAGGACTATACGACGCAGGTTTTATGCATGATTTCGGAGACGACGATTTTACGTTCAGAGTACGCCGAGCCGGATATAAACTGATTCTCTGCCGAGATACCTTTGTTCATCATGATCATAATCAGGAAGCTTTGCCTCCTGAACGATTAGCTATAAGTCAACGCTCCAGAGAATTTTTCAGAGAAAAATATTTTGGGGTAGACGCATGGGAGGATACCGGTAATTATATTAATTTTACCTTTGAAAATATAGATATAACGAATAAAAACGGTAAAAGTATATTGGCCGTTGATGTAAAATGCGGTACTCCTGTTCTGGAAATGAAAAATTACTGCCGAAGCTATGGCGCGGATGTTTTATATTCAAAAGTTTATACTTCTGATATTAAATATTATGCGGATAATATCAGTATTGCCGACGAGGTTATATGCGGTAATCCTGAAACGCTGATTTCAAGTGAGAATAATAAATTTGATTTTATAATTGTAGGACGTCCGCTGAATTCATATAATAACCCGTTTGGGTTTCTTAAAAATCTTATATCAAAGCTCAGCGGCAGCGGATATATAATATTCTGTGTAAGAAACGCAAACGATGCAAGAAGCTTTCTTTCTATGTTAAACGTTAATATCGGAAGTCAGCCGATTGAAATAAAGGCGGTAAACTACAGTGATTTTCTTGATAAGCTTTCAGAATACGGATGTACAAATGCGGATATTCATACTACCTCGCTTCCTGCCGATAAGAAACTTAAAGAGACCATTGCAGGACTTGTAATAAGTATGAACATCAACGGAGATAAGGATTCTGTTTATCAGAATATTATGACTGAAGATTATTGGATAACTGCGAATTGATGATGGAGGAAAAAATGACTGTATCAGAATATATATTTGATTTTCTTGAAAAAAAAGGAGTAAAAAATGTATTTATGGTATCCGGCAGCTCGGCTATGTGGCTGACGGACGCACTCAAAAGAAATGACAGACTGAACGCTTATTGCTGCCATCATGAGCAGGCGGCAGCCATGTCCGCGGATTGCTGTGGACGTGTCGGCGATGTTCCGGGGGTATGTCTTGTAACTATAGGTCCTGGCGCAACAAACGCTATAACCGGAGTAGCGGAAGCGTATTTGGATTCGTCTCCTATGTTTGTTATTTCAGGTCAGGCTAATTCAAAAATACTGCAATATCAGATGGATACGGGAATAAGACAGAAGGGTACTCAAAGCTTGGATCTTGAACCGATGGTATCTTCTATCACTAAATATTTTGCGGCCGTAATGTCGCCTGATAGCATAAGATTCCATATGGAAAAGGCATATTATTCGGCAATGGAGGGCAGAAGAGGACCGGTATGGCTGGACGTACCGATTGATGTGCAGAACAGACAGGCGCCTGAACAGATGAAGGGATTTGATATTCCGGAGGATAAAAAGACTGACGCGGAAATTTCATCCGAAGCGTTGGAAAGACTGGCGAAATCTGAAAAGCCGCTTGTTCTCGCGGGTTTTGGTGTGAGAGCGTCCGGCAGTGCGGGAAAGCTGCTGGAATTTTGTGATAAGCAGAATATTCCTGTTGTGACGTCCAGGGGAGGAATAGACGTTATTACGACAGATAACCCGTTGTTTGTAGGCAGACCTGGAAGCTACGGAGACAGAGCGTCGCATTTTGCCATTCAGGAGTGTGATTTTATGCTTATTCTGGGCAGCAGACTTTCAGTATCAACAATCGGATATTATCCTGACCGTTTCGGAAAAAACGCCTATAAGGTAATGGCAGATATAGATCGGAAAGAAATTGACAAGAGAGACGTTCCGGTTGATGAAAATTATAATTGTGATTTGTCTGATTTTATTGATAATCTGTCGGACAGAGCGGATTCCTCCTATAATGCTGACGCAAGAAAAAGGTGGGTTGATCACTGTAAGGAGCTGCGCGGAAAGTATCCTGTCGTACTTCAGGAATATCGTGATTCGAATATTATTAACAGCTATTATTTTACGGAGAAATTATCGGAGCATACTCCCGAGGGCGTTAATGTAGTGGTAGACACCGGCAGCGTTTGCAATATAGTATCGCAGACATGGAAGCTCAAGGAAAATCAGAGATATATTATATCGGGAGGGCTTTCTTGCATGGGATTCTGGGCAGGCGCAATAGGATTATCGACCGTTTCCGACAAGGTTATTGCGCTTTCCGGCGACGGAAGTACTCAGATGAATATTCAAGATTTTGCGACGATGAAATATTATAAGCTTCCGCTTAAGCTTTTTGTTTATAATAATAACGGTTATATGCTGATACGTCATAATCAGCATAACTATATGATGATCGGTTTCTCGGAGTAGGTCCTGACAGCGGCTTACAGACGCCGGATTTTTGCAGGGTTGCAGAAGCTTACGGTCTAAAGGCTGTAAAGATACGCTCTAATGACGAAATAGACGAGAAGCTTAACGAAGTATTCGGATATGACGGTCCCGTTGTATGCGAGGTAATGGTTGAGGAGTTCGGTACTATCGCTCCGAGGATAGCCTCCAGAGTGATGCCGGACGGATCGCTTAAAGCGGCAGAATTTGACGACCTTTGGCCGTTTCTCGAAAAGTAAAAAAGGAATATTCCCGATTATGAAAAAATATGATATTTTAGTGATAGGCGGAGGCCCGGCGGGATTATCCGCGGGGTATACGCTGAATAAAAGCGGCGTAAGAGCTGCCGTTTATGATAAGAACAGCCATGCCGGCGGTCTTTGCCGGAGCTTTAAAATAAAGGGATATACTTTCGATACGTTCGCACACGTAAATTTCAGCAAGGATCCTTACGTTACTTCTATGCTTGAAGGGAAAACGGAATTTATTATTCATAAACCGGAGGCATATAATTACAGTCGAGGCGTTTGGATAAGAAATCCCGTTCAGAATAACCTTATAGGTCTTGACGTTGAAGAGAGAATCAGAATTATTAAGGGTTTTATAGACAGAGAGGATTTTGAGCCGAAAAATTATGACGAATGGCTCAGAAAGCAATACGGGAATTATTTTGCAGATAATTACCCTGCAAAATATACGCGTAAATATTGGACTGTTGAGCCGAAGTCGCTTGAGACCAAATGGGTTGAGGGCAGAATGTATACGCCTTCAATTGATGAGGTTCTGCGGGGAGCAATGACTGAGAATACGCCCAACGTCATTACAGTAAGGAAATGCATTATCCCTTAAACGGCGGTTATGGCAGCTTTATGGAGTCGTTTTGCAGAGACGCCGGCTATAAACCGTTAAAGGAGCTTGCGAGGCTTTTTATTAAGGATTCCTGCGCCGTTTTCAGCGATGGAGAGGAGGTAGGATATAAAAAGCTTATATCAACCGTGCCGTTAGAGATTCTTGTAAAATCAATTGCCGATATGCGGGTTCCGGAAAATATTATTAACGCAGCTGAAAGGCTTGATTATACTTCCGGAGCAATGGTGTCGGTGGGACTTGATAAGCCTCACAATTCACCGTCCCTATGGTTTTATATTTATGATGAAGATATTTTGCCGGCAAGGATTTATTGTCCGGATATAAAATCTCAGAATAATGTGCCTTCCGGGCGCTCAGCTATGCAGGCGGAGATATATTATTCAAAATATAATCCCCTTAAGGTATCCTTAAATGAGATAAAAGAAAAAACGGTTTCCGACATGATAAAAATGGGACTTTTTAAAGAAAAGGATATTGTTTTTACAGATATAAGAACTGAAAAGTACGCTAATATAATGTTTACCGGAGAAATTTACAGCGCAAGAAGAATAATACATGATTTTCTTGATAGCTTGGATATTATATATGCGGGACGCTTTGGGGAATGGGATTATCTTTGGACGGGACAGAGTATTATCAGCGGAAAAAAAGCTGCTGAAAAAATAAAATTTTAATGGCAAAATATTTTTGTTTAAAAGATATTGTAATATAATCTGATTTGTGATACAATAATAAAGAAATCAGCGTCTGAAATTATAAATTTTTGTCGGATACAGTCGCTGATAATAAGTTTATTTGATAAACATAGTGAAGGGAGAAAGTTATGTTCGTACACCTTATTGTATGGGGAGTAGTTTTTGCAGTAATGGTGATAGCGGAGCTTGCTTCAATGCAGCTTGTTTCAATATGGTTTGCCGCCGGAGCGCTGGCTTCGTTTATTATTGCCCTATGCGGATTCGGAATGGGTTTGCAGATGTTTGTTTTTGTCGTGGTTTCCATAGTTTTACTTACCGTTACAAGACCTCTTCTTAAGAAATTTACAGTGCCTAAGGTTCAGCCGACAAATGTTGAACTGGATATTGGAAAAACGGCTGTTGTAATCGAAGAGATAAATAATAAAGTTGACGCAGGACGGGCAAGACTCAACGGTGTTGATTGGAAGGCCGTTTCTTCAGACGGCTCTGTAATACCGGCGGAAAGCATTGTTAAAATTGATAATATAAAGGGGACTAAATTATATGTTACCCTTTATGAGGATAAAATAAAAATAACTAAATAATGGGAGGAAATTATGGGCTATATCATTTTCGGAATTATAATATTTATTATTATAATTTTGATAACACGAATCAAAATTGTACCGCAGGCTCAGGTTTATATTGTTGAACGTCTCGGCACGTTTTACTCTGAATGGAGTACGGGACCTCATTTTCTCGTTCCGTTCCTTGACAGAGTTGCAAAAAAGGTTTCTATAAAGGATCAGATTGTTGACTTCAAGCCTCAGTCGGTTATAACGAAGGATAACGTTTCTATGCAGATAGATACGGTAGTATTTTTTCAGGTTACAGACGCAAAGCAGTATGCCTACGGCGTTGAACGTCCGATATCTGCAATTGAAAATCTTACCGCCACAACTCTTCGTAATATTATCGGAGATATGGAGCTTGATGAAACTCTTACCTCAAGGGACAGAATAAATAAGCAGATAACGGCTATTCTTGATGAGGCTACCGACCGCTGGGGTATTAAGGTGAGCCGTGTAGAGCTTAAAAATATACTTCCCCCAAGAGAAATACAAGATTCGATGGAAAAGCAGATGAAAGCGGAACGTGAGAGCCGTGAAAAGATTCTTCTTGCCGAGGGTGAGAAAAAATCCAAGATTCTTGTGGCCGAGGGCGATAAGGAATCGCAGATCCTGCGTGCCGAGGCAGCTAAGGAGGCGGAGATTTTAAAAGCCGAGGCTGAAAAAGAAGCGATGCTCCTTCGTGCAGAAGCAATTAAGCAGAAGAAAATACTTGAATCAGAGGGCGACGCGCTTGCTGTCAAAAATGTTCAGAACGCAAAGGCTGAGTCGCTTGAAAGACTTAATCAGGCTGCTCCGACTGAAACGGTGCTTAAATTCAAGGCTATCGAGGCGTTTCCGAACGTTGCGAACGGAAGAGCTACAAAAATCATCATTCCAAGTGAAATTCAGAGCATTGCCGGTCTTGCCGCAGGCTTGAAAGGAATTATCAGCGACGAGAACGCTGAGAAAACGGATAATCAATAATTTGTGAAAGTTAAACAAAAAATAATATGATATTTTTAAGGAGTGGCAAATGTCACTCCTTTTTCTTTTGTAATATTTAATCGAAA